>Ga0268262_10002072_pt1 | contig 23660 bp, 20 predicted proteins | sample TergutNc150P3_FD_190354 | JGI IMG/M metagenome (GOLD analysis project Ga0268262, IMG submission 190354) | Nasutitermes corniger P3 segment gut microbial community from laboratory colony in Florida, USA - Nc150 P3 (SPAdes) (version 2) | ecosystem: Host-associated > Arthropoda: Insects >...
TTCTCCGCTTTTTGATACCTCTTACTAATTTCCCTTGTAAGAGCCTTTTTTTCTTGCATTGATAACCCCATTTGTCTTTCCGAACCCTCCTTCGGATAAGCATATTTGGGTTAGATTTTTATTTTGAGGCATTGTTCCTTTTCGGTTAGATTTATTTTGACGCAATTCGATAGATTGATTTTTCAGAAGAAATAAAGTAGCATTAACCTTAAAAGTTAATATTTTGGTCGTATACTTCACCATGGAGGTGTTGTGCATGGCATCTGATAATAAAATTCTGTTTTTAATTCATAACGGTGAAATACTGTTTAATAACGGTTCGCAATTTTTATACCACAAGGATTGGGCAAAAACTTTGGGAATTGTCGATAATGAGTTTAGTAATATGGTACGCGGGACATGTAAGAAAGTAGAAGGGAAATGGCACGCTGATTTTTATTATGATTATGATCGGGAAGATGGACGGTGCGCCGCTGCCGCGCGCAAATTCGCGCCTGAAATTATGAAAATATGTAAAACCAACTCTTTGGAAATTTTATCAGACGAGGAACCGTTCACTATCCGAAAAGAAAAATAACTTTACAGTTGCGAATATTTACAATTTACCTGTTCAACGTTGTATGCTTATTATCCATCTTATTCCAAAACCAATGATGAACCTACACCTTTTAATGAAGTGTCAAGATCATTTCTCTCTTGCGACTTAAAGTTTCGCATACCGGCGATGACCTGAACATCTTTAACATCAAATTCAAGTATCTGAAACATTTTTTTCGTGTAATCAAAATACGGTTGGAATAAATTGATGTCAGGGTTACCTTGAGTAAATACAAGAACCATCTTCTTTTTAATGGCATTTTCTTTAAAATAAGGTGAAAATCTCGGAGAAGTACACGCATATAGTCTGTCGGTAAATATTTTTGCCTGAGCGCTCATCTGCCCCATGTAAACAGGCGATCCGAAAACAATAGCATCAGTATTTATAAAGGCAGTATAAATATTTTGCATATCATCATTTGTAACACACCCTTTGTCGCCATTTTTGCAGCCCGAGCAGCCGCGGCAAGGTTTAATATCAACGTCGCTGAAACACCATGATTGAGTTTCGGCTCCCTGTTCTTTTGCGCCTTCCAGTATTTTATTTACTACCCAAGAGGTATTGCCTTCTTTCCGTGAACTTGCGATAAAGCCGATAATTTTCATGTTCCCTTCCGTTTGTTAAACAACTTGTTTGGGGTATAAGCCCAAACGACGAGTTGCCAAACAGGTTCATTATACCATGTTTTGAATTTAATCCTTTAGGGTGATTTATGTTGATTATCCTTTGAAAGATACTGTTGTGTAAGCTCGGCTACCATTTTATTCAACGAATCGTTAAAATCCTTAACATATAACATCATATCATCATTATACATATTTTCAGGCAGAAAAAACTGGTACGGTTCAACATTGAACGCTTCGGAAAGTTTTGCGAGAGTCTTTACGGATACTCCCTTTTTACAGTTTTCAATATCGTTGATAAAATTGTGGGTAAGACCGGTATTTACGGCAAGACCCAGTTGGGAAATGTTTTGCAGCGATCTTAAACGTTTTATATTATTACTGATCAACTTATAAATATACTGTTCATTTATTTGTTTGGTCATTATTTAATATTCATTCTAAACATGTTATATACAAATAACAGACAGCGGAAATATTGTCGCTGCGGGATTATTTTGAAATAAAATACGATTTTTTAATAAAAGTCATAAAAAACAGCGAGTATTTTTATTAGCGGAAGTTATCTTTTTACATCAGGAGGCATTCCGCTTAAAATCAAAATTTCAGGGCGGTATTCAAAATGCATGGTATCAAAGTACAGCCATTTGCCGCCCCAGATGAAACCGTAGGCCTCAAACGCTTTAATAACTGCCGCAGGCGGATGATAACGTTCGTTATACGAAATGTTCCACCAGTCCGATCTTCTGTTGGAAGCCCAAAGCCAGTATGTTTCCTTTCCGCCGTATGACTTTGGTATAATATCAACCGCCAATCCGTATGAATGATAAGAGCGTGATTGAGTTTCCGCAATGTTCCGCCAGCTCCACCCTTCAAGTGAATTAATGTTGTTTAACCAGCTTTGAATCTGCGGATTAACTTTTGCGGCGGCAAGAATTTGTTCCTCTACAAGCGAGAGATTTTCAAGAATTAAATAATGGACTGTTACGGATTTCCCTAGGAAACGAATCGTTTTTACTCTTTCGTAAGCTTCATTGCGGTTATGCGCCCGCCATAACTCGTCAAAAAATTGAGAGGAGCGGCGGGGAGGATTTTGATTTCTGCTGTTTGCCATACTGCGATAGCGCTCCGCTTCTTCAGCGGTGGGAGTTTTCCATACGGGCAATTCCGCTATGTAATTGTAAAAAGGCTGAGGACTGTAGTTTGCCGCATTCGGAAGCAGATTTTGCGGCAGAAGCTTCCCTTCGGCATAATGATACCATGTTCCCCTAAGCAAAACAGCCCAATCGTTATTGCGGTATTCAATTTTTTCTATTTGCCGGGGATACGCGCTTGCAAGGGTTCTCATTACCTGTTCCGCTCTTGACGGTTCAGAATTTATTTGCTGAATTGTGTTTTGCTGTACGGATGAAATTATAACGTTATTTTCAGGTTCAATTTCCTTGCTTCCCAGCGCATAAATACTTCCGGCAGTCAGAAAATAAAAAATAAAACAGAATTTTATAGTATTCATCAATACCTTATATAATATCTATTAATAATACATTTATTATACTATAATATCAAAATATGGGGAACCTACTTCGGCATGGTATTGATGCGTATAAAAAAACCATTAATTTTGATAATGAAATCAAGGCATTAGAACAGACCCGGCCGGAAAAAACAAACAATAAAAAGCATACACATAAACCAAAAACCCCCGGTGTATTCTTAAAAACAGACTTGCCTGCAAAAAACGTCAATCAAGGTTCACTGCAAGGTTCCCTGTTAAAAGAAACAATTTCAGAGCAGCCTGAATCAAAATACAGACGGGTGGCAAAATTCCTTATCCTTATCGGCAGTGAACAAGCTGCGGAAATTCTGGCGGAGCTTGATCCGGAACAGGTTAATGAAATATCCAAAGAAATAGCACTTACAAAAATAATCAAGCCTGAAGAAAGAGATGAAATTTTTAAAGAATTTCATTTGCTCTTTTCAAAGCCTTACAGTCTTTCAGGCTCATCACATGGCGGCATTGAAACCGCCCGCCGGATACTTTATGCCGCAAAAGGCCCTGAAAAGGGCGAGGCCCTGCTCAATAAGGCCGTTCCGGAATCAAGAGAAAATCTTTTCAGCTTTTTGGAAGAATATTCTCCCGAACAGATTGTCATGATACTAAAAACCGAGACAGACCAAACAGCGGCGCTTATACTTTCCAGACTTTCTTCCAAACTTTCCGCAGGAACCATAACTAAACTTCCCGCAAAGCAAAAGGCGGAAATATTAAAACGCATGGCGCATCAAAGAGAAATTTCTCCCGAAATTCTTGAGCAGGTATCCGCGGCATTAAAGGAAAAAGTCAGGAATATTGCAGGCGGCGCTAATTCAATCGAAATAAACGGTATGCAGGCTCTTGCCGCGATTTTAAAACAAGGCGATTATTCCTTCGGTGACAGGATTATCAACGAGCTTGAAAAAGAAGACCCCGAAGTAGGTAAAAATTTAAAAAATAAACTCTATACACTTGACGATGTAATAAATACCATTGATCGTTCTGTACAGGAAAAATTAAGTACTATGACAGAACGTGAAATTGCGGTTTTATTAAAGAGTAAGAAACAGGAATTCCGTGAAAAAATACTGTCATGTGTTTCAGCAGGACGAAGGCAGATAATTCGCGAAGAATCTGAAATTCTCGGCGCTGTGTCAAAAAGCGATTGCGACGCAGCCGCCAATGAATTTCTTGCGTGGTTCAGAAAAGCCCGTGAAAGCGGAGAAATAATACTAGAAAGCGATAAGGATGTGTTTATATGAGTGATGATGCACATAACGGTAAAACCGTTAAGACAAATTTAAAGAAAGGGCAGGTTCTGGACAGCGGATTTGCGGTACTGGACATAGTTGATTTAGAAGAACTTAATTCCATCGGAATATGGGCAAAACATGAAAAATGCGGCGTTGAAGTTTTTCATGTCCTCAACGATGACAGCGAAAATCTTTTTTCATTTGCTTTTACAACCGCTCCCCAGGATGACACCGGCGTTCCGCATATTCTGGAACACTCGGTCCTTTGCGGTTCAGAGCGTTATCCGCTAAAGGACGCGTTCGTAGTTCTTCTACAAAGCAGTCTGCAGACGTTCCTTAACGCAATAACATATCCCGACAAAACTATTTATCCCGCAAGTTCTGCCAATGAGCATGATTATTTTAATCTGATGTCTGTTTACGGCAGTTCGGTCTTCCTGCCATTGCTTGAAGAGTGGACTTTTATGCAGGAAGGACACAGGCTGGAATATCAGAATGACAAACTTACAGTTACAGGCGTTGTTTACAATGAAATGAAGGGAGCTTATTCATCATTGGATGCTTACGCAAGTCATTGGTCGGTTAAGGCAGTCCTGCCGGGCACTCCTTATGCTTTTGATTCAGGCGGCGATCCGCAGGAAATTCCGCGGTTAACATGGGAAGGATTAAAAGAATTTCACCGCAGCCGCTATTCTCCGGCAAACTGCCGTATTTTTCTTGCGGGTAACATTCCCACGGAAAAACAGCTTTCTTTTTTAAATAAGCAATTTTTCTCCGTTATACCGTGCGGCAAGGCTTGCGACCCTATTCAAAAAACCAAGCGCTGGAATGAACCAAAAAAATTCCATATTCCGTGTCCCGCCGATAATGAAAAAAAAGCAACAATTTTTCTTTCATGGCTTTGCTCAGATGTTACCGACACAAACGAGAATATCGCTCTTGCGGTATTGGAAGAAATTCTCCTTGGGCATGACGGCTCTCCTCTGAGACGGACATTAATCGAGTCAGGCATCGGCGAAGATATTACGCCGGTTTCAGGACTCGAGGGAGAGATTCGGGAAACATTTTTTGCAGCGGGTCTTAAAGGCATAGACGGTGATGTTCAGGAAAAGGGGAAATCAGTTGAAGAACTTATTACAGGAGAACTGCAAAAGCTTTATAACGAAGGTATTCCGGCAGAAGAAATTGAAGCTGCTCTTTTATCTATGGAATTCTCGCAGAGGGAAATCCGTCGCGCGGGAGGGCCCTTTTCTCTTGTCTGGATGTGCCGCTCTTTACGCGCATGGCTGCACGGTTGTAAACCCTGGGAAAGCCTGCTTCTTAACCCTGCGATAGCAAAAATAAAAGAGAACCTTGCGTCTGACAAACGGTATTTTGAATCCTTAATAAAAAAATATCTTCTTGATAATCCTCACCGCGCCCTTGTAATTCTTGAACCCAAAGAAGATTTTCTGGCGCAGCAGGACGACTTGCTCGCAAAAACTCTTGCCGATATGGAAAAAACCATGAGCAAAGAGGAACGACGAAACATTCTGGAAAAATCCAAGAATCTGGAAAAAATTCAAAACGAGGCTGACAGTCCTGAGGCGTTAGCTGTCATTCCGCATCTTTCCCGAAGCGATCTTTCAACAGAAATTGAAGAAATTCACCGCCGCCATGAGGATTTACAGGGAGTTCCGGCTCTCTGTCATGAATTATATACCAACGGTATTACCTATACAGACCTTGCCTTTCCGGTCGATGTTCTCTCTCCTAATGATTATTTTTGGCTGCCGTTTTTTTCAAAGGCAATTGTTTCTGTGGGTCTTCCGGGTATGGATTACGCCGAGATGTCAAGTTTACTTGCCCGTACAGTCGGCGGATTATTTGCGCATCTTTGTACCAGTACGGCTGTAAAAGGCACAAAGCAGTATTTTCAAACAGACTCCGGCAAGTTTGATCTTACGGGCAGAGACTGGATAATTTTCCGCTTAAAATGCCTTGATGAAAAAATTGCGCCGTCTCTTGATTTGCTTCTGCGTCTTGTCAGTGAGGCGGATTTTTCAGATCACAGACGAATAAACGACCTTGTTCTGGAGATAAAAAGTGAAATTGATTCCAGCCTTGCGCCAATGGGTCATCAATACGCGTCCCGCAGGGCAGGCCGGTTGAATTCCCATTCCAGAAAAACCGGAGAAATATGGGGCGGTCTGTCTCAAATTGATTTTATTCATCGTCTTGCAGAATACGAAACATCAACAGTCGCCGAAAAATTAAAAAGTCTGCGTGAAAAAATTACAGGCTCGGGGCTTATTGCCAACCTGACGGGGCTTTCGCTTAAAACCGCAGGCGCGGAATTAGCGCAAAGGTTCGGCAGGTTCGGGGCTCCTGTTAACCGCATTCCCGCAGTGGCAGATACTTCAGGCATAATAAAAAAAGGAGCTGAAGTTTTTGCCTCTCCGTCCCTGCAAATAGGTTTTGCGGCTCTCAGTATGAATGCCGCGCCTTTTGATACTAACGAACAGATTGCGGAAACGGTTTTATCGCATCAGTTTTATACAGGGGCGTTATGGGAAAATATCCGCATGAAAGGCGGAGCATACGGCGCTTTAATCGGTAATGACAGCCTGGAAGATTGTGTTTCTTTCGCTACGTACCGCGATCCCGATCCTTTGCGTTCATTGGACGCAATTTCCGCCATTTTAAAAGACAGCGCTTACGGTAATTGCAGCGATGATTATCTTGTAAAGTCAATAATCGGCTGTTATGCGAAAGAGACAAAACCGAAAACAAGCGCGGAAAACGGGTTTGTTGATTTTGACAGATTCCTTTACGGTATTGAAGACTCTTACCGGAAAAGAAGGCTGGAGCGCCTTGTCTCTGTTACAACCGAGGATATTACCGCCGCCTTTACATCATTGGGATCAAGGTCCGCAACAGGCACAGTTATTATTGCCGGAATAAAGGCTGCCAAAAAGGCCGCAAAGACACTTGGGACTGAAGTGCAAATGCTGGCTGTTTAAACGGCCTGTTTTTTCCTAAGCGAACTCTTAAATATCTGGTCGGCATCCAGTTTCTCGTCCACACCGAATAACGGAACAATCCCTTCATTTTTAACGCTTCGGAAAAGCGGGCCGGGACGGTTTTCGTAAGCCCAGCTGTCTTCGTTATTGATTATACAATCCAATACAGTCACAACCGACAAAGTATAAAAAATTAAGGTAGCATTGATTCTTTTCTCGGGAGGAAGCAGCAAATCCAGGCGTCTTGATACAGGATTTGGAACCTGAAAACTGTATTTTTCCCAGGGATTGTTAATTCCGTCACAGGGAGCTTTAGTGGCAGCTCCGCCAGCCCGTACACCTTGTTCAATACCTCTGACAACGGAAGTAAGGTTTTTTCGTATTTTTCTTACTAAACTATAAACAGGAATAATATCCTGTTTTGAAAACGGAGGAGGCCCTATAGAATCAAATTTATAATAAGGGAGAAAATATAAACGCTTGATCCATTGGAGTTCGTTAATCAATTTTTTTGCATACGGCGTTCCTCTTGACTCCTGTGAATTTTCAAGCATGCGGCAGTATTCACTCAAACGTGGGAGATAATCCTTTGAGAAACTGTCTTCTATGTATGCCCGCCATTCGTTAAGAGTTTCCCCTAATTCTTCAACTATCCTGACAGGGTTACCGTCAGGCCCTGTAACTATACCAAAACTCAGATAACGCAAGCCGATAAAAAAATCATCCAATATATGAACTAATATTGAAACTTGCTGTAATGGATCGGTAGGCGCAATTAACTCATACCCGTTTCTCAAACTGTACAGATTTGCAAAATACGGATAAAGATCGGGAAACTCCTGAAGTTTATCCCAATTCGCTTTTGGGAACAGAGTTTCCAAAGCTGTCCTTCCCTGTTCCAGAAATTTTTGTTCGGACTTTTCAGCTTCTTCTCTTGCTTTACGTTCCATTACTTTCGGATCATTGGGATCTTCTTCTACAACCGAAGCGCCTTCTTCACCGGACGCGTTTTTTTCATTTTCTTCAGCCTCTTTCTCACTTAAATTCTTCTGAAGAGTTTCCACATCCATGCTTTCAATTTGCTGGGGTTCTAAATCTGCGGGATTAAGCTGCACAGCTTCCGTAACGCTCAGAAAAGCCATGAAACGCCTGTGTCTCTCAATAAAAAAACGTTCATACGGAATAAAGCGGTCGGATATTAACTTCATTAACAGCGGATACAAGCCGTAATGGACAATCTTTCTTATATCTACCAGCGATACAATAATGTTGCGGATAACAGTTTGATATTTTCCCTTTGCTTCCATCGGGCTTTCAATGTATAAAATTTTATATACCAGTTTAAAAGCAGTTTTAAGATGATCCGTATTCAGCTCTTCAATGATAAATAACGGTTTATAAATTCCTCTGATTACTTCCGCAAAATCCGTAACTTTTGTAGCGCGCGGATGAGACTGTATTTCAGCGATATTTTTCGCAAGCTGCTCAATGTCCCAGTCCCGCAGGATATTAATAACTTTAAATACAAACAGGGACGCTCTTTTTAACTGATTGTTGCGTTTTGTATTATTCTTCGGAAAAAGATTTCTGGTAGAAATAACAAGCTTTTCAATCTTGCTGAAATATTCATTCATGCGTTTAATCACAAACCGGGGATTTACATAATCCACAGGTTCTCTGAAAAACGAAAAAATTGAGGTAATAACCTGTAAGGAAGTTTTTATTTCAAATACAACCTGACCCGCAAATTGATCGATCTTTACGCGTTCCGCATAACTTAACCTTGCCGGAACTGTAGGATCATCTCCGGGATAAGGGTCACTGAACCTAATCTTAAATCTGTCGCTTTTGTCGTCTTCATCATTTTCCGCTACATCAATTCTTCGTCCGCGTTTACCTTTTTCCGCAGTTTCTATAGGCATGCGTAAGCCGGATTTTTTTATTGGTTTCTCAGGTTCCGGATTTCGTTCTGTACCTACTTCTCCACCCAAAACCTGAGCTAGCCGCTTGGCTTCGGCGGCATCCGTAACGCCCAGTTTTTCCCTTACCTTGCTAAGCTCACCAGGCGCGTAAATTGCATTGTCATTCTTTTTTGCCATAATTACACCCGAATATTAAATTTCTCACCCATTCCAAACAGATTCTTTATTTGGATCTGCTCTCCTTCGGAATTGACCAGCATCCCGTTATAATACCCAAGCGGCGAATTAAATTCCGCTTTTGTAATTATAAGTTTTTTTCCGCTTTTGTTAAATTCTTTCGGAGTAAATGTTAAATCAACCATACCTTCGACATCCTGAATAACCCAGTTGGAATCCGGGCCGTTTGGCATTGTAATAAGCACAGGCGGTAACGGCGTTAATTTTTTATTTACCCATAATGCGTTTTCGTTGTTCTTGTTTGTCTCCCCTGTTTGATTTTCGGCAATATGAAAACCAAATCGTCTGTTTTCTTCGATAAAACCCATGGCATTACAAATAGTTGTCTGCATGCGGTAGGGATAAAAACCTTTATAATCGCAAAAAAACCCTGTGCAATTCTCCTGCTTAAGATTGATACGCTTCCCTCCAAAAACCATATCCCCCTGTACAGGGGCAAATGCCTTATAGGTATAAATAATACGCCGACCGGCTATCCCCATTGAAACTGCCATCGGCGTTATTTCCTGATCGCTTAAATTATATGCAAGGTGAGCGGTTAGGGAAGGCCGACGGCGGGAAGCTTCGATATTGATATCCAATTTGACTGTATCGGCGTCAAGCCAGCTGTGAATACGAAAAAAAAAGCCGGAAGAATGGCTATGTATTGAGGCATTTGAAAGAGTGTCAGGAAACTGCCAGCCTGAATACGGAGTTATCTTTCTATAAAGTAGTTTTTGGCTGTTTTCTTTGTCATACAGTAAGATTTGAGCAATTCTGTATATTTTTAAGTTATAGAAAATCGCTTCAAATAAATATGAGTTATTTTGAGCGTAAAAACATTGCCATTCCTTGATCCGCCAGTTTCTGACCCAGCGCGGAAGAGGATAATCGTAAGGCCTTCGAATTTCCAGCAAGTCTACTTTTTCAAAAGCCTTGTTCCATGTTCCGGTAATGGGGATTCCGTCTTCTACCGGCGAGGCTATTGGAGCCAAAATCTCTCTAGTGTACATTAATTAGGTATTTTATCATATTTTTATCATATTAGCGATTCCTAAATGCAACTAAACATCATAGATAGTGTCTCAAAATACGTGAAAATAATAACAAAAAAGCCAATATCGGCTGTTATGCCTTTTTATACAATCGGCGATGAAATAGCAAATTCAATACTTCATGGCATTGGCGCGCTTGCCGCAGTAGCAGGGCTTGTATTGTTAAACCTTAAAAACTCCGGGGGTTTGAACGGACATAGGGCTGCCTATATGGATATTGTCTCAGCTGTATTATTTGCTGCAACCATGATCGGAATGTTTCTGATATCAACCTTGTATCATGCAATACAACTCCAAAGCGTTAAACGTATATTCCGTAAGCTGGATCATTCGGTAATTTTTATTTTTATTGCCGGTACTTATACTCCTATATGTTTAAGCGGTCTTCGCGGAACATGGGGTTGGAGTCTTTTTGCGGTTGAATGGGCGCTGGCTTTAACCGGCATTATCCTGAATATTCTGAATTCCAAGACCTTAAAAAAAATTGAAATAACAGTTTATATAATGATGGGTTGGGCAATAATTATCGGATTTGTTCCCTTGATTCATCGTGTGCCGGTAATTAGCGTAATTATGTTACTGGCGGGAGGAGCCGCATATACACTGGGAGCTGTTATTTATAAAAAGAAAAGTATAAAGCATACTCATGTTATATGGCATATCTTTGTTATTATCGGAGCAGTATGTCATTGGTTTTCAATATGGTATTTAAATTGAACTTGTAAACGCAAGGGCATGGAAATTAATTTTCTTTATTTTTTACAGGGTATGTCTTTGATACGCCATAACGCCGCCTACCATTGTCCACAGTACCTGCGCCGTGTGAATTTCTTTTCGCGGAATGGTAAAAATATCACGATCCAATAGCGTCATATCGGCAAGATATCCCGGCTTGATTTTGCCTTTGTAATCTTCGGCGAATTCGGCGTACGCACTACCTGTTGTGTAAGCGTCTACTGCGGTGTACACATCTACACATTCGTCCAGGTAAAAACCTTCTTCGGGATAGCCGTTTGTTACGTCATGGCGGTTTACCGCGCAGTCGATACACTCCAGCGGACTCATGGATTCTACAGGACTGTCAGTTCCGTAAACCGCTTTAACGCCCAGCTTGTTCATTGTTTCATGAGCGTAGGAAGTAGACGCAAGTTCTTTGCCTACACGATTTTCAAGCATATAAAGATCGTGAGTAATAAAAATCGGCTGCATAAACGCGAGAATACCGTTATCTGCCATGCGTCGCAGGAGCGGCAAATCGGTGATTTGGCAATGTACTAATCCATGACGCAGATCGTTTTTATGTCCGGCTGCTTTTTCAAAAGCGTTCAGCGTTTCTTCAATAGCCGCGTCCCCGATGGCGTGTACAATTACCTGAAAACCGTTTTTATGATTCTTGAGTACCAGAGCGTCCATCTCCTCCTGTGGATGTATTTGAAAACCGCGCGTAGAAGGCGCATCCAAGTACGATTTGCGCATATACGCAGTGCGAGAACCAAGAGAACCGTCCGCAAAAAGTTTTGACGCTCCCATTGTCAAATAAGGATGACCCATTGAAGCCCTTGTAACCCAGCCGCGCCTGATAAATTCGTTAAATACATCGTCATTCTCAATAGTGCATTGCAGGCTAACGCGCAAATGAAGATCGTTTTCGGTATACAGTTTGATATATGCATCGACAATACTTTGATAATTATCATCAATAACGTCCCTGCTTCCCACAGACGTAATGCCGTTTTCAAGCGCATGGCGCATAGCGTACAAAAGCTGTTCTTCTATTTGCTCCTGAGTGTAGGACGGAATCATGTCCCTGATTTTATACAATGCCGTCCCTTCACCGAATATTCCCAAAGGTTCGCCGTCTTTATCCAGTTCTATTTGTCCGCTTTCGTTACACACGCTGTCCCGTGTTATCCCTGCCATTTTCATAGCCAGAGAATTACAGCATAACGAATGTCCGCAGACACGGGAAATAATTACTGCGTGTTCGGTAGAGATACGATCAATGTCATGACGGTTGGGAATGCGCTTATCTCCGGTGAATATGTCTTGATTCCAGCCCGTACCAGAGACTACAGAACCCTTTGGCGGTTTTATACGGTCAATGAGATCGCGTCCCCTCAAGATCAATTCGTCAATGGAAGTAATATCGTTTGCCTGAATACGATACCTGTTACGCCCAAAAGCGTACAGATGCAGATGTGAATCGTTGAAGCCGGGCAGCAAAAGGCCGTCCTCTGCGTCTATTTTTTCAGCGTCCGGCGCTTTTGAAATTATTTCTTCGTTTGTACCCACTGCGGCGATTCTATCATCATGTACCAGAACAGCCTGAGTGAAACTTCCTCGCTCAAGATAGACTTTGGCGTTGTGAATAACAAGCTGCGCCATAAAGCATTACTTCATTTTTTAAAGCGCAGTTCGCAGATCGGACAGCCTTGTGCGATTGTCTTTCCAAGTTTAAATTGCAGTTCCATAACTTCGGCAATGCTCCGGTCGCCATCCATTGCCATATCACATAACAATTCGCAGGTTTTATCGTCAAACCCGAGTTTTTTCCATGCGTTAACCAAAGCGCAATAATGAAAATCAATACAGAGCGAAGCCTCACCGCTATCTGTAAGATTCGCGTCGAAGGTTTTTTTTGCTACATCGCTTGGAAACACCTTTTTAAAATCTTCGATATTTTTAGGATCTGCGCAGCGTTTTCTAATTTGTTCGCCGTGAATTCGCCCGCAGCGTTTTATCGCCCGTCTGATAATTGTTTCGGCGTCAATGCCCGCCTTAATCATTTCATCGTAGATAAGTCCCATCCATGTTGCTCGGTGCTCTATTTGCGCCCGGTTTACTTCGGCAAGTTCATCAATCTGCATTTTTCCCCCCTTCCGGTTTTTTTTACTTGACATGGTTTATATAATTATCATAAACTTACAATGTATATTTCAAAGGAAGTGGGGTGAAAATCCCCCGCTATCCCGTAACTGTGAAAGGGAAGATTCTGCCCTGTTACATGGTAACAAGAACGGCCACTGTTTGACAAGAACTGTCAGATGGGAAGACCGGCAGGAAAATTGCCCTAAAGCCAGGAGACTTTGGTATACGCGCTTCCAAAGGAAGCAACGGTTTCGTATGGAACCTGTATTTTTTTCTTGGCCTCGAGGAAGAGCTTAAGAAAAGCCGATATTACCCTTCTTGTACGATCTCGTCATAAGTGGAACGGTTTTTTGTCTTTTCTCCGAAAAGGAGCGATTTATGTATTTTTTCAAGAACCTCATGCGGAGGCGCATTGTACCTATTGTTCACGGCATAAGTTTTACTGTCCTGTTGATTATCTTGCTACTGACAGGCTGCTCGGAATCCGGAGGTCCAACTGCTGATACTAAGGTTACCGTGAATCTAAACGGCGAGTGGAAAGATGATTATGGCAGTGGTTATAACATTACTGAGTCTTCACTTGAATATTACACAGCTTATTATAGTGTAGAATATCCGGGTGAAAAAATAAAAGGCAGTATTAAGAAAACTGTTGATTTTTCGAAGAACGCAGGTGTTATTATAGTACAAATTGCCACAAGCAATACGGATAGACAAGCAGGTAAATTTATCGGTGTATATTACAAAGATTGTACCGCATCTCATGTATTTTTAGCAAACGCAATTGACGAATCATACGCTCTTATTTTGAAGGATACGCTTGCTGAGGCAGAAAAAACATTTAACGTTGATAATGTTAGCACTCATGTTACTTATTGGGGATCAGGATACAAAAGGTGATTTGTCTTATGCTGTTCTTTTTTCTTTCTTTCCCTCTTTTCTGTGAAGATACAGACTGGGACAACGTCTTGATCTTTACGGAAAACGAGGGCATTGTTATCACAGGAACAGTACAAACAAGCCAGCAAATGGCGATGATCAACAGAGAAGAAATTGAAAAGCGAAACGCCAAAGACCTTGCAAGTCTGTTGCAGGAGTCGCTTGATTTAAACATTGTCAGTTACGGCGCTTATGGGAATCAAACGGGAGTGAATCTGCGCGGGTTTGATTCAAAAAGAGTGGCTTTCTTGATTGACGGAATGCCGGCAAATTCTTCAATGGACGGAAAATTCGATATTTATCAAATTAACATGAATTCTGTTGAACGTATCGAAGTTATTTACGGCGGCTCCGATTCAAAGTTTAATGTTTCTGGAGCGTTAGGCGGCGTAATTAACATTGTTACAATTAAAAAGCAAAAGCCAGGGTGGCGTTTTGACGCTTCAGTTTCAAACACTTCCTCAATGCCGGGTGAATACAGAGGACAGGACGGAGAGACAAAAAGCCCACACTTTAAAGATTTACTTGACACGCAGAATTACTCGTTATCTGCGGCATACGGCGGTGAAAAAACGTCAGTTACAGCCGGATTATTTGCCAATCAGGCGCGCAATCATTTTCTTTTTACCGATTTTACCGAATACACACGGCGCAAGGACAATAACGAAGTCCGGGATACGGGAATAAACGCGTCACTTGTACGGAATTTATCAGATTTTTCAAAATTACTTGCATCCACGAAAATTTATTACAGTGACAGGAATTTCCCGACCTCCGGTTTTTCGGAGAACGTTGGCAATCAACAGAATTTTTCCGCTCGCCAAAGTCTGATGTTTGAAGCGCCTCGCGCTTTCCACGACATGCTCGCATCTGAACTTTCCTTTTTGTGGAACTTTGACAGGCTGGACTATACGCCGCCCACAGGTGAGTCTTCACGTCACGATCAACAAGGTATCGGCTTAATTAACCGCTGGAACTGGTATCCGGCGCAGAGTCTCACGCTCACAAGCGGCATTAATTACAGAGTCGTTTTCCTTAATTCAACAGAAATTGGCAATAAAAACAAATATGACGGCGGCGTTTACCTGTCAGCGGAATGGCTGGCGTTGGAACAGATACTGCTGACTCCTTCACTTAAGACGGTATTTTCAGGCGGAAAAACGGCGTTTATACCGAAATTGGGTATTTTATTTAATGTTACGGATTCTTTTGCAATCAGAAACAATTACTTCCGCAGTTTTAAGTTTCCCGATTTTGAAGAACTTTACTGGTCAGGCGGCGGAGGTTACGGAAACCCCGATCTGCTTCCCGAAGACGAACTTGGCGCGGATTTGGGAATGACATGGCGCGTAACGAAATTGATCAGACTGGAAAGTACTTTTTTCGGACAATGGCTGAAAAATTCCATACACTGGTATCAGGGAAGCGCAGGCGTTTGGCAGCCTGAAAACGTTGGAGAAGCCGCTTTCTTCGGGCTTGATAGCAAAGCAAGTTTTGAAATACCCGTAAACAGCAAACTTGAAAAAATAAAACTTACGGTTTCATATCAATACCTGCGAAGTTATCTGTTAAGTTTCGGTTTTAATTTTTCTTCTGACAAGCGGATTCCGTACAATCCAGAGCATACAATCGGCGGTTCGCTGGACATTTTTTGGAAGACAGGCTCTCTGCTTGTTTCAGGGCATTATGAAGGCATTCGCTTTCATGACAGGGAAAATTTTACAGCGTTAGAACCTTATTTCCTGTTGAACGCAACAGTCAACAAAACTATAACAAAAAATATTTTAGCGTTTGGTTCGCTAAAAAATATACTAAACCAGTCTTATGAATCGTTCTATGGTTACCCAATGCCGGGTATTAATCTTACTTTGGGAATGAAGCTAAACCTGGAAATCTAAGGAGTAAAAAATGAAAACTGTGATAAAAATTGTTCTGCTGATAATACCGCTTGTTTTGAGCTGTAAGGCAGCTAATGACAGGGAAATTATCGACAGAGCGGGAAGGACTGTGAAAATAGGCAGTTCGATCAACAGGGTTATTTCCACCGCGCCTGCCAACACGGAAATAATTGCCGATTTGGGAATGGCGGGCAAACTTGTCGCGGTAGACCGCCATTCCGCTAATGTTACGGAAATACCTCAAGGGCTCATTTTACTGGATTTTTTCTATCCTGACGCTGAGGTAATAATCGGCCTTGAACCTGACATAATAATCGCAAGCGGACATAACCCTACAGGCACGGGAGAAGACCCTTTCCGAGTGCTTGAAGAAGCGAGAATACCGGTTGTGTATATTCCGATGAGCAAAAGTATCGAAGATATTTACAGGGATATTGCCTTTATTGCGGATATTTTAAAGGCGCGGAAAAACGGGGAAAAAGTAATTGAAACGATGAAAGCGCAAATTGCCGAAATTACAGTCAGGACGGCGAACGCAGATACAAAAAGAACCGTATACTTTGAAATTTCGGCAGCTCCCGACATGATGTCTTTCGGGAAAGACAGTTTCATTAACGATATGATTTCCGCCATTAATGCACGTAACATTTTTGAGAATGACAACTGGCTTGTAATGCCCGGGGCGGAGTCAATAATTGAGCGCAATCCCGATGTAATCCTTACCAGCGTAAATTACATTGACGACCCGATAGGAGAAATTAAGAGCAGAGCGGGTTTCAATTATATTAACGCAGTTAAAGAAAATCGTATTTATCAGATAGATAACGATTCTTCATCACGGCCGTCGACACGTGTTATTTTAGCCTTGAAACAAATGTCTAAAGCCGTATACCCTGAATTTAATGAGTAGTGTAAAAAAAATTACCGCCGGGGTGGTTATTTCGCTTTTCATAATTGCCGCAGCCGCTTCGCTTGGCAGTTCAGGCATCAGCCCGGCGGACACAATCTTAATTATACTGCACAAGATATTCAGGTTTTCGCTTGCGCCGTCAATCGACCCGAAAAATGTCTCGATTGTGTGGCTGCTACGCCTGCCTCGCGTACTGCTCGCTTTTTTTGCGGGCGGCTGCCTTGCCGTGAGCGGCGCTGTCTGTCAGTCTATTCTGCGTAATCCGCTCGCCTCTCCGTACATTTTGGGAGTTTCTTCGGGAGCGAGTCTCGGCGCAGGAATAATTATCATCAGCGGGATGGCGCTCCCCGTTCTCGGCGGTTTTACCCTGCCGTTGACGGGCTTTGTCTTCGGGCTTGTGACCGTCTTCCTTGTAACCGCGTTCTCATCACGTATTGACAGAACATTGTCGAATAACACGATAATTCTTTGCGGCATGGTGCTTTCGCTTTTCCTGAGCGCAATTTTAACAACGATAAGCGCCGTTTTTTCAGACGACCTTCGCCGCATTGCGCTGTGGCAAATGGGAAGTTTCGCGATGCGGGGTTGGACTTATGTTTATCTCCTGTTACCGTTTTTGGCGATAGGAAGCGCGGGAGTTTTCCTTTACACAAAAGAAATGGACATTTTAAGTTTCGGCGATGATCACGCAAAATCCGCAGGAGTGGAAACAGGAATGCTGCGCATAAAACTGCTTGCCCTTTGCGCAATACTAACGGGCGCGGCTGTCGCTCTTTGCGGCGTTATCGGTTTTGTAGACCTTATTGCGCCTCACGCCGCGCGCCGGCTCAGCGGTTCGCAGCACAGGTATTTAATACCCATGTCTTTTATACTCGGCGGCTCATTAATGGTATTGACCGATCTTATCGCTAGGACAGTTATCTCTCCTTCTGAACTTCCCGTAGGAGCGATTACCGCCCTAATCGGAGCGCCTTTCTTTGCGTGGGTATATTTCAAAAGGCGCAGGACATCTCAATGAGGATATCGTTATGATCGAAGTTATGAATCTGTCAGCGGGGTACAACGGTGTTGATGTTATCCGCAACATCAGCTTTAGGGCGGAAAAGGGAGAGAGCCTCTGTATATTGGGGCCGAACAGCAGTGGGAAAAGCACGCTGCTTAAATCAATCGCCCGTATCATTGATTACCGGGGGCAGGTTCTGCTGGAAGGCAGGAACGCTTCGTCATTTCCACGCAGAGAGTTCGCAAAAAAAACCGCCATGCTGAGCCAGAGTATGCAGGTATTTTTTCCCTACACTGTTTATGAGACCGTTTCGATGGGACGCTTCGCCTACTCGAAGGGTTTTATGAAAAATCTTTTCGCAGAAGACAAAACAATTACGGAAGATATTTTGAAGAAGCTAGATATTTGGGACATAAGGGAGCGGATGATTGACGAGCTTTCAGGCGGCACTTTACAGCGTGTTTTTCTGGCGAGGACGCTGGCGCAAACGCCGCAGATAATTTTACTTGATGAGCCGGCTAATCATCTTGATTTGAAACATCAGATTGAACTGCTTGATTTTTTAAAAGTGTGGGTGAAAGAAAACGATAAAACCCTAATCGGCGTATTTCACGACTTTAACCTTGCGAGGCGTTTCGGCGATACGGCGGTTGTGTTGAATAACGGAACGATAGCCGCCGCCGGAAATATCGAAGATGTCCTTAAAAGTAAAACATTTAACGATGTTTTCGGCATTGATGTTCGTTTATATATGCTGGGTTCATTTGAAAAGTGGAAATAATTAACCATTCTTTAAAGAGCAAAAATGCTTTTTTTACATAGAAGTTGTTCAGAAACCGAAGTTTCCGAACAACTCTAATGTTTTATTAGATGAGGATTTTCCAAAACTTCAGTTTTTGGAAAATCTACTCTAGATTTAAAGGAAAAACTGGCCTTTAGGACAGTTTTTCCAGAGCCTTTTTCAAAACTAACCGAGTTTTGGAAAAGGCTCAGTTTTCAGATGTTACTGTTTTTCCCACCTTCCGTTCCAATCGATGATACGATCAACGCCGGTAATCTCTTCTGCGGTAATATCCAGGTTGCGATTTACGAGTTTAATAATCATTCTTGGGTTAAAAGCCGGGTTAGATTCCGGAACAATACTATATGTATCACCTGTTATACTGCTGAGAATCCATACACGATTTTGATTGCCTGCACCGGTTAGTTTGGCGATAGATTTTTCAAAAGTCATCATATAATCAGTATTAATCCTATTCCATTTCCCTATAAAACTTGCAGGAAAAGCAGGAGGACTGGTGTTCGTCCATTTTGGGTTTTTGGCGTTGGGACGGGTATATGTTCCCGACTGCCTTCCATCCTTCCAGAAAGTATTATCAAAGTCATTGCTGACTAAACCTTTGTTGTATGTGCCGTTAAATGTTATGCTGGTAAGATTGGTGCAATTCCAAAAAGCTTTGTCCCCGATTGTGGTAACGCTTTTCGGTATGACTATACTTTCAAGACTGGTACAGCCGTCAAAAGCGTTGGCTCCAATACCGGTAACGCTGTTCGGTATAGTTACGGTTTTAAGGCTGGTGCATTTGGTAAAAGCCCCATTATTAATTTCGGTAACACTGCCGGGTATGGTTACGCTTGTAAGGCTTGAGCATTCGCTGAAAACTTTCCAACTAATGATTCTAACGCCGTTTCCTATGGTTACGGTTTTTAAGTCGCTGCATTTCTCAAAAGCGTTTTTCTCAATGACTGTAACGCTGTTCGGTATGGTAACGCTGGTAAGCCTGCTACAACCGGAAAAAGCGTTCTCCCCAATGAAGTTAACACCTGTTCCCAGATTAAGGCTTGTAAGTTTGACGCAGCCTTTAAAAGCGTCATCCCCGATGCTGGTAACGCTGTTACCTATTGTTACGGTTGTAAGGTTTTTACAACCGTTAAAAGCATCATCTCCAATAGCTCCGTTTTGTATGGTTGCGGTGGTAAGGGCGGTACAATTTTCAAAAGCGCCGCTGCCGATTTTTGTAACACTGGCAGGTATGGTTATGCTTTCAAGAGCAGTACAATCCTTAAAAGCTTTGTTTCCGATTTCTTTAACGCCGTTGGATATGGTTACTTTTTTAAGGCTTTTGCAGCCGGAAAAAGCGCTATCCCCGATTGTCGTAACGCTTCCCGGTATTGTTACGCTTTCAAGACCGCTGTTAATAAAAGCTAAGGTCTCAATGGTTGTAAGTGTATTTGGTAGGGTTACGCTTTCAAGACCGGAGCAGGCCATAAAAGAACTTTTTCCAATGGTTGTAGTGCCGTTCGGTAATATTATACTGACAAGCGTTTTGGGACTGCCAAAAATTACAGTTCTTAATGAGTTCCCGGTAAGGTCAAGGCTTACATATCTGCCCGATGCTATAATAGCTTTTGCGATATCAAGCAGCATAGAGTCTTCAACACTACTCATTTTAACTTTAATTGGTTGATCGGCGCTGTTTTTAGGCTGTTTGCTAAGATAAGTCCTTAACTCCGTCGGGCTATCGATGCTCTGACTAAATAGAGGCATCGCTGAGATAACTAATAAAAATAATAATGATAAAATAATTAGTTTAGAAAAGACCGGGTGTAGGGGGGATAATAATTGTTTTTTGGTCATAGAGTTTGGTTTCCTTTCAATGTAATTTTATTCGCTCACAAGAGCATTGTGTATTATTTTACGATTTGTTGGGTTTTTTGTCAAGAAATTATTTATTAATAAAAAATAGAAAAGTGAGCCTTTTCTAAATATTATTTTTATTTGGTATTTTGGTTAGCTATCTTTGCCCACGTGTCGCGCAACCCGATAGTTTTGTTAAAAACCGGATGCCCGTCCCTGCCTGTATCAGGATCTCTGGCAAAATAACCGAGACGCTCAAACTGGAAGCAAACATCACCATGCGCGGTATTTACAAGCGAAGGTTCTCCCCACGCATTTTCTATTACTTCAAGCGAATTAAGGTTAAGATTGTCGGTAAACTCGCCTGCGCTGCCGTCCGGGCGGGGTGAAATCTCCATCGGCTTTTCTGTTTTGAACAGGTAGTCATAAAGACGCACTTCAAGCGGTATGGCGTGCGCCGCAGAAACCCAGTGAATTGTACCCTTAACCTTTTTGTTATCAGGAGCATTTCCACCCCTCGTCTGCGGATCGTAGGTGCAGCGTACGGCGGTAATGTTACCGTCAGCATCCTTGTCAAAACCGGTGCAGGTAACAATGTACGCATAGCGCAGGCGGACAGAGTTTCCCGGAAAGAGTCTGAAATATTTGGGCGGCGGGACTTCTTCAAAATCCTCCCGCTCGATCCACAGTTCCCGGGAAAAAGGTATGCGTCTGATTCCCGCGCCTTCATCTTCCGGATTATTAACAGCTTCCAGTTCTTCGGTTTTATTTTCGTCCCAATTTTCGATTATCAATTTAAACGGACGCAAAACCGCCATTACACGCAACGCCCTCTTGTTTAAATCTTCACGGAGGCAGTATTCAAGGAAGGCGATGTCTACCGTACTGTCTGTTTTTGCAATGCCAATCTGTGAAACAAAACTGCGTATCGCCTGCGGCGTGTAACCTCGCCTGCGAAGACCGGCGATGGTCGGCATACGGGGATCATCCCAGCCTGAGACAAATTTATCCTGCACAAGTTTTAGAAGCCAGCGTTTGCTCATAACGGTATAGGTCAGGTTAAGGCGTGCAAACTCTATCTGACGTGATGGAAAAACTTCCGCTTCACGGATAAACCATTCATAAAGCGGACGGTGGATTTCGTACTCCAACGAACAAAGGGAGTGAGTGATTCCTTCTTTTGCGTCAGACAGCGGATGCTGGAAATCGTACATCGGATAAATGCACCAGGAATTTCCCGTGCGGTAATGATATTCACGGCGTATCCTGTACATAACAGGGTCGCGCATTATCAGGTTAGGATGGGTCATATCAATTTTTGCGCGCAGGGTTTTTGCCCCGTCCGCATATTCGCCCGCTCTCATTCGCGCAAAGAGATCAAGATTTTCCTCGATAGAACGGTCGCGGTACGGACTGTTCCTTCCGGGCGGCGTTACGGTGATATTGTTTTTATCCGCGACCGCGGTTCCGCGGTACTCGCTGATTTCAGTTTCGGTAAGGGCGTCAACATAAGCTTTCCCCTTTTTAATAATCTTCACCGCAAGATCGTACAGGTACTCGTAATAATCGGAAGCGTAATATTCACGGTTTTCCCAGTCGTAGCCCATCCATTTTATATCGTGCTTTATCGCATCGACATAGGAAATGTCTTCTTTTTCGGGATTGGTATCGTCAAAGCGAAGATTGCACTTACCGCCGAAACGCTCCGCCATAACAAAGTCGATGTAAAACGCCTTGCAATGGCCTATGTGCAGCCAGCCGTTCGGCTCAGGCGGGAAACGTGTATGCACATAACTAAATCTGCCCGAGGCAAGATCTTCTTTTATAAACTCACTGATAAAATCTGCGGCGGTATTTTCCGTAGTTGACATGGATGCTCCTTTAAAAATTCGTCAGATAACAAATGCCCAGAAGCAGGACTGCCCATAAAACTTTTTCATCTTTAGCTCCGTTCTTGCTGCCAAAGTCTTTTAATGAAAAAAGTTTGTTCCCGTACCACCAAAAAAGTCCCATTTGCGCATCTATGCGGAAAGTATATTCGGTAAAATCCTCTTTTTCACTTTGAGAACCGAAAAAGAGATAGGATAATTCTTCCAGGATCATATTAAATTCTTCTATTGCTGTTGATAAATCACCTTTTTCTATTGTAGTCATTAACGAAGGAATTTCGTTCTGTAATTTTTCCTTGCGTCTTTCTTCCGCTTTTTCGACCCATGTTTTTTGTATCAATAAATCAAGATTGTTCTGAAAATGCTCCAAAAAAGTCCGAAGTTCATCGCTGTTTTTGTCAAGAGCAAGCAAACGCTGATATTCTACGCCGATGCCAAGCGCTTTCGCGAATTCAGAAGCGGCTTTAACTTCCGGTTTGTGACTTTTAAAAAATCCGTCTTTGGGAAACAGGTTTTCTGCTGTTCTACGGTATTCGTTGGGCAAAAAATTAGTTTTTAATTGAGAATTGTTTCTCATAGGTCAACGATGATAAGAAATTGAAATTTAGTCAAGATTGGCAAGCCAAGCCTTTACTGCCCGCTTTGTAGATTCAAACGCAAATTGCCCAAGATCAATTTCGTCAGGTTTCAGAAAACGGATTTCGGAAATTTCATCCTGCTCAATATGCAAATCCTTCTGCGTAAGACCGGGAGCACAAACCGTAAAGTACATATCGCACGTATTGTACTTTATACCTTTGTACGGATAAACATTAGGGAATGAAGCATAAAGTTTGAAAACATCGGTAAGGTTTGCGCCTTCGGGAATTGGCGGTGTCCAGCCAAGCTCCTCCTGCAATTCACGATATAAACACTCAAGAGCGCCTTCTCCCGGATCGACAAATCCGCCCGGCATATCCAGTAAACCTTTTCCCGGTTCTCTGTTGCGGACACTGAATACAAATCTGTCGCCGTCAGGTTCCGGTACTCTGATAAGGCATCCTGTAGCTGCGGCTGTATTATGATAATAGACAAATCCGCAATCGGGACAACGAAAAGCATTTTTATCATCAAATTTAATTTTTCCCGAAGCGCAGGAAGGGCAAAATTTAAACATTATTCATAATAAATAAATTCAAGCTCTTTTCATAGATACTCACACCGGATATAATACGGTCATGACAACTGAATGTTCCTTGAAGGTAAGAACTTACGAATGCGACAGTTACAAACATGTAAACAACGCAAATTATTTACATTATCTTGAATACGC
>Ga0268262_10002073_pt1 | contig 23654 bp, 23 predicted proteins | sample TergutNc150P3_FD_190354 | JGI IMG/M metagenome (GOLD analysis project Ga0268262, IMG submission 190354) | Nasutitermes corniger P3 segment gut microbial community from laboratory colony in Florida, USA - Nc150 P3 (SPAdes) (version 2) | ecosystem: Host-associated > Arthropoda: Insects >...
TAGAGAAGAATATGACGGTAACTAATGAATAAGGGTCGGCTAACTACGTGCCAGCAGCCGCGGTCATACGTAGGACCCAAGCGTTATCCGGAGTGACTGGGCGTAAAGAGTTGCGTAGGCGGCGCGTCAAGCGAGTAATGAAATTTATCGGCTCAACCGGTAAACTATTATTCGAACTGACGTGCTCGAGAATGGTAGAGGTTACTGGAATTTCTGGTGTAGGAGTGAAATCCGTAGATATCAGAAGGAACACCAATGGCGTAGGCAGGTAACTGGACCATTTCTGACGCTAAGGCACGAAAGCGTGGGGAGCGAACCGGATTAGATACCCGGGTAGTCCACGCCGTAAACGATGAATGTTAAATGTTGGAGGTATCGACCCCTTCGGTATTAAAGCTAACGCGTTAAACATTCCGCCTGTGGAGTACGGCCGCAAGGCTAAAACATAAAGGAATTGACGGGGACCCGCACAAGCGGTGGAGCGTGTTCTTTAATTCGATGGTAAACGAAGAACCTTACCCAGGCTTGACATCCTCTGAATTTCTCCGAAAGGAGAGAGTGCTTTATTGAACAGAGTGACAGATCTTGCATGGCCGTCGTCAGCTCGTGTCGTGAGATGTTTGGTTAAGTCCATCAACGAGCGCAACCCTTATGGTTAGTTGTATTTTTCTAGTCAGACTGCCTCGGTAACGGGGAGGAAGGAGGGGATGATGTCAGGTCAGTATTAGTCTTACGTCTGGGGCTAGAAACGCGCTACAATGGTCAGTACAACGGGCAGCAAAACAGCAATGTGAAGCAAATCCCATCAAAACTGATCCCAGTTCGGATTGAGGGCTGAAACTCGCCCTCATGAAGTCGGAATCGCTAGTAATCGCAGATCAGCATGCTGCGGTGAATACGTTCCCGGGTCTTGTACACACCGCCCGTCAAACCATGAAAGTCAGGAGCACCCGACGTCCGAATTTATTTCGGCCTAAGGTGAGCTTGGTGATTGGGGTTAAGTCGTAACAAGGTATCCGTACCGGAAGGTGCGGATGGATTACCTCCTTTCTAGGGAGTAAAATAGACGTGAAACTGAATTTATTCAGCGTTCATAGTCAGGCGATCCAGTTGTTTCGAAACGAATTCGCGAAACAACACGAATGGAAAGAATTCACTTTGAAGATGAGAACGGAAATGGGCTTGCACTATTGGATTGTATCTGAAATCGCCTCTCAGGGCGATTTTTTGATTGTTTTTCCGACAGAGTATGATAAGATATATGGGTTGTAAGACAGGAGGTTGGATATTATGCGAGAGAAACAGGAAAACTATGAGCGAACGGAGCCAGCGACCGCAGAAGAAATCGGTCGGCTTGATCAAGCAATGGTCAGTTTATTCGGCGGAAATCATCGTCCGCGCGCCAATGACGCCGATACGCTACAGTGCAACGGTTTATATAGGAGGATGCCGTATATGGGTAAGAACGGTGAACTCGGGATAGGCATTAGCCGTAGCGCCGAACATGGAAGTGATACGGCAAACCACATGGAAGTCGTCGTCAAACACACGCGCGAAGGCAGCCCATCCTGGGTTCCTAGCGGAGAAGATTCAAAATTTACTTTTTCCGCCGATGAATCCGGCGTTATGACACATTGTAGGACATATTCAAAATACGATGACGATGGCAAGGTCGCAGACACCACGGGCGGAGAAGTTCGTAGGTTTGAAATGGATCGATTGATAAAATTGGTCGAATCGCTGGAATCCGCGGACAGGGCGGAAAAACAGGACAGATCATTTATAATCCGCTATTTTGCGAATCAACGGATTTTTAATAATGCCGACAAACTAATCGGCGCTAATTTTTGATATTTTACCCCAAAAATCGCCAAAAAACACCCAAATTGTGGTTTGGGGTATTGCTTTTTTAACAAAAGTGTGATATAATGGTAAGATAGGACGTATATTTTAATGAAAGGATAAGTGATGAGTACAAATCATAATACAATCGATGAAGGAAACCGACAAGTAACAGATGAGGAGAGAGAGACATTTGTTGCGCAATTAAATGAGGTTATTGACCCGGTACTAGATGGTGCCCGCACCACATATCCGTTAACTCGGCGAGAGCGCGATGAAGCCAAAACTGCGATCATCGAACGAAAATTTAATACCAAAAAGCCGTATAGATGGAATTTTGGTTTAACTACTGTCAGAATTGACGATGCGTACGAAAGAATCGAAGAAGATCGCGCCTATCATGACATACTCGGTGGAAGAGAGCGTTCTACTGCGCTTGATTATCAATATAGCCGCCTATCGTTAGTGGCTTTTTATGGAAGACAATATTGTTCAAGTTATGTGATCGACGATGACAGTAGAAAATCCACCGAAGAGTCGTTTGCCAGCAAGGCGCAATATGATCAGTATATGGCAGTTTTAACTGCACTCGAAACATTACAACGCGGAAAAGACGCCAGATTTTCAGACAGAGTTAGGGCAGCCAAGGCGATCAGGAAAGAATCTGTTTGGCAAGATAATGGTGAGTAAAGAAAAATCCTAATACAAAATCGCCCCCGAGAGGGCGATTTTTTGTTGTGGACTGGTTACACTAATTTCGCGACCATTTTGATCACGCCGTAAACATCATCCTCTGTTGATCCGCGGGATAGGTCGGATACGGGGTAATTAAAACCTTGCAAAATCGGGCCATAGGCCTTTGCGCCGGCGAATTGTTGCATGGATTTGTACAAAATGTTGCCGGAATTAATGTCGGGCAGGATTAGAACATTGGCGCGACCCGCGACTTTGCTGTCGGGGGCTTTTTTGGTGCCGATACGTTCGTCAACTGCGGCGTCGAGTTGCATTTCACCGTCGATGGCGAGGTCTGGGTCGTGTTCGTGGACGGCGGCGATTGCTTCGCGGGCGATGTCAATCGTGGCGTCTTTACCGCCACTGCCCATGGTGGAAAAATTGAGAACAGCGACGCGCGGTTCGTCGGATAAGATTTTTCGGGCTGATTCAGCGGTCGACTCAATGATGTTCGTCAATTGTTCGGTGGTCGGGTGTTTACAGGTCGCGCAATCACTCAACGCGTACATTTTGCCGTCGGGCATATCCATAAAGAAAACCGACGAGAAAGCCTTTAATCCGGGTTTCATACCCAAAATGTCGCGGGCGGACAGAATCACGTCGCGCGAAGTGTAATCAATTCCGGCGACAACTGCGTCGGCTTCGCCATCCTTGACCATTTGCATTGCCGACGTCAAGGCGTCGGCGCCGCCGTTCAATAACACGGTTTTGCACAAACCGTCACTCTCGGCGCGTTTTGCGGCGTCGCGAATCGTTTGATTGTCGCCCTCGGGTAAAACAATTTTCATCTAACTCTCCTTTTTCTCGCCATCGTCAGCAGTTTCTCGTGCGAACAGGGTAACTGGGCGGTTGAACACGCTATCGTAATACTCTCCCTCAACCGGTTCGCCAAAGTATCTTTGATGTGCGATGACGCTTTTTGGATTTTCATTTGCAACCACTACAACCATCTCGTCGTAACCGTTTGCTAATCCCCACTGTCGACTCCATTCGAGCTGAGCAGTGTTAATTCCTTGATGACGATATTCTTCATCGACGAAAGATCCGCCCAGTTGAATCATCTTTGTGGCGTTGAGTATCGCCGGGAACGGAACAACTTTTTGTCTAATGACTTCCTGATCGAAATTGATGCGTTTAATTGCGACCGGATCGCCATTTTCGTCGAATGCTCCGAGATATTCGGATTTTTCGTCCGCCATAAGATCCTCGGCAGGCTTTTTATAAGTCCTTAGATCTGGATCTTCCGCGGCGCGTGCTGCGATTTGTCCGAATCTGTCGTGATCACTCGCATCTGCTTTGTCGAAGATGCGAAGCGTGACTTCTTTGCCGCTCCTTTTGCACTGAAATTTAGTTGCCTCCATGTTTTTCCTCCTTACTTAATTTTTATCAACTCCTCCATTGTCGACTATCTCTCTCTCTGTGTCAAGACCTTTTTGATAAATTAGGCTATGAAGTATTGTAAAACTTAACAAAGTTATGCTATAATAATTTTATTATGAACGAAACAAAATATGCAGTTGGTGTAGATATCGGCACAGAAACGGTTCGCGTGGTCGTGGGCAACAAGGATATGGGCGCGGTCGAAAACAAAGTTACCATCGTTGGCGTCGGCGCGCAAAAAAACGGCGGCATGCGAAAGGGCATGATTATCGATCCAAACAAAACCGCCGAAGCCATCGACAAGGCCTTGGAAACGGCGGAGCGCATGAGCGGTCATCAAATCGATCATGCGACAGTATCAATCAACGGTTCGCACATCAACGGTTTGGCGTCAAAGGGCATTATTGCATTGGGCGCGAATAAAACCGTCGACCACGAAGAAATTCGCCGCGTCGAAGAAGCCGCAACAGTCGTGCAAATGCCGGCGAACCGCGAAATTTTAGATGTCACGCCGCGTTCATACAAATTGGATTCCCAGGACGGAATTCGCGACCCGCTCGGTATGACCGGTGTTCGTTTAGAGGTCGACGCCTACATGATTACAGCTCTCGCACCGAATGTTAAGAGTCTCGAAAAGGTCTTGAGCATGGTTGAGCTATCATCGCGGCAAATGATCGTACCGAGTTTGGCGGCGTCGCGAACCGTACTGACCGATCAATTGCGCGACAGCGGGGTTGTTTTGATCGATATGGGCGCAGCAACGACCAATATCGCTGTGTTTGAGGAAAATGACATTATACATATAGCAGTTTTGCCGGTTGGCGCAAATAACATCACAAACGATTTAGCGATTGGTTTGCGCACCGATTTGGATATTGCCGAGAAAATTAAAATCGAATATGCCGTGGCATCGCCGAGTTATCGTCGTGGTTCGGGCGAAAATCTGACGGTTAAGGTCGGCAGTGGAGCGGATGTGCATACCTTGGAATTCAACACCGCAATCATCGACGAAATCGTCGAAGCGCGTCTAGAAGAAATTTTTGAAATGATCAATCACGAACTAAAGAAAATCAAGCGGTTGGCTAAATTGCCGGGCGGCGCGGTTTTGACTGGCGGCGGCGCGCGATTAAAGGGAATCGCCGATTACGCCCGCGAGGCTTTGTCGATGAATGCGCACGTCATTGCGCCGCATGGTTTCAATGGCGTGATCGACCAAATCACCACGCCGGAATATTCAACCGCGGTTGGGTTGATGTTGATCGATATGGATTCCGCACCCGTGGAAAATAAAAAATCAGGTTTATTCGGCGGGTTACTGTCTCTGTTTAAGAAACGAAAATAGAATTATAATTTTGTTGTTCAAAACATTATTCACATGTGTCGATAACACGAATTTTTGAACAAAATTTGTTCAAAAATATACCTCATTGATTTCTTGGACCAATCATGTATAATAATTGTATACATTAAGAGCAAAGGGGGAAGTATGCCAGAAGTTAAACCATCAGACGTTCAAGCGTCAGCAGTCATAAAGGTCGTCGGTGTCGGCGGCGCGGGCGGCGCAGCCATCAACCGCATGAAGGATGCGGGTATAAAAGGCGTTCAATTTATCGCCATCAACACAGACGCGCAAGCACTGCACAATAGCGAAGCGGATCTTAAAATTCACATCGGCAAGAACATGACACGCGGTCTAGGTGCGGGCGCTGACCCGACCGTCGGTGAAGCCGCAGCGCGCGAAAATGTCGAAGAAATCAAGAAAGCACTCGACGGGGCAGACATGATATTCGTGACAATCGGCGCGGGCGGCGGTACGGGTTCAGGTGCGGGACCAATCGTTGCGGAACTGGCAAAAGAACTTGGCATTCTGACCGTCGGTGTGGCGACTCGTCCGTTCAGTTTCGAAGGCGAAAAACGCCGAATCAACGCCGAGGGCGCAATCGATCGTTTAGGTAACAATGTCGATACTTTGATCACGATTCCGAATGATCGGTTGTTGCAAACAATTGATCGACGCACGCCACTCCTCGAAACGTTCAAAATTGCCGACGATGTGTTGCGCCAGGGTGTTCAGGGTATTTCCGAATTAATCACCGAACATGGTTTGATTAATCTCGACTTTGCGGACGTGCGTGCGATTATGTCGAATGCCGGCAGCGCGCTCATGGGAATTGGTCGCGCATCCGGCGACGATCGCGCCGCGAAAGCCGCGCAACAGGCAATCGAATCGCCGCTCATCGAGGTTTCGATCGATGGCGCGCGCGGTGTTTTGTTCAACGTCACCGGCGGTTACGACATGTCGATGTCCGAGATCCAGGAAGCTGCAGAACTCATTACTTCCGCGGTTGCTCCGGATGCAAATATCATCTTCGGTGCAACTCTGCGTCCGGAAATGGAGGACGAATTAATTATCACTGTCGTGGCAACTGGTTTCAATTCGGAATATTTCAACAGCAAAACGCCGGCGCATACTGTTAAAAAGGACGATCCAATCGAACCAAAACCTGTGCAAGAGGTGATGAGCGTAGTCGACAAACCAATCGACCTCGATAAAATTGATGTCGACGAGGAAATCAAACCCACCACTTCCGCCGAAGATTTCGCCAGCGAACCAGATACTACTACGGCGTGGCATACCATGGCGTATGGCGGCGGCGATGATACCGCACCGGAAGCTCCTGCCGCACCGTTATTCGGTGACGTTTCGAGCGAAGAACAGAAAACTGATGATGAATATGACACCCCGTCATTTTTGCGCCGCCGTTGGGGTCGCAAAAAACGCGATGATAATAACGAATAGGAGGTAGCGCGGTGAATTGTCCAAAATGCAGCCACAGCAACAGCAAGGTTTTAGAATCGCGCTATACCGGCGAATCGATGCGCCGCCGCCGCGAGTGTTTGAAATGCGGTGCACGCTATACCACGTACGAACGGATCGAACGACCAAACTTGGCGGTCATAAAACGCGACAAACGACGCGAATTATTCGATCGAAATAAACTGAAACGCGCGATTTATCAATCGGTCGGTAAATTTCTAAACGGTGAAGTTGAAACCGAAGAAATCGTAACCGCGGTCGAGGACGCCATGTATTCATTGGGCGAGAGCGAAGTCACCAGTCAGCAGATCGGCGACGCGGTAATGGCGGAACTGGCATGCCGCAACGAGGTCGCCTATATCCGTTTCGCATCCGTCTATCGCGAATTCAAAAATGCCGACGAATTCATCGCGACACTAAAAGAACTACGCGAAAAACCCGGCGAATGCCGCGGTGTGAAGAATAAAATTTAATGAGGGGGGGCAATATGAGATTAATAATGATTTATCGCGAAAAGTCCGAACAGCGCGCGGCGGCGGAAGTTTTTTTGCACGATTTCAAATATCAAACGGGGCATGACATTGAAACGCTCGATCCCGACACGCCAGCGGGGCAGACTTTTATTGTGGCGCACGACATTGTCGAATATCCGACGCTGATCGCGCTTGGTCCGGACGGCACAGAACTGACGAAATGGCGCGGCACTTTACCAACCATTAGCGAAGCGAGCGCGTATAATTAAGGGAAAAAATGAAAATAGTGATTATCCACGCGTGGTGCGAGGTTTTGCAACGCGAGTGCCCATGGGAATTTGATGGCAATACGATTTTGGTCGGACATTCGTGCGGTGCGACGTATATCTGCGACATTTTGAACCGTGAACGACGCGAACCGATCCGCGCGTCATTTCTGGTCGGCGGTTTTATCGAGGATATCGGCGACGATTTCTATGATTCGCGCAATTATACGTTCACGCACGCAAATTTTGACTGGTCGCTGATTAAAAAGTACGCCAGGAAAATTGTCGTCTTGCATGGCGACAATGATCCGTACGTTCCTGTCTCCGCGGCGAAAAACTTGGCGAAGAAATTGGACATTGACCCGATTTTCATCAAAGGCGGCGGGCATTTGAACGCGGAAGCAGGGTACACTAAGTTCCCATATCTGCTCGATTTGATAAGGGAAACTATTGACAGAGAAGCATAAGTGTGATATAATGTCTGGGTGGCAAGCAGCCACGCTGTGTTTGGTGTAGGGTTCTTTGTTGTTTTTATTTTCTGTGCGTAAAGACAGTCTTTGCGCAATTTTGTTTGGTTGTGTTAATCGGAAAAATCTGATAAAATAACAGGCAAGACGTTTGAGTGGAGATCAACCACGAGTCGCGGAAAGAAAGCGACAAAAGCAAGTAGAATCCGCCGTGAGCCGCGTAAAGGTATAATTAAGAGTTGAAATATCTTGTCATTCTGAACTTGTTTCAGAATCACAAATTTTCAAAAGTTAGATGGTAACGCCCGCCCGGGTTCTAACGCTAGGGCGGGTTATTTTAATCTTAAAAAGGAGTCAGAGTGTCAGTAGAAATCGAGCGCGAATTTTCATTCCTCGTCAACGAATTGCCGGCGGGTTTAGAAAAATTCCCGAGCAAAATTATTGAGGACAATTACATTCCGACGGGTTCATACAACCCGAGTGTTCGGGTTCGCAGGAATGGCGAAAAATATGAAATCACGAAAAAACAGCCTGTCGATTCAACGAGCGGTGATAGCACTCGACAGATTGAACACACGATTTTATTAACGCGCGCCGAATATGATTTCCTGAACAAGTTGGACGGCAAACGCTTTAGAAAACGCCGATTTATGTATGAAATCGACGGTTATACGGCGGAGTTAGACGTATATTTGGACAAATTGGCGGGTTTGGCGGTCGTCGAATTCGAATTTTCGAGTGAAGAAGAAATGGCGAATTTTGTAAAACCTGAATTTGCCAGAGCGGACGTGTCGCAGGAACTTTATGCTGCGGGCGGATTTTTGGCGGGCAAAAGTTACGATGATATCGCCGATGTGTTAAAGGAAAAATATGGTTATGAGCCGATAAAGGAGGTTGAAAAATATGCTGAACACTAGAATTGTTCAAATCGTGAAGTCACTTAATTTGCCGAAGGGCGAGTATGCGATTTTCGGCAGCGCGTTACTCGAGGTTTATGGCTTGCGCGACAGCGGCGATATTGACTTTATTGTGACGAAGAAACTGTTTGATGAGCTGAAAAAAACTGAAGATTGGGAGGAGTTTCGTTATTCAAACGGCGATCTTGCGCTGAAATATCGGGGTGCGAACAAGGATATCGACGTCGCATTTTACGATTGTCAGGCGATGCCCGGTTGCGACGAAAAGGGAATCAGAGCGATGATTAAGCGCGCGGAAAATATTGGCGGCGCGATGTTCGTATCACTAGACGATATTTTGACGTGGAAGAAAAACTTTGTCCGAGAAAAAGATCTCGTGGATGTGAAATTGATCGAAAAATTTATGAAAGTTCAGCAACAAAAAACCGAAATTCTCGAGAAAGTTGAACAAAAAGTTAAAGAAATGAACGACGCCGACGCGGCGCACGATCATTGGCATGTCGTTCGCGTTAAAAATCTTGCTCAAAAGATTTGTGTCGCCGAAAATAGCGACGAATTTCGCGTGTCGATGATTGCGCTACTGCACGACGTGTTCGATTGGAAATTGAATCCGGTTGAGGACGAGGAAAAAGCATTGCGGGAATTGTTGGACGATCTCGGTGTGAGTAAATTTATTGGCGAAGCGGATCTGAAAAGCATTGCTTACGACGCGTCGCATATCAGTTTCAAAGGCGGCGCCAATCGTGGCGCGAAACTGTCGTTAGAAGGTCAAATTGCGCAGGACGCTGATCGGCTGGACGGCATTGGCGCGATGGGTATGGCGCGCACGTTTGCCTACGGCGGCGCGAAAAATCGCGAAATCTATAATCCTGACGATGGTGTGAATCCCGACATTTCGCCCGAAGAATACCAAAATCTAGACCGTAAATCACACTCCATTCAACATTTTTACGAAAAACTTCTGAAATTAAAAGACCTCATGAACACAAAAACCGGACGCGAAATGGCGCAGCATCGTCACGAATTCATGGAAAAATTTCTCGACGAATTTTACGCCGAGTGGGAGGGAGAGAGATGAACATCGAAAAAGAAATCGCCGAAATCAAGGCGCGGAATGTAAAAGTTGATTTGGACAAGAAGTGGGAAACGAGTTGGATGCGGAAAGTTTTTATTATGATAGTGACTTTCGCAGTGATTTTGCCGTATAACTTATTTATTTGGGATCAACAAAACGTGGTGTGGGCGTCGCTGATTCCGCCGATGGCGTACCTGTTATCGACGTTGTCGTTGGATCTGATTCGTGATGCTTGGGAAAAGAAGAAAGAAAATTCTGAAACGGTTAAATTGAAGAAAAAAGGAGAAAAGAAGTGATAAGAATTGTTGTCGGTACGGTCGTAATCAAGGACGATAAAATCTTAATGATACAAGAAGCAAAAGAAAAATGCTATGGTCAGTGGAATTTTCCGGCGGGACACCTGGACGAGGGTGAATACATTTTTGATGCAGCCGTACGAGAGGCAAAAGAAGAAACCGGTTACGATATTGAACTGAAAAACCTTATCCAAATTTTCAGTACGAAAGACGCCCGACCTCAATTTATCATGTTCAGCGGCAAGGTGGTCGGCGGCGAAATCAAATTCGATTCGACCGAAATCCTCGATGTAAAATGGATTCCGCTGGATGAACTTTTTGATTATGATTTACGAAGACCGCGTCAAGATATCGAAATATTATTAGAAAGAGTTAAAACCGGAAACGTGTTTCCGCTGGATGTAGTAAAGGAGTTAAAATAATGAAATACAAGTATGGCTCGCGCCGCAAACCGCTCGAATACGAAAAAGCCATCGCCGAGTGGTGGAAGAAAAACAAGACATTCGAGAAATCGATCGAGAATCGTCCCGAAACCGACGCGTATGTTTTTTACGACGGTCCGCCGTTTATTACGGGAAATCCGCATCATGGCACGTTGCTCAGTTCGATCGTGAAAGATTGCATTCCGCGTTACCAAACCATGCGGGGCAAACGCGTCGAGCGCCGTTGGGGTTGGGATTGTCATGGATTGCCGGCGGAAAACTTCGTCGAAAAACAACTCGGGATTGAGGATCGGCGACAAATCGGCGCAACCGAACCGATCGAAAAGGACGGAAAAACCTTACCCCCGATCAAACTCGAGGATTACATAACCAAAGCCCGCGAATCGATGGTTGCGAATTCCGAAACTTGGGAATCAACAATCGACCGCGTCGGTCGCTGGGTTGATTTCAAGGGTGCGTATAAAACCATGGACAAAGATTTCATGGAATCCGTTTGGTGGGCGTTCAAGGAACTCTACGACAAAGGCAAAATCTACGAAGGCGAAAAAGTCCTGATGTACGACACGAAATTCGCCACGCCCGTCAGTAAAAACGAAGTTACGATGGACAACGACGCGTATCAAACTGTTACCGACCCGTCGGTCTATGTGAAGTTCAAATTGACGAACGAAGATAAATATCTATTAGCTTGGACGACGACACCGTGGACTTTGCCAGCGAATACGGCACTGGCGGTCAATCCGAAATTGAAATATGTCGAACTTGAACTAAATGACAGCAAAAAAGTCTTTATTGTTACTGGTAAATATGCGTTTGGTGCAGAAACTGGCATAAAAGAAATCGCCGAAAATCTGACAGAACAGGGATATGATGTAACTGTTATTCATCATCAAAATCCAGCTGCGCCGCAGTACGAAGAAGAATTGAAAGCGCTCGAAAAATATGATTTTTCGAATGCAAATATAATCACGCATTCGCTTGGTGCGCCGACTTTTCTGAGTTTTTTGGCGCGAAATGATCTGAAAATCAACTCTATTTCAATGATTGCACCAGCCTATCCGGGGCGTAATGTGGGCAGCACAAATCCTGAATGGCTCAAAACTTCGGGTTATGTTGGTTACGAACTAGATTTTAATGATATCAAGGCAAAAATCAAGCAGACGCCAGTGATAATTTATTCTGATAATGACGAACCCGGACGATGCGAAAACGTTGAAGATTTAGGTGAGATTTTGGGTGCGAAAATGATACTTGAACCTAGCAAAAAACACTTTTTTGGACCAGATTACAGTTTCGTGCCAGATTACGAGTTCAGATATAAAACCAACTTAATTTTAGCAAAAAAATTGGTTGAAACGGTTTTGGTGGACGAGAAACATACGGTTCTAGATTATAAAATCTTGCGCGAATTTTCGGGTGCGGATTTGGTCGGTTTGGAATACGAGGGTTTGTTCGACGGGGGTGGAAAAGTTTGGGCTGGCGATTTTGTCGAAGACGAGGGCGGCACGGGCATCGTTCATATCGCGCCGGCTTATGGCGAAGACGATTTTGCTCTGGCGCAGGCGAACAACATTCCAGTATTGCACGCGATTGACGACAACGGATATTACTTGCCAGAATTCGCCGAAGAACTGCGTAAAATCGGCGTTCAGGACACTGATGAAACTGGTATCGAAGTTTGGGCGGCCAATAAATTTATTGCGAAATGTTTGCAAGAACAAGGAATCGTCTGGAAAATTGATTATATCCAACATGAATATCCCTTCAATCCGCGTTCGAAACAGCGCATCATGTATCGTGCGATCCCGTCGTGGTTTTTCGATATTCAAGGTTCAAAACCTCTGATGCTTGAACAGAACGAGAACGTGAATTGGTTCCCGACGCACCTCAAACACGGTCGTTTCGCCAAAAACATCGACCAAGCGCCCGACTGGAACCTCTCCCGCGATCGTTTTTGGGCGACCGCCATGCCCGTCTGGAAAGGCGATAAAGGCTCAGTCAAAGTCGTCGGTTCGTACGCTGAACTAGAAAAATTATCCGGCGTGAAATTGGACGATTATCATCGCCCGTGGGTGGACGAAATCGAGTTCGACTTGGGCGGCGAACATTTCACCCGCATCGAAAAAGTCCTCGATTGTTGGTTCGAATCCGGTTCGATGCCGTTTGCGCAGTTCCATTATCCGTTCGAGAACAAGGAAAAATTCGAAGCCAATTTCCCGGGCGATTTCATTGCGGAATACATGCCGCAAGTTCGGGCGTGGTTTTACTATGTCCACACAATCGGCACGGCACTTTTCGGCGAAAATCCGTTCAAAAACGTGATCGTAGAGGGAACTCTCGCTGGTAACGACGGTCGAAAGATGTCTAAGTCTCTCGGCAACTTCACCGACCCGAACGAGTTAATGGACAAGTTTTCCGCCGACGCTCTCCGCTTTCTCCTCCTGTCTAGCCCACTCCTATCTGGCGAAGACTTTGCCCTGATCGACAAAGACGTGTCCGACGTCCAACGAAAACTTTCGATGATCTGGAACGTTTACGATTTTCTAACGATGTATGCGGAAGTCGACGGTTGGGAATTCACCGGCGAATTTGCCGACCTAAAAAATCTGAAAAATACCCTCGACATTTGGATCATGTCGCGTCTCCACCAACTAAAAGCGCACATCACGAAAAACATGGACGCCTATAACATCCCCGCCGCGATGGAGGAAATTTTGCCGTTCATCGACGACCTGTCGAATTGGTTCGTCCGTCGTTCACGCCGTCGTTTCTGGAAAAGCGAGGACGATAGCGACAAAAACGACGCCTATGCGACGCTTCACTGTGTTCTCTCGAAACTCGCCGTCCTGCTTGCGCCATTTACGCCATTCCTCGCCGAGGAACTCTGGCAAAAAATGGTCGGAGAGGGGAGTGTCCATCTCCTTGATTGGCCGACGAATGTGACGGTTGACGAAAAAGTCCTAAGCGACATGGCCCGCGCCCGCGAAATCATCGAAAAAGGTCTCGCCCTGCGTATGTCCCGCGACGACGAGTTTGGTCAGATTAAAGTCCGCCAACCGCTAGCCAGCCTCACTTATGGCGGCGAGAAACTCGATGAATTTTACGAACAAATTATCGCTGACGAAGTTAACGTAAAAAAGGTGATCCTGAAACAAATTCAGGATGACAATAGTGTAGTTTGCGATGACAGTATAGTGACACTCGACAAAAAACTCACGTCCGAATTGAAGCAAGAAGGTTTCGTCCGCGAACTAATCCGCTATATCCAAAACGCCCGTAAAAACGCTGGTCTGAATGTCGACGACCGGATAAAACTCGCGATTATTGATGCGCCGGAATTCGTGCAAAGTTTCGCGGAACTGATCAAAACCGAAACCCTCGCGACCGAAATCACGACCGGAAACTATGCTTATGACGAAATCGTCAAAATCGACGACACTGAAATCACAATTTCGCTCGAGAAGTAAAATCTTTGAAAAAATCGGTTGCTACAAAGACAGTCTTTGTAGCAACCCGCGATCTACTTGCAATAAAATCAAAAATTGCTAATATAGAGTACGATATTTGAAGCGAAAGGAAAATTTATGATTAAAACCGCCATCGTACCGGTCGCGGGTTATGGGGCGCGGCGTTTGCCAATAACGAAAGCAGTCGAAAAGTCGATGCTGCCAGTGGGTAATCGTCCGATCGTGGATTTTGCGGTCGAGGATTGTATTCTGGCGGGTATTAAAGACATCGTGTTCGTCATCACCGAAACCGGCGAAAAATCTCAAATCGAAACTTATTACGGTCGAAACGCGCGCTTGGAAGAGTTTTTAGCGGCGCGTAATGCGACGGAAAAACTAAAAATGTTAGAAACCGCGCCCAGCGACGTCCGATTTCATTTTGTCAAACAGGATGCGAATGACAAATATGGCACAGCCGTCCCTGTGGCGCTTGCGGTTAAGGAACTGGGACTCAATGAATCGGTGGCATTTTGCAATGGCGACGATTTTTTCTGGGATAGCAAAGACGGTTCGGAGGAAAAAAATCTAGTTTCACATATTACGCATGACGAAGCGGCAATCATCGGCGTACGTTTGCCGAAAGAAGAGATCACTAAATTCGCGATGATCGAGAAAAACACTGATGGGTTCATGACTAATATCGTCGAAAAACCGAAACTCGCGGAAATTACGAGCGATCTCGCGAATATCAACAGGTTTATTTTATCGCCAGCGCTACTAACCGAAATCGTCAATTACGTCGATAATCATCATTTCGGCGCGACAGACCAGGAATACTTCATCACCGATCCGATTTTGAATTTCGTGCGGGGCGGCGGCAAAATGCGCGTCGTACCAGCATCTGGGCGGTTTATGGATTGCGGCTCGCTGGAGGGCTGGCTGTACGCGAATCAAGTAGATGCGGGTTTATCGGAATAGTCGTTAACAGAGGTAATGTATTGACACGAAATTAAAAGTGTGCTATAATGGTAGGATATGAGTGAAAAGAAAACTCGTTCTCTTTTCCGAATAGACGACCCATCCATTATATGGTGCGAAGCAGCCATATAAATGGAAAGATAGGCTATTGTAACTATTTTTAACTATGCCAAATCAGAACCACAATTTAATGCCAGATCAAGCAAATGACGCTCTGAATTCATGGGACACCATGCGGGGGGGGGTTGTTGAGGCTGAACAATATGCGGAAATGATTGAGAATTCGCTAAACAGATTAAAAGAAAAATATGCTTTTGATCTGGATCAATCTTTGGCGGCGGGCAAACGCGAATTTTCGGCGACCGATGTGGTTGAACAGGCAAAAAATCTCGCGGATTCGCTACAACTCGAAACGGAATATTCTCCGGTAATTAGAGAACGCGCCGAAACGGGTGCGGAGTTAAAAGACAGATATTTCAAAAAAGAAGGTTATCCGTGGTGCTCATGGTCAGGTTGGTCGGGCGGCAGAAGAAGTGAAAGCCGAACTCGCGTCGAGCGATGAAATGTCGGGTTACGTAGACGTCGAGGACGCTTTTTCGGTGGCACTGGAACGGGCGCTGGAACTCATAATCGCGCTTCCAGAAGGATACGAGGAAGACGCGGCGGTGAGCGAAAAAGCCATTAAACACCGTCTGTCCACACGCGAACTTGCCGAAAAGTTCGCGAAATGATAGAATATTTCTATCATTAAGTAATAAGAGAGGGGTTTTCTATGGCAAAAATTAAATCAATTCACGCGTTGCAAGTTTTGGACAGTCGCGGCAATCCAACCGTCGAGGCGGTCGTCGAATTAGACGGCGGTTTCACGGGTCGTGCGATCGTACCATCGGGCGCCAGCACCGGTTCGGGCGAAGCGTTGGAATTGCGCGACGGCGACGCGACCAAATATGGCGGCAAAGGCGTTTTGAAAGCGGTTGCGAACGTTAACGGAGCAATCGCGGACGCTTTGATTGGTCAGGACGCAGCGAATCAGAATGCGATCGATCAAATCATGATTGATCTCGACGGGACGGAGAATAAATCAAATCTCGGCGCCAACGCGATTTTATCGGTCAGTTTGGCGGTTGCCAAAGCGGAAGCCGCGGCGGAAAACCTGCCGCTGTACAAATACATTGCGAAGATTTCGGACACCAAAGAATTATCACTGCCGATGCCGATGATGAATGTCAGCAACGGTGGCGCACATGCTGATTGGGCAACCGATATTCAGGAATACATGATTATGCCAATCGGTGCGGCGACTATTGCTGATGCAGTGCGCATGGGCGCGGAAGTTTTTCATGCACTCGCCAAAGTTATGAAAGCGCACGGTTACAAAACGACCGTCGGCGACGAGGGTGGCTATGCGCCGAACGTCAAAGATGGCAACGAGGAGGCTTTTTCGCTTATCGCCGAGGCTGTAAAAAATGCTGGTTATGACTTGGGTAAGGACATTGTTTTTGCAATCGATGCCGCTGCCAGCGAATTTTATAAGGACGGCAATTACGACATGAAAGCCGATGGTGTGGTGCGCACTGGCGACGAGATGATCGCGTTCTATGAAAAATGGCTCGCCGATTATCCGATCGTGTCAATCGAGGACGGTATGAGCGAAAGCGATTGGGCGACTTGGGCGAAATTTACGACGGCGGTTGGTGGTAAGACTCAAATTGTTGGCGACGACCTATTCGTTACGAACACGAAATTGTTGCAAAAAGGCATCGATGAAAACGCCGCCAATTCGATCCTGATCAAGGTCAACCAAATCGGCTCGCTGTCCGAAACTATCGCGGCGGTCAAATTGGCGCACGCTAACGGCTTTACGGCAGTCATGTCGCATCGCTCCGGCGAAACCGAAGACACTACGATCTCGCACTTGGCGGTCGGTTTGAACACTGGTCAGATCAAAACTGGTTCACTGTCGCGCTCGGATCGCATTGCGAAATACAACGAATTGATCCGCATCGCCGACGAAAACCCTGGGATTCAACTGGCGCATCCGTTCAATAATTAGTGTATAATTGTCAGAGTGAAGTATATTTTAGCGATTTCGGGCGGGGTCGATTCGGTGGTGTTGCTCGAAAAGGCGGCGCAGCGCGAGATTTTGACCGATGCGGTTTTTCCGGACGATTTTATTGTGGCGCATTTTGATCATGGGATTCGTGGGGTCGATTCGACGAATGACGCAGAGTTCGTGCGAGAATTGGCGGCGGATTACGGTGTTAAATTTGTTTTGGAACAGGGAAATTTGCCGGCGGATTGCAATGAACAAACGGCGCGCGAAAAACGCCACGATTTTTTGCGCGATGCGGCGGCGGGGCAGAAAATCGTGACCGCGCATCATAGTGATGATTTACTTGAAACGATCATTATTAACCTGATCCGCGGGACGGGTTGGCGCGGGTTGGCGCCGATGTATAACGAACGGATCGTGCGACCGTTGCTTGACATGACGAAAACCGAGATTGTTCAGTATGCTATCGAAAATGATCTGAAATGGGTTGAAGACGAAACGAATTTTTCGTCGAATTATTTCCGCAACCGCGTACGTGATTTTATGATCCAAATACCAACAACGAAACGTCGGCAGTTCGTAGAATTGTATGAAAAACAGAAAAAACTACGCGACGAAATCGAAGCGGAAATCGCAAAATACGATAACCTACAACTGTCGCGAAAATTTCTGATCGAGATTCCCGAAATCGTTGCGATCGAAATTTTGCGTACGACGACTGATGGTCGATTAACTTATCCGCAACTAAATCGCTTGTTAAACTTTGTTAAAACCGCTAAAGCGCATAAACGGACGGAATACGGAAAACTGAAAATCACGGTTACGAATACCGAAGTTAAATTACACCAGAATGTTGTTTCGAGCAGAGCGTAGCGGAGTCGAGAAATCTTTGTCGAACTATAATTAAGATCCCTCGACTACGCTCGGGATGACGGTAGTATTTTTGCGTTGCAATAACTTTGTTTTCGTTCGCACCCCGATTGCCCAGCATAGAATACCGAAATTGACGAATATTTTTATATATTCGGTCGGTGTACCCTGATTTTTGTTCCACAATCCATCGAAACATAGGCTCAAAGTCAAAACGATCAGGGCGCACGCCAGCGTTCGGAGGGCTAAATCATAATGAATCTTGTCGGTTTTGTGAAGTCGATGGGCGAGAATCCCCAAAAACACGGCGATTGCGATCGACTGGAAACAGACAGAACCATAGTGAATGCCGCGCGACGCAGCGTTAAGAGGATCGACGAACATGAGTCCTGCGCCAAAAGCGATCATCATCCAGGATTCCGGCAGAAAAATGTCGATTTGGCGCAATCGTTTGGTTTTTTGGAGTAATTTTTTGAGATTATCGCGGAAAAACGGCAGGACGACCAACAGTACAAATCCGCCGAAAAACAACACATTTTGGAAAAGTTGCGTCGCAAGATTGTGCAGGTTGGTTTCTTTCTGTTCGTTATTATCGGTAAAATAACCGGTTGTTTCCCATTTGAAAATGCGCTGACCCCAACTGATTTCCTCCATTCCCATAACAAATAGCACGAGCGCGAGCAACACCAAAACCCCCGCGCCGATCCACTTTTTTTGCTTTACGAAATGGGGAATCAGGGATACAAAAATCCCGCACGATGTCAGTTCGCACGCCATGCGCAGAAACGCACCCGGTCGTTTGAAAATATCGTTGTCGCCCATACGCACCAGCCCGCCGATTTCAGGCAGAAAAGCGTTAATCATGGCAAAGCCCACCGCCAACATCGGTAAAATTATAATAATTCTTTTTACCCAAACCTGATATTTTTTATTGTCATTTTTTACTTCGATTTTGGGCGCAGTCTTGAGAACCTTGAACAAGAAAATTAAAAATAACAGATAAACCGCAATCCTCGCCCAATTGAACCAATCCGTCAAATCCGACAGCCAGGTTTTCGGCGCAAAGAAGGTCAAAATGGTCGCAATTCCGAATACGGAACACAGTATTATGTATGTTATTGAAAGTCCTTTTCTCGTGTTAGATCGTTCAATTTTTGCTACTGATTTCATAATTTTCCCTCCACATTTATTGTTAATGTTATAAAATATTTTACCACACTTTGTGTTATAATTTTCATGAAAAGGAGGGCGCATGAAAACGAAATCGGATCGGGAAAAACCCCAGTTTCTAAAATCATTGACCGAAAATTTTGTTCCCAAAGCGGTGCTAATTGTCGGACTTATCGTGATGGCGTATGTTCTGATACTGAATTTTCGAACTGAATTTATGAAGTTACCGCTGTTTATTGGTTTGCTTGTCGTTTGTTTTCTGGTGTTTTTGGCGGTACTAACTTATCGTTGGCGGCAAAATATCAAAAAGTTTTTGATGGCGCGCTATCAGTCGAAACGCTTTTTGATCGTGCTCGCTGTGCTGTGTTTGCTCGGTATTTTCGCCCGATTTGCTTTTTTGGGCGTGGATTACACATCGGCGACGAATGATCCAAAATCGTTTTACCAAAATGCGGTTAGTTTGGTCGAAACTGATCATCTCGTAAACGATGATTGGTATGATGCGCATTATGTGGCATTCAATCCGTATATATATAATTATATATATCTGTTAAAAATGGCAATGCAGGTATTTGGGACGGGTCCGCTGGCGTTTATTATGCTGAACACCGTGATCGATATTTTGGCGGCGGGCGTAATTTATCTTTTTGCAAAGAAAATCAAGAAAGACCATCGTTTTGCGCTCGCGGTGGCGGCGATTTGGTTGATAAATCCGTTTGGAATAGTTTTTTCCGCGATTCCGCTGCCGGTGGTGATCGTGAACTTTTTCATTGTACTCAGTATCTTTCTGACCTACCTCGCGGTGCAAAATATCGACAACATACGCAAATTTTTGGCGATCAACTGCGCACTGGCGGCGAGTTTGGCGCTCGGCAATCTGTTTCGTCCATTTATGATCGTTTTTGTAATCGCCATCGCGATTTTATATCTGTTACTTTTCTTAAAAAAATCGCCGCGATACATTCCTTTGCTCGTCGGATCGTTAATCATTTTATATGTTCCTATTCCCATTATCAGCAATCTCAGTCTGCGCGCGGTCGAGAGTGCAACTGGTTATTCCGACCTATCCGTTGATTCGAGCTGGTCGTTGCTGCTCGGGTCGAACCTGAAATACGGCGGACATTGGAACGGGGAAGATGCCGCGATTGCCGCCAAACTCGAAAACGAACAAAAATTATCCATGCGCGAAGCTAAAAAAGAACTTGCGAAAATCGCCATCGAACGTTATTTATCCTATACACCAGCCGAACTCGCGGACCTCATGTTCAAAAAATCCGTCGACCTTGCCGGTGATCCGGCGGATACGGTGCATTTTGAAATGTATAATTACAAAAACCCGCAAATCCAGATGATTTTGACAATATTCGCCAGTATTTTCGTAATATTTGTACAAATCGCAAGTTTCGCATACGTGTTTTATATGTTGAAAGTTAAAAAATACCCTCTGTTTTCGATCTTTTTACTCCTGATCTTCATCGGTTTATTCTTCTCTAGCTTGCTCGTCGAAACCATGAGCCGCTATTACGTGCCGTTTTTGACGGTTGTGATTATATTTTTGGTTACGAAAAAACGATTTGTGTGATAAAATATTTTGCATGAAAACAACTTCAAATAAACCAGCGGGCGGCGCGCCCGGGTCGAGCAAGGGTGGCAAGCGGCTCAAAAGCGTACTTTTTTATGGGATCGTGATCGTCATCATTTTGGCGATTTTCGCCGCGTTAAAGGGCAACGGCAATTTAAAGGAAATATCTTTTTCGGAACTGATAAAAGAGGTCAATGAGGGTAAAGTTACCAAAATTGTCGAGAGCGGCAGCAACCTGACGATCTACAAAAAGAGCGACGAGGGCAAGGAAAAAGCCGTCGAAACCTCGCGTATCCCATCGGGCAGTTCGGCATCAGAACAGGGATTGGACCTAAAGAAGGTCAAATACGTTTCGACCGCACCCGACAACACTGAAGATATGATCTGGAATGTGGCGAGCATTTTGATCCCGTTGGTGGCGATCGGCATCTTGTTCATTTGGATGATGCGTTCCGCCGGCGCACAAAACAATCAAAGTTTAGGTTTTGGACGATCGAAAGCCAAATTATACGGCAAAGATAAGAAACAAACCAAATTTTCCGAAGTTGCTGGTAATGAAGAAGCCAAACAAGATTTAGAAGAAGTCGTTGATTTTCTCAAAAACCCCAAGAAATTCGCCGAAGTTGGTGCAAAAATCCCGAAAGGCGTGTTGTTGGTCGGTCCTCCGGGAACGGGCAAGACCATGTTGGCGCGCGCGGTGGCGGGCGAGGCGGACGTGCCGTTCTTCTCGATTTCCGGTTCAGAATTCGTCGAAATGTTCGTCGGTGTTGGCGCATCGCGCGTACGCGATTTGTTTGAAAAAGCCAAGAAAAACGCCCCGTGCATCGTCTTTATCGACGAAATCGACGCCGTCGGGCGCCGTCGCGGTTCGGGCATGGGCGGCGGACATGATGAACGCGAACAAACCCTTAATCAGATTTTGGTCGAAATGGACGGGTTCGAGGACAAACAAACCGTCATCGTCCTGGCGGCAACCAACCGCGCGGACGTGCTCGATCCGGCGCTGTTGCGCCCCGGACGTTTTGACCGGCGTGTGACGATTACGCTGCCGGAACGACGCGAACGTTTGGCGATCCTAAAGGTTCATTTCGAGAAAAAACCTGTCGAAGCGGACGTTAATTTGGACGCATTGGCGGCGAAAACCGCCGGTTCGAGCGGGGCGGACCTCGCCAATATCGCCAACGAGGCGGCAATTCGCGCGGCGCGCGGAAATCGCAAAACGATCAACAACGAAGATCTAACTCAAGCTTTTGAAAAAGTCTCCATCGGTCCGGAACGCAAAAATAAAGTTATGAACGAACACGATCGCGAATTAACCGCGTATCACGAGGGCGGTCACGCTCTGGTGGCGCAGGTTCTGCCGGATTCAGACGATGTGCACAAGGTCACGATTATCCCGCGCGGCGCAACGGGCGGTGTGACTTGGACAATTCCGCCGGAAGATCGCCCGTATACCTCGATCGTCGAATTTAAGGACATTTTGGCACGTGCGCTCGGTGGACGCATCGCGGAGGAGGTCGTTTACGGTCGCGATAAAATCACCACTGGCGCGGGTTCGGATTTGCGCAACGCGACGGCGGTGGCGCGCGATATGATTATCGAACAGGGCATGGGTTCAAAATTGCGCGATCAAGTCTTTCACGAGGACGAGGGCGGCATGATCATGGATCGCATCACGCACGAAAAACCGTACAGCGACAAAACTGCCGAAGAAATCGATCGCGAAATCAACGAACTCATCGAAGAAGCCGCCAATCGCGCCCGCATTGTCATCAACGAAAACCGCCACTATCTCGACAAGATCAAGGACGCCCTCATCAAGGAAGAAACCCTTGACGGCGACCAAGTCGCAGAGATCTTCAAGGGCGCAAAGTTGCCGGATTCTGCGAAATTATACTAACAGTTTTTTCTTCTCGTCATTGCCCGACTTGTTCGGGCAATCCATTACTTCGCGCAAAAAACATTTTTTAAAATTACCCCTGTTATGCGTATAGACGTTGTCTATACGATGGATTCCCAGCGTTACGTTCGCTACGCTCACCCTCGAACTGCGTTCGAGTCGCGGGAATGACAAGGGGGTGGGGGTTGTTCGGGATGACAGTGCTATCTAAAACCCTAACTGCTTATTGCCTTTACTAACAAGTTTGTGCTATAATTTTCAAGTCTACATTTTTGAGTTACGAAGTTTTTTCGGAAATACCATCCGAACTAATGGGCGACCATTGTGAAACGGATGGTAAAAACTTCTGTCAAAGGTGTAGACAACCAACAATGGTTGTCCTTTTATTTTGAGGGGATAACCGATAACCACAGATGCTAAAAGGAGGGGCAAATGAGGGGAAGAGATATTATTAGAGAAGCGAAAACTGTCATTGCGAGTCGAACTGATTCGACGAGGCAATCCAAAAAACACTTTGTCATTGCGAACGGAGTGAAGCAATCTACTTGTAAACTCGGAACAAGATTGCTTCGTCCTGTCGTTCTCGCAATGACGATTGGCGTACTAGTCCTATTAAATTTTATCAGCATATTCAACACCACAACCGCCCTCGAACTCGCCAATATCACCCCCGCCCGCGGGTCGATTTATGGTGGGCAGGAGGTGAGGATTTATGGGGAGTTTACGCCGACGATGGGAGTGAAACAGATAAGTGCAGGTTACGACCACACCTGCGCCCTCGACTCCACCGGTCAAGCCTATTGTTGGGGGAATAACAATTACGGTAAACTCGGCAACAATTCCTATGGCAACAGCTCCGTCCCCGTCGCCGTCAACACCTCCGGCGTCCTAAACGGCAAAACCCTAACCCAGATAAGTGCAGGTTACTACCACACCTGCGCCCTTG
>Ga0268262_10002074_pt1 | contig 23629 bp, 23 predicted proteins | sample TergutNc150P3_FD_190354 | JGI IMG/M metagenome (GOLD analysis project Ga0268262, IMG submission 190354) | Nasutitermes corniger P3 segment gut microbial community from laboratory colony in Florida, USA - Nc150 P3 (SPAdes) (version 2) | ecosystem: Host-associated > Arthropoda: Insects >...
GGCTGTAACAGGCATCAAGGAGATTGGGGAAATTGCATCCCTCTCTGTTAATGAGGCGCTGTCTATCTTTGGGAAAAAAGGACTTTTATTAAGGAACATGGCGCAAGGTATAGACGGAAGCCGTGTAGAGGAAAGGAAAGGGGAACGGCGAATAAGTCAACAGGCTGATTTTAATGAAGATGTAATTAAAGAAACAGCGATAAGGGGAGCAATTGAAACCCTTGCTGAACATGGGGGCCTTTTGATGCGCCGAGAAAAACTTGGAACGACAATTATTTGCATGGCTATTGTCTATGCGGACGGCGTAAGAACTGAAGGTCAAGAGAAAGCCCATCGGCCTTGGGTTCTTGACTATGACATTATGGAAACTGCCGAGAGGATTTTTCGCAAGGTGGCAAACAGGCGTCTCAGGGTGCGATCAATCGGTTTATCTCTTGAAGGGCTAACGCCATTAGGCTATGAGCCTGATTTATTTGAGCTTGAGATAGAAAATAAAAACCGCAAATTGCAGGAAGCCATAGACAAAATACAAAATCGCTATGGGGCAGAGAAGATAGCAAGAGGAATGGTTTTGGCGGCATCAAGTAAGCAAGGTGGAAAACAGCTTTTGACTGCGGGTACTGGCTATGCAAACTAGGCTTGGTCTTGTTTCTGGTTACTCCCTGCTCTATGGGGTACATAAACCAGGCGAGCTTCTTGACCGTTCTATTTCTTATGGGATTAAGACACTATCAATTTGCGATATGAATAACCTTTACGGAGTGCATACTTTTGTCGAGGCGGCGAAAGAGCGAAACATAAAGCCGATAATCGGCGCTTCCCTTTCTATCGGAAAAGGCATAAAGGCGGTGGCATATTGTTTTGTAGAAAACAGGGCTGGGTTTGGAAGGCTTTGCGAATTGCTTACAGAACGGAATAAAGATAAAGAGCATTTTGACCCATTGCCTTTTCTGCGTAAACAATCTGAGGGGCTGGTTTTGGCTTCCTCTGATGAAAAAGTTTTAGAAAGCCTAACCGGAAAGGTAAAGCGGTTGTATGCGGCGATCACCCCTACTGACATAAGCTCAATAAAGCATAGCCGAAAGCATAATATCCCTCTTGCATTTCTCGACAATTCTTTATTCTTGGAACCGGAGGATTTTGCGACACATCAAGTGTTACGCGCTATCGGCCTTCTTAAAACAATCGGAAATTTGGGACCGGATGATACTGCCAATAAAGAAAGCATTTTGCGCCCTTCTAAAGAACTATACCGCTTGCTTGCTTCATGGCCGGAAGCAGTCAGGGGAACAGAGGAAATAGCGTCAATATGTACTTTCAATAATTTATTTAATGGATGGATTTTTCCCTCTTACCAGACTGGAGGGCTATCCATTGCCGATGAATTGCGGAAGCGGGTATATGAAGGCAACGCTGGGCGATACGGCGGTTTAGGTGACAGCGAAACAGGACGGATAGATTACGAATTGGGAGTTATTGAAGAAAAAGGGTTTTCATCTTATTTCCTCACCATTGACGATATAATTAAAATGGCATCCCGAACTTGCGGTCGAGGTTCCGGGGCGGCTTCCATTGTGTCTTATGGATTGGGCATTACCAACGTAGACCCCTTGAGGCATAACTTGTATTTCGGGCGGTTTCTGAATCCTTCCCGTCCTGATCCGCCTGATTTGGATATTGATTTCGCTTGGGACGAAAGAGATGATTTGATAAAAGCCGTTATTGAAAAGTTTGGGCCTGAATATTGCGCGAGGGTAGCCAACCACAATATGTTCCGCTATAGATCGGCATTGCGCGAAACCGCTAAGGCTTTCGGATTAGGAGACGCAGAAATAACTGCAACGGAACGGAAGCTATTCCATTCTGGCGATAAATCCTGCGTTGACGATTCAATATGGCAAGAGATTTTTTCTATTGCTAAAAAGATTGAAGGGCTTCCTCGCGGCTTGGGTATGCATTGCGGAGGGCTTGTGATAACGCCTGAACCAATATGCAAATACGTCCCTATTGAAAAGTCCGCTGAGGGGTATCCGCTTTTAGCGTGGGAGAAAGAAGGAACTGAATCGGCAGGGTTCGTAAAAATAGACCTTTTAGGAAATAGAAGCCTTGCGGTAATCCGGGATGCTTTACGCAACCTTGAGGAGCAGGGGATTTTTATAGACCGCAATACCTGGCGGCCTTTAGACGATAAAGCAACGATAGAAGCGTTGGCAAGGGGAGACAGTATCGGTGTATTTTACATTGAAAGCCCTGCAATGAGGCAACTGCAAAAAAAGACAAATAGAGGAGATTTTGAACACATAGTAATTCATAGTTCAATAATCCGTCCTGCCGCCAACAAGTTTATTTCTGAATATGTGAGACGGCTCAAGGGGGGCAAATGGGAACCTTTACACCCATTACTGGAAAACATATTGAGCGAAACTTATGGAATTCTTTGCTACCAAGAAGACGTTTCTAAAACCGCTGTGGCCTTAGCCGGATTTAATGAAGCGGACGCTGACAAGCTACGGAAGGTGATCGCAAAAAAAATGGGCGGCACTAAATTGGCGGTTTACGAAAATCAGTTTTTTGAAGGTTGCCGGAGTAATGGAGTTAAAGAAGAAACAATTAAAAAAATTTGGGACATGATGCTTTCTTTTGACGGCTATAGTTTCTGCAAGCCCCATAGCGCAAGCTACGCTATGGTTTCTTTTCAGTCTGCTTATTTGCGCGTCCACCATCCGGCTGAGTTCATGGCGGCCGTTTTATCCAACCAAGGCGGTTACTATAGGCCCCATGCCTATATTGCAGAATCCCGCCGCATGAAGCTTTTTACTATCGGGCCTGATATAAATGCGTCCCGATGGAAATATTACGGCATTTCAGATGGGAAAGAAATTCATCGAGGCACTGTCGTAATCGGCTTAATGGCAATAAAGGGTTTGTCTGCTTCCGGTGCAAACGCAATTATAGAAGAAAGGGACAAAAGAGGGGATTACAAAAGCCTTAATGATTTCTCGCAGAGGGTTAGGCTAAACCGCGATGACATTATATCCCTTTGCCCTTCCGGTGCATTTGACAGTATCGCAGACGGCCTTTCGCGGCCTATGCAAGCTCGGCGATTGCTAGGTGCTAATATTGGGAGAACTGAAATAAGGCAAGACGAATTATTTATGGCAGAGCCTTCCCCATATAAAATAATACCTTCTAATAATATAAAAGTGCATAAAACCGATTCGGATATATGGGAAGAATACAAGTCGTTAGGTTTTCTAAGGAATATCCATCCGCTTGCTTTATGGAAAGATGAAGTATTGGCGGTAAAAGGCCGGACGAAGGCTTTGCATTTAGGGGAATATGTTGGGCGCAATGTAAAAATGGTTGGCTGGCCTGTAACGCAAAAGGACGTATGGACTAAAGACGGGCTAACGATGAGTTTTTTGAGCCTGGAAGACGAGACTGATTTGTATGAGACAGTGATTTTCCCGAAAGTTTATGATAAATACTCTAAACTGCTTTTTGACCAACAGCCTTTATTGGTATTCGGCAAAGTTGCAATCGATGAAGGGGCTATTTCTGTAGAGATTAACCGAATTGAAGTATTAGGGAAAAAAAGCGCAGGGGAAGCCTTTGCTTTGCGGTATGCGTCAGGTGCTTATTGAAAAAAGAAATGATCTAAATAGCACAAGTTCTATATATATTCTACCCATTCTTTATTTTTCATAGGCTTTTATAAACGTAACATGACAATAAATAGATTAGTATTATTACAGCAAACTTCATTAAAAGGAGGGCCTTATGCTTTGGAAAGTGAATCAAGTAGCCGACTATTTGGGAATAAGCATTGCTTTAGTCTATAAAATGGTATCTAAAAACGAGCTTCCTTATGTTAAGATAAGCAATTGCATAAGGTTTTGGCCGGAAACGATTGAAAGCATATCCAAAGAAAGGTATAAGGATTTTAACAAAGATACAAACAGTATACCAGCTAAAAATAATGAACTAAATTTTAATTCCCAATATACATTCTAACATAAAAATAAAAAGTATAAAATATGGAAATCATAGAGCCAATGAAACCTATGAAATGTATAAAAATGGTAGAATGCCGTAAAACAGGCTTAAATACTGCTATTTCGCTTTTGTTTCCTTGATTTATGGGCATAAAAAATCCTGGCTTACAATGCTAATTATGACAACTTTTTTGTTTTATCGAGGCTATAACGGAAACGAATAGTAGCTTCTCCTGGCGATTCCCCATATGCTGCGTGTGGGGAACCGCCTTTTTTAAAAATCACGCTTGGGATCACTCAGAGGCACAGTTACTTTTAATCACGAAATTCAAATGCCCGAGTACGTCCTGCAATATAATTAGTTAAGGTTCGTATTGGGTCTTTTTTAATATTACTATTGAATTCCTCATGGTTAACGTCGGTGATAAAAGCCATGCAACTCTCAAGAGAGTAAAGTATTAAGCCGTTCCTTGCTTCCCATATACCAAATGACCCAATCCCATTGCTATGTATAGCATTTGGGCCTTCAAAGAAATATAAGCGGACGCTAATAGTCGGGCAAGTTTTGGATAAATCCAATAAATCCCATTTCGAAATATTACTTTTGCTTTGAAAAGAGCAAGCGTCATCGTATAGTTTTGTAATTTTAATTGGACGCTCAAGGAGAGGAAAATGAATTTCTGACTTTTCTTTATTAAAAAACCGACCATTATTCCAAAACTCCATTACGCTTCCTATTTCACCGTGAGCAAACAATTCATAGTAATTGTTATCCATACTTATTCCTCCAACGTTATATACTCCTTCTCCAAAAGGAGAAGGAAAAATACTTTGCTTCACTTATTGCATATGATTCGTATACCCACAGGATGATGAGGAGATTGTGGGTAGTAAATCAAATAATTATACTTAAAACTATCTGATGTTTGATGTTCATTATCAAATGCACTTGCTCCTTTTGCATTTTTATTATTTATATATTCTAAGACATTTCCAGTCATATCATAAATCCCTAATTCATTTGGCAACTTTTTAGCTACTTCATGAGTTATCCATTCCGAGTTGTCTAAATACCATACGAAGTCATCAATTCCTTCTAATGATTCTATTTGACCGCCAGAATAAAACTTTTTATACCCATTTAATTCAAACCCGCCTATATCAGCGCCAATAAATGCCCATTGCCATTCATATTCGGATGGAATTCTATAGCCATTGGCTGTAATATTTATAGTAACCATTTCTAGATCAATGCCAAAGATATTATAATCTGATAACGTAAACCAATCTGATATGCCTGGAACTTGATATACAGGTTCTAAAGAAGATAGTTGGCTTAGTCTATTACAGAAAACCACTGCTTCTTTAAATGAGACATTATCTACAGGTCTAAGCTCTTGTATCTCTCCTAATGCTGGGTCATTATTGTACATACTAGGGTTATAACCCATTATGCTAAGATATAGTTTTTGCGTTACACAGGTTTCTGCCATCCAAAAACCCTTTGAAACGGTATAATCTTTAACAGTAAAAGTAATATCCATAAAATTCATTGCCTTAAATGTGCCAGGATTGACATATCGCAAATTTATTAAATTGCCAATGATATTCCGCGTTTCCTGTTCTGCTGATAAAGGATCAGGATAAATGGTAATTTGTTCTGTTTTTTCAAAAGTTTTATCATTGTTATCAGTTACACTTATATTGATTGTATATATTGATGAAGGCAAGTTAATGTCATTTATTTTTATATATGTATCGTCAATATAAAAATGATTGCCATTGTCTTTTGTATAACCGTCACCATCAACTAATTGATATATGAATGGAGCAGTACCGCCTTTCACATCTGTTAAAGTTCCAACAATAATGCCTTTGGTAGCATTTGAAGTCCTAAGTTTTTGCTGTAATGGAATAAAGGTAAAATCAGTAATATCTGGATAGCTTTGAACAGCTGTGCCTCCTCCAGTATTTGTATTTCCACCGCCTTGACTACCGCTATTAGGAGAACCTTGGCTTCCTCCGCCGGAATTTGTGTGTCCACCCCCACCGCCGCCACCGCCAGAACCTCCATTACCAGGTTTCTTTTTATTACCGGGCTCCTCAGTTAATTCAACATTTCCTTCATCATCTTCTTCAAGAGAAGATAATGTATCAGACGGATTTTGACAATTTAATAATAATGAAGAATATATCAAAATAAGAATAAAAATGGAAAATAACTTTCTCATAGAATTGCTCCCTAAAAAATATTGATATTCTAAAAATACTAATAAAAAAAGAAATCGATATGCTCCAAAAGGCAATTTGTTTTTATTAATGGCTATTCGTTTATAAAATATATTTTTCGTAAATAAACAATTTTTAAGTATATATCATTTCTATATCTAAAGACCGCCAGTATTGGCGGTCTATATTTTTATTGAAGGGAGTTTAGCAATGAACAATCTTAATTCCGTCTTAATTGAAGGCAACTTAGTCAGAGACCCTGAATTTAAGACTACGCCTAAAGGAACAGCCGTATGCAAGTTTCCAATTGCCTCAAACCGTTTTTTCAGGCAAGATGACGCGCTTGAAAAGGAAGTAGGGTTTTTTGACGTAGAATCGTGGGGGAAATTGGCCGAGAGAGCAAGCGAGATTGGGAGGAAAGGAAAAGGAGTCAGAGTGGTGGGAAGGCTTAAACAGGATCGCTGGCAGTCTAAGGATGGAAAGGCGATGTCAAAAGTATTCATCGTAGCGGAGCATATCGAGTTTAGGCCGGATTTTAAGAAGGACGATTCATCGGCAGAATATCAGGCAGATGAAACCGAAAATGTAGAATACGCCGAAGAAGAAAACCTCGTTCCTTCATTCTAGGAACCGCTATGTCGCATACAACCATTTACTTTTTAACAGTAGCAGAAAGTTATGACGATGCAAAAAGCAAAGTTACTGAAAACCTAGAAAGAGAGCATTTTTTCGAATCATATGAGGTACTGCCTGAATCATCAGGATCATTTGCTCAAAAGCGCAATGAATTATTGGAATTCGTCAAAGATTGGGATTGGAAAAAAGATGCCGATAGTTCTCTTCAACTGGCTGATCAATACAAGGCAGATGGCTTGTTAACGGCATATGGTTACAACCTTATAAGGGCAGGGGAGCTTTATGCACAATACCTGACCGTTGATGCCTATGTATATAACATCGACAATTACGATTACTCCATTCCTAAAGAGGAAAAAAACTGGTGGGTTATTGCTATTGACTTTCACTACTGATGAAACACTTCCCCTAATTGCAGTAAGCCGTCCATAAGGGCGGCTTTCTTTTTGCAACTTATATCCATTACACAGCGGTAAAGGCCGCTAAAGGAGTACCATGAAAACAATTGCCATCAATTCGATAAAGGGCGGCACAGGGAAGTCTACATTAGCTGCCTTGTTTATCAATATGCTGGTTAAAGCAGGGTTTCGTTGCCTAGCCATAGACGCAGATGCAAGCAACCAGTCGCTATCCTATTTTCTGGATGACTACGGAAATGCAGAAATGGTTCAGAGCAAAACAGTTTTCCATCTTTTTATGGATGGGAATGCTCAAAATTGCGTAAAGCTCATTAATGAAAAGCTAGACCTTATTCCAGGAGACGTAAGGCTTAACGAGTTCCGAAGCACTGACAGCTTAAAACGGCTAAAGCGGGCATTACAAGATACGGAATATGACTATACTGTTATTGACACGTCTCCAACCTATGATAACATCGTTGGAAATGTCCTAACAGCAAGTGATGTCCTTATAATACCAGTACAGCAGGATTTATTTAGCTACCAAGCCCTGCAATACCAGTTTGAGAAACTTGCCGACCTTGAGCTTTCCAGCCTTGACACCCATGTCGTTTTTAACCAGTTTGAAAAACCGCTAACCGAAAACCAAAGCGCATACCGAAACCAGATTACAAACCTGTTTCTGGAAAACGATGCTATTAAGCCTTTCATCAACCTCAACCGCATATCCAGAAGCAGCGTATTCAGGAAATTCATCAACAAAAGGAATTACCGCATCGATTCAAAGGCGGAAACCAGCAATGCCTATGAGGAAGTAAAGAACCTTATAAACAGCGTGTTAGGAATTTCCATAAAGGAGGATCAGCAATGGCAAAACTCGGAATGCTGAAAAACACCGAATCCAGGGCAGGAACCCAAGACAGCAGGGCAGTATCGCTTACGGTCAAAGATATTCCTGTAGGAGACATTCAGGTAAAGATAAATATAAGGCAAGATTATTCGGACATTTACGAGCTTGCGGAGAGCATAAAGCAGTATGGGTTATTGCAACCTATTACAGTGTATGCCGGAACAGACGGCTATACGGTAAAGGCAGGGCATCGGAGGCTCATGGCTTACAGACGGCTCCATAAAGAAGAACCGGAAAAGTTTCATAGCATCCGTTCCATTATTTCAGATGCTCAAAATACCGAAATAGTCCAGCTTATCGAAAACGTACAGCGGGTTGATTTATCCCAGCATGACCTATTTATTGCCCTGAATAAGCTAAGGGAACAGGGCATGGCTTTGAAGCAGATTGCAGAAGTGATAGGAAAAACTGAAGGGTACGTCAAAAGCCTCTTTGTTGGAGTAAACGAGCTAAACCGGGACAAGGATTTGCAAAACTTGATAGGTGATGCCGGCATCACCATAAGGGACATTGCCGAAACTAATTCCGTTAAGGACAAGAAAAAGCGGATTGAGCTACTGGAAGAACGCAAGGATGGGAAAGTAAGCCGCAAACAAATGCGGGAGAAGGTAAAAGAAATAACAGCATCTAAGCCGAAGAAGTCAAACCCTAATGCCCGTGCAGAAAAGGGGAAGCTCCCGAAAACCTATTTAAGCATAAAAGCATTTCCCGATTTGAATAAAATCATCATCTATCAGGTGAAAAGCAGAAACAAAGAACAGTTTATGGCTCTTGAACAGGATTTGCGATCTTTCTTTTCCGCAAACAAGGAGAAGTACAGCATCGAAAAAACTGCGCCCAACAAGGAGAAACCATAAAGCAATCAGGAGGTATGTATGTCAAGTAAAATGCAAGAAATATGCGCTATAGAAACGAAGTATGGTCTTGCATTGTTTAGGATGGCTCTCACGCATCTGGTAGATGTCGGGACTCGGCATTTAACTGATGAGTATGTTGATGAAGCCATTAAGCAGATTACAGCTAACGATAAAGCAGACAAGGCTAACGGCGTTACTGCAATAATGACAGCGGAGTTCCAATGCGAGATAGTCCGGTGTGCCGCAAGCCTGGCTAAGTTTGAAATTTGGGATCTGTTTGCTTACATCAAGAACTATGTTCCGATTTCGGATTAAGGAGAGGGATATGGCCAAAAAAGCAATAACTATTTGCCCAAAATGCGGAAGCGGGCTCTTGTGGTATAAGCCTGACAGCTCCATTCAGTGCATGAGGTGTAATGCCCAATATAAAAAGGAGGAAACAGTAAAATGCAAAAAGAAACCATTGAAAAAATCCGCAAACTGACCGCAAAGCTTAACCAGTGGCGGCATGAATATTACAACTTAAACGCGCCTACAGTAACAGATGCTGTATATGATCGCCATTTTGACGACCTGCAACGGCTGGAAAAAAGTAGCGGCATCACCATGAGCAATTCTCCCACGCAGACTGTCGGCTACAAAACAGTTAAAGGTTTAGAAAAGACGGTCCACACAATTCCGCTTCTATCGCTGGAAAAGACAAAACAAACAAGCGACCTAATGCGGTTCATCGGTCAAAAGCATCATGTAATGCTAATGCACAAACTTGATGGGCTGACAGTGAAGCTTGAATACGAGAATGGTTCGCTTGTTCAGGCTTCAACGCGAGGGGACGGCGAGAAAGGAGAAGTAATCACCCACAATGCCCGCGCTATTGAAGGCATCCCGGCGCAAATCCCCTATAAAAAAAGGCTGGTTGTCGTCGGCGAGGCTTACATCTTAAAGGACACGTTTGACAAACTGAAAGAAACTTTGAAGGACAGCGCGGGCAATCCCTACAAGAACGCTCGCAACATGGCATCTGGTTCAATTCGCTGTTATGACGCCGCTTCTTGTGCCAATCGCGGGCTAATGTTTTCGCCATTTGCGGTGATTGAAGGGCTAGATGAAGATGCCAGGGAAAAGGTAAGCAAATGCTTGAAGCTAATGGCTCTGGAACAGTTCGGGTTCACTCCATGCGTATACTTACTGCATAGGAAAAACCCGACAGAACTGGCAATCACAGACAGCATCTCAAGGTTACAGGACATAGCCAACGATAAGGGACTGCCTATTGACGGTATTGTTGTTTCCTATAACGACATACCATATTCCCTCTCTTGCGGTCGGACAGGACACCACTACAAGGACGGCTTGGCATTCAAGTTTGAGGATGATTTAAGCGAAACCGTTCTTCTGAATATTGAATGGACGCCATCACGCACAGGGGAATTGTCTCCGGTAGCCTTGTTTGAAACCGTAGAAATCGATGGTTGCGAAGTATCAAGAGCCAGTTTGCATAACCTAACCTTTATTAAGGGCCTAGAGCTGATGCCGGGTTGCCGAATCCTTGTGAGCAAAAGAAACATGATCATCCCCCATGTCGAGGAAAACCTAGACCGTGGCGGCTTCAAAGAGAAGAATGTCATTCCTAATCGTTGCCCTTGTTGCGGACAGCCGACACGGATACATGAAAGCAACATGACGCAGGTACTCCGATGCGACAATCCTAAATGCGCTATGCAGAATTTACGGAAGTTTGTTCATTTCGTTGGGAAAAAAGCTATGGACATAGAGGGCTTGTCAGAAGCCACGCTGGAAAAATTCATCGGCAGGGGATGGCTTCGTAGCTTTGCCGACATCTACAGGCTGGACGAACACGCTAAAGAGATCGTCAGCATGGAGGGTTTTGGCGAAAAGTCTTGGAGGCGTTTATGGGATGCAATCCAGAAAAGCCGCCAAACTACATTTGAACGGTATGTAGTGGCAATGGATATTCCTATGGTTGGAAAAACAGCCAGCAAGGAACTATGCCATTATTTTAACGGCAGTTTGAAAGCTTTTGAATTCGCCGTGCATACCGGGTTTGATTTCACAGTTTTAAATGATTTCGGTGCAGTCTTGCACCGTAACATTTGCGATTGGTTCAGGGTAAAAGAGAACCAAAATTTATGGAAGGAGTTACAAACAATGGTTAAAGCTGACAAGAAAAGCGCAGGAAAGGCGAAAACAGGAAGCGTCTTTGCCGGGCGCATCATCGTAGTCACGGGGAAACTGGAAAGTTTTACCCGCGATTCCATTAACGCTAAGATTGAATCCTTGGGGGCTAAAGCGGGAAGCTCAGTATCGCAAAATACCGATTTCCTAATTTGTGGGGATAAGGCGGGAAGCAAGCTCGCCAAAGCAAAAGCTCTCGGTGTTGCAGTTTTAAGCGAACAGCAGTTTCTCGACATGGCCGAGAGCGCGTAATCCGCAAAGGGAATGGCTATGCGGTAGGGATTTCCAATTCAGCCGCATAGCTGTTTTTAAATGGAGGTAATATGCAAGTAACGGCATATATTCACAGCCTGAAAGACAAAGAAAACGACCGCCATGTTTTAGGCGAAGCCGAAATAATCAAAAGCATAGGCGACAATCTGTATCTTGCTGAGTATAACGGCGTTAAGTGTACGGCGATTTATAATTTCTTCACAGGGCGCTATTACGTTGATGACGTATACGGAGTTGCTGAGGCCGCCAAGCAATAGCGACAGAAAACAGATTTTATTACCGGAGGCAATGTGATGATAGCAATTGAAATGAAAGTGACTGCGTTTGTTCAGGAAGGGTATGATGTAAAGGAAGCACTTTCCGAATTAATGCTTGACGATGATAGGGTGAGCTATTGCGATATTGACACTGTTTCTGAAAGAAGCACTAGCAAAACCTTTCCGGAAGATGACGAAGGTGTATATTTCGACGATGAAGAAGATAAAAACAGAAACTCTCTTGTTGATAAAGATACGCCGGGAGCCGTTCAATGCAGAACGTGTGAAATTTGGTTTGAAAAAGGCGCCATCAATTCAGACGGAGACTGTCCAGATTGTGCTATTTTTAACGATACCGCAGATTGGCCTTGGAATGAACAATGTTACAAGTGAAGCGATTGATCGGCTCAAAAGCCGGTAATCGCCAAACCTGTCCGGGATTGGCAACCCCTCCCTTGCCAATTCCGGATTTTCTTTTCTTAGGGGGATTTAGCTATTGGAAGCAAAATACAAGGAGAATAGAATGAAACCGATACCAAACAAAAAAAGTGTATATGCCGCAAACGGTTATAAGGATCGCGGAGATTATCTGGACAGCCTTGCAGATGACCGGGGAATAGATCGAATGTCAGTTGATATTATTGCCGATGTGCTGGGCGAAAACGAAGATTTTGACGGCCTTATTAGCGCCCTTGATGATTTTGATGATTTCGAGTGAGAAAGCTAATAAACGAAAATAATACAGTTTTTATACCATAAGGAGGTGATGCCGTGGAAACTGGGCTAATGAAAATGAGCTACTACGATAAAAAAGCAGAAGTTCATCTGGAAACATACAGCGATACGATTGTAATAGAAAAAGAAGGCAACGTGCCCTACTTATCCGCCATACGTTTTGGCGGCTACCCTGAAAGCGTCAAGGGCATGAGCGAAGCCATCTATGGCGGCGGTACGGTCAGCATTGAGATTGACGGAATAGATGTAGAAGTTAATACCCGCGCTAAACAGTACAGGAAAGAATTATCCCATGACGGAATCTACGCCGAAGCTACGCTATTGATTCTGGATGAGGAACAGAGCATAGAACAGAACGAGGATGAGACAGGCAATAACGGCAACACTGATAATTATAACAAGCCCCGCAAATGCTATCTTTTCTGCGAGCGTGGCGACAGCGACCGTCTCTTTGAGGAATTGGATAAGAAAACTGCTGTACCTCTGATACCTGAGTTCAAGGAATATGTGCTGGGCGAATTGCAAAACCGAGGCATCCTAAAACAATTACGGGTTCTTTCATCTAATGAAAAGTTTGACGCATGGATGTTTAGCCTGTCGAAAGACGAAGCGAATGTAATATCAGTAGTCAACGACGGCCTACAGTCCGGCGCTATCGCTATCCCAGGTTCAAGCACAAAACAATTTCCTGCCGTCCGCTCTGTTACCCAATACCTTAATGCCTTTGGGGTAATGATAGCAGAACGCATAAAGAATCAGTTTAACCCGCTATTCGACCCTGCCACAGAAACATTGTCGCCTGAGATAATGGCAGTAAACGAATATATTATTCGACACGCGGGGTACAGCCTTTATGATGCCCAGCTTGCAGTAGCGGAAGCGCACAAGCGATGCCTGAGACAGATGAAATCGACGCTCTGTATCTCCGAGTGCGGCTCCGGCAAAACAAAAATTGGCCTTACCGCGCTCCATGCGTACCAAAACCGAAATTCCGATACCCAGGCGAAGCATTTTAACCTAGTCCTCTGCCCCTCCCACCTAACGAAGAAATGGGTTCGGGAAATTGAGGAATCATTGCCTGATACCTTTGCCGTTATTGCGACTAGTATCGGCGAGATAAAAACAGCCTATCAAGCGTACCAACAGGATAGCAAAACCTGCTACGCCATCATCTCAAAGGAAAGGGCCAGGGACGGCTACATGAAGCGCCCGTCAGTCACATGGAGCAAAAGGCGCAAGGCTTTCATTTGCCCATCTTGTTTTAAGCCAGTAATGATGGAAATAATCGACTGCGACTCGAAGTATAGGGTGGTAGCCGACCAATTCTTCTTCAAGCGGGAGAATAAATTGAACCATAAATGCGAGCATTGCGGTTCTTTGCTTTGGTCTGCGTTAGCGCCTGAATCACAATCAGAATGGGTTAAGGTAACGGACATAGGGTTCGTCCATCGCAAGATGGCCTATCAGTATCTTGAAGCCGTTGCAAAAAAACCTGCGTTGTTAGACGAGATACAAGAAATAGTAGACAACCCTGACGGACACTTTCCCAATTCAGGGGCATACAGGAGGTTGCCTTTATCTACTTTTATAAAACGCCACATGAAAGGCAGAATTGACGGCCTCATCGTTGACGAGCTTCATCAGTACAACAACAATTCGGGGCAAGGCGATGCGATGGGGGAATTATTCAAAACTGCGAAGAAGGTTGTAGGCATGACCGCCACGCTCATCAACGGGTACTCATCCGGCATATTCCACCTATTATACAGAATATCTCCCGCATTAATGGTGAAAGACGGGAAATCCTACGACAAATCCGTAGACTTCAACGATGAATACGGCGTCACCGAATCGGTCTATGAATTAGCTGCCCCCGATTATAACGCCAACCGCAGAACCGCCAAAAAGAAAATTAGGGAACGGCAGTTGCCGGGCGTGTCCCCGTTAGTGTATTCAAGGTTCCTGATGGATTCGGCGGCTTTTCTATCGCTCAATGACATGGGGAAAGAATTGCCTGAATACGAGGAAATCCCCGTACAGCTACAGATGAATGAGAATGTCGCCAATGAATACGACGGCCTTGAAACGAAGTTTAAATACATATTCTGTTTCCAAAAAGACATCGCTAAAAAGGTTCTATCGGCGTATTTGGGGCTTCTAACTGTCTATCCCGATCAGCCTTATGGACATAAGCCCATTGTACATCCCATCACTGGCGAAAACCTTGTAGTGTCAAAAGATACGTCCAGTTTCGATGAATTGCATGAAAAAGATTACAGCGTGCTTGAAGTAGTGCGGCGCAAGGCATCGGAAGGAGGGCGCGTACTTGTATACACAAGCTGGACGCGGATTGACAGCCAGGTGAAACTAACGAACCTGCTAATGGAAAACGGTTACAGGGTTGCTATTCTAACATCCGCAGTCCCTCCCAATAAGCGCGAGGAATGGGTTAGCAAACAGGTTAAGGGCGGTATTCATGTGTTAATCACAAACCCCAGTTTGGTAGAAACCGGGCTAGACCTGAATGACTTTACCACTTTGTATTATTACAACATTGCGTATAACCTGTTTACCCTCCGGCAATCTTCCAGGCGCTCATGGCGCATAAACCAAAAAGCGCCGAAGATAGAAGTCTATTTCTCTTACTATGAAGGAACTATGCAGCACAGGGCTATCCGGTTGATGGCGTCCAAGCTGGCCGTGGCGGGAATCATTGAAGGCAATTTCACGGATGAAGGGTTAGCCGCTATGTCCGATTGCGCCGACATGACTACAGCTTTAGCGCGTGAGCTTACCCAGGGCATTAAGAACGAGGTTGAGGATTTAAGCGCGGTGTTTCGCAAGATGGCAAAGTTTAAGCCTGTGCCTAATCTCGAAAAGATTGAGCATGGATGTACTAAGCCTGTATCTACCAGAAAGGTTCAGGAAGAATTATTCCCGGATTTCATATCAACTACGGTTTCTCCTGTTACGGTTTCCTATGTTCCTCGTAAAAAAGAGGGCATACAAGAAGATACTTTCTTGCAGAAGCTCAGGCAGTTCAAAGAAAGGGTCAAATCCCGCTATGCCGAACAGCATACTGCCTGATATGTTTGGATCTGCGCTAAAAGCTGGCAGTAATATAGAAAGAATATAAAAAAAGCATCCCTGCAAAAGTAGCAATCGTACAGGCGATATGCCTGTACGGTTGCTTTGTGTACCCGGCATGAGGATATTGTTCACACAATGAACGGTTTCCTACTCGATCAAAAAAATTAACTGATAAGGAGCAGATAGTGTCATTAAAAACACAACGTGAAAATATGCAAACCATCTCCAGCCTTGTCTCGCAAGAGTTAGGCTATATAGATGGTGAACGCGAAGGCGGTCCAAACGGTGCTAAAAAACATTTCCACACCAAATCAGCGGCGTTCCTGCGGGCATTGGGCAACGATCTAGGATTCAAAGATTTTAAGGTCACGAATAATTACGGCGGCATAGCGGTATCAGGCGAGATAACGCTGATGGGTATATGGGGCGAAGGCAACGGCCTTTATCTGGAAATATCCCAGCCGATAACACAACAACGCGAATTCATGTATAGGCATATAACCCACATGAAGGATTACTGCGGAGGAAATAACCGCTGGATGCCTTGCGGCATATTCACCAATGGCGAATATGAGAAACTGCTAGATATGCTGTTAGCCTTACGGGATACCTCAAAGGAGAAAAGCAATGTTGCCTGATTACAACTACAAGCAAACGCACTATGCTGTCGTAAAACTGGAGGAAGCCGCGACAATAGTTAAGCAGGCTATTAATGAGCTTGCCTCTCTAAAGAAGAAGCTGGACAAACTAAAAAATAATAAGCCAAAAGCTCAAGAAGCCTACGCAGATCTGCAACAGCAGTTTGACAAGCTTAAAAAAGCTCTTGATTCTACTACTCTGGCTCTATTGGAGATGGAGTTGCCGGACATAGCTGACTGCTCTGCAAAGCTTAACCACACTGTCAAAGATTTTAGCTTGATGACGCCTGACTACGGTAAGCTGTGCGCGGCGTTAAGCGATTATCTGGCTAAACTCCCCCTCTCTGAATCCAAGGCAAAAACAACCAACGCCGCAATAATTGGTAGGCTGATGGCGAGCGTGAAGATGGGCTATTACCCCACGGAGACGGAACACATAAGGCTAATCACACGGAGCATTGAGTTCCCCGATGGCGTGACCGCTAACCTTCTGGACCCCTGCTGTGGATGCGGGATTGCTTTACAAACAATAGCTCTTGAACACGAATGCAATACCTACGGGGTCGAGCTTGACCGCCACCGTGCGGAAGAAGCGATTACTCGGTTAAACCGTGTAGGCTTCGGTTCTTACTTTCACTCCCGCATCAGCCAGGAAGCGTTTCACCTAATGCTCCTCAATCCGCCATATTTGTCCGTTATGACTGAAGGCGGGAACAACGCCAGAAGCGAAAAGCGGTTCTTGATAGATAGTTACAGCCACCTTATGTACGGCGGCGTAATAATATACATCATTCCATACTACCGCCTGACCGCTGATATATGCCGGGTGTTGTGCGATAACTTCGATGACATCTCCGTGTGGAAGTTCATGGACGGCGAGTTTCAAAAATACAAACAGATAGCCGTCATGGGAGTACGGTGTAAACGGCGTGATGGTTCCAAAATGGTTCAGGCTCTTGCATCGCTGGGTTTGAAACCGGATAAACTGCGGATGCTTTCAGAATTAACCGAGGGGCGTTATCGTCTGCCTGAAACGGCTGTAAAGGTTAACCTGTTTAAAGGGGCGCAGTTCAACGCATACGAGATGGCGGAACAATTAAAACGTTCTACCAGTTTCTCAAAGCTCTTTGAGAAAAGCAAATTGGACAGCAGATACAAGCGACCGCTTTTACCCCTTTCCATAGGGCAAGTGGGCTTGATAGGCGGTTCCGGCCTGATAAACGGTTTAGTTGAATGCGATACGCCTCATATCATCAAAGGACGGATTATCAAAGAGAAAATTGTCAGCAAGGAGGAGAACCTAAATAGCAAGGGCGAATTAAAGTCTACCACAGTCTTTGAGACGCACTCTAACAAGATGATTTTCAACCTGCTTACGCCTCAAGGGTTCATCTCCCTGTCCGATTACGGCAATAAGGACACGGAAGATGAAATAAGCGCCGCCTAATTCTATAAAAATTTTATATCAAAAGGAGGCAAATATGCCAAACCACTGTTTCAATTATCTCACTATGTCCGAAGACACTATGCCTATTATCCTTCAAAACTATATTAGGCTTGATGAAAGAGGGCAAGAAATTTTTGACTTTGAGCGTATTGAACCTGTAGGGGACGTTCCAGACTGGTACGAACAGCGGATGAATAAATGGGGCACGAAATGGGTAGGCTACGATCTTAGCATAGGGGAATCTGACATGGATTTCTTTACAGCATGGTCGCCGCCTGTGCCAATCATCAAGAAACTTGCCGAGCTTCATAAAGATACAGTATTCACGCTTGAGTATTACGAAACTGGATGCGCGTTTCGCGGCATCGCTACAGCCAAATGGCAGGACGGAGAAGTATTGCTTGATGACCAGCATTGGGACATGACAGATAAAGACTATGAGGAATTGGGCTTGTCATAGCCGCTTGGCAGAAAAACACTTTACAAGGAGATATTCACATGACTTATCAGATCGTGTCTGAACGCAAGATGAAAAACAAGGTAAAAATTAAGGCCCCTGGTGAAGTCTATAAACTGGTTAAGCGGTATGCAGGGGAGAAGCGGGAATTATTTATCTTGTTAACCTTGAACGGCGCTAATACCGTTATTTCGATTTCAATAGTAAGCATCGGAATAGTAAACAGGACAATCGTCCATCCGAGGGAAATTTTCTACAGGGCAATAACCGATAATGCGGCGGCCATCATTGTTTGCCACAACCATCCTTCTGGTAATGTAATACCCTCGGATGAAGACAAAGACATTACAAAAAAAATTTGCAAAGCCGGAGAGATAATTGGTATACCCCTTATTGACCACGTTATTTTCTCTAAAAGGGATTATACCAGTTTGAAAGAGGAAGGCATCATCCCGAAAACCCGTGGTTTCGATAAAAGCTTTTCCGCTTAATCCTTTTCAACCAAAGCCGCTTTAAGCGGCTTTTATTATTTACGGAGGCAATATGCACGGAATACTTGAAAACGATTTTATGTTTTCTGGCCGGGGAGAGGTTCCCTGGCACGGCATCGGCGCTGTACTGGACGGGGTACTGACATCCGATGAAGCAATCAGAGAAGCCCGCCTGACCTGGACAGTCGAACAGGTTCCGGTCTTCACCGCGAACAATCGGGCCGAATCCATACCAGGCTATTTAGCCAATATGCGGAGCGACAGCGAAGAAGTATTGGGCATCGTGTCCGAGCGGTACAAAGTCGCCCAAAATAAAGACGTTTTCGCATTTGCGGACGACCTTATCGGGAACGGCAGGGTGAAATGCACCTATGAAACAGCGGGGTCTCTGTTTAATGGGAGAAGGGTGTTTATACTGGTCAATATGCCGAAGGGCCGGATTGTCGAGGACGAGTACCAGCCCTATTTGTGCCTTTCCAACGCACATGACGGCACAGCCTGCCTGCAAGTTTTTCTGACAGGCATTCGGGTAGTTTGCAACAACACGCTCTCGGCGGCATTGAATTCGGCAAAAAGGAAAATCTCAATACGGCATCTGTCCGCTATGGAGCAACGGAAAGACGAGGCGCTTCATACCATGGGCGCGGCGTCCAAATACTTCCACGACCTTGAGAAATTCGCCTCCCAGCTTGCCGGAAAGAAAGTAAACATCGGCAAGGTATTGGACAGGCTATTCCCTGCGTCAAAGGAAATGTCGTTAAGGCAGCTTGCTTCCAACCGTGAAGTAAAGGAAACCATCAAAGACCTTTTGAAAAAGAAAGACGACCTTCAAAACTTCAAGAACACGGCGTGGGGTGTCTATAGCGCAATCGCCGACTACCGCTCAAACGCCCAGCCAAAGCGGAAAACGGAAACTTTTGCGGACAGCAAAATGGCTATGTTCCTAGACGGCGATTCGGTGATGAACGAAGCCCAGGAAATAATTATGGAGCTTGCCGCATAAGCAAAGCGTTCTCCGGTAATTCGATGTATTAGGCCGCTCTGTAAAGGGCGGCAAATTTTATCTTGACTATAGGGGCAGCCCTCTTGATTCGCAATAAAGAAACTGAAATACTTCTTTTGGCTAGATTGATAAGAATAACCAATTTACATAGAAGGTATCGGAATAACATGAAACCAGCTAATAAGGGGGCTGTCTTCTAGGGCTTAGGCCAAAGGAGACAGCATTGTCAAGAAGTTATAGAAAAGTTCCTCCCCGTAAGTGTAGCGACTACACTAATAAAAGGGATATTCGCATCCGCGACCGCGCTTCCATCCATCGGGAAATGACAAACCCGGAGTATGGGGATGCGGTATTTTTGTCAGAAAAGAAGCTCTCATCGCCTTGGCGCGGTTTTACGCGCTACAGAGGCAAAAAAGAAATCCGAGACGGTTATTTCCTTGAGATAAGAAACATCCTCAACGGCTACAGCACCCGCCTCGGCGCATCGTTGGAAGAAGATTTTATTGAGATTTTTAGAAGCATCCGAAATAACCCCGCCGGAAACGCATTGGCATACCTCTTTGAGTGGCTCAATCCAAAAAAAGCGCGGGAAGCTATCAAAAGCTGGCAAGGAGAGCCGCTTGACGTATTGGGATATTTAGCCAGCCACGGCTATATCGAAAAAGCCGTACGCCAGCAGTTCAAGAAAGAAACTGCAAAGTAGGGTGGCGGCATGAAAGAGAAAGATTTGCTTGAAAGAACCCGCAAGCGGGAACTAAGGATTGCGTACCGCGCTAAACGCTTAAAGCATGAAAAAGACAAAAGGGAGCGGTTGCGGGAGAAAAAAGAAAGGAAAGCCCTTCTCAATAAAGAAGCCCCGCATATTTTAAAGGCCGACAACAAGAAGGCTATTATTAAAAACAAAAAGCTTGAGCTTGGGGAATTTCTTGGCCGATATTCATTTATCCCTTCCACCGCTTTTGATTGCCGCCACTGTATCCCTCCATCTTGGAGGCCAAAATCGTTCAACAAGAAAAGGCAGCATTTTGAATTCCTAAAGAGGTTTGTTTATCCCTACCCATTGCCTGAAACGGTATTATGGACGGCCCTGGAGTATCCATATGTGAATTTGATGGACGATATAAAACTAAAGAACCATTACTGTGGAATTATACAGTTGGCAAGAAAGTGGATCACGGATATTACCAGCGGCGAATCGTTTTACAAGCGAAACAAAAAGTATTTCACCAAAACGGAAGCGCATTTGTTTTTAAGCTCAAAGATTCCCTATTCCGGATGCGTGTCAGTAATAAAGCTTTTCTTCTATGCTAAATGCAGGGCTCGTGCGTTAAGCCATAAGCTTAGTTTGGTGATAGCCGAAGTATTTTCTGTAAAGTTTGAAAAATGGTATATGAATAGTCTTGTCGAAAACTTCCTTGATTTGATTGCCAGAGCGCCCGTCTATTGTTATGAAAGCGCAATGCTCGGCGATCTCTGCGATTTTGTCTTAGCTAAAATTAAAAAAGGAAAGAAGGATGCTTTCTCTTTCAGCGGCAGGACTATTTCAAGCGTAATAAGGCTCGTCAATGAATGGCACGATTCGCTAAGGCGGGAAGAGGAAGCTGAACAGACGCAAAGAGCGGAATTAACAGGAATGCAAGGCAATGCCCGGAAGAATAAAAAGCCTATCGACACGTCTAAATGGAAAGGGCTAGGGATAGCCCAATTCCGCTATGAAACAGACGGTTGCTTGTGGATGGTTACAGAATTAAAAACGGCTAAAGAGCTTCTAAATGAAGGGAGGAAGATGCACAATTGCGTTTCATTTTATTCGCACGCTTGCGCATCAGGCAATTGTTCAATATTTACTGTCGAATGCGTTTATTCAGAAGGCAGAGACATTGAAAAAACTGCCACTTTGGAAGTAAAGCTTGCAAACCGCGCTTTGGTTCAGGCAAAAGGAAAATGCAATACTGCTATAACGTCCAGGACAAAGAACGTTATTACGCGCTGGGCTATGGCAAATATGATAAGCGTCAAGCTATAAGCCTAGCATATAAAGCAACATTTTGCATTTCCGTCATACTAAGCTGCTCTGTATAGGGCGGTTAATTACCACTTTAAGGAAAGGAACTATGAAGAATATTATTGTAAAAGACGAAAGGAACTATCAAGTAATCGCGGGCAACGCAATTTCTGTACTGAATTCCCTCCCGCCTTCAATTTATGAAGTTTATTACAATCCTGAAACGGGCTTCAGCTTAAACGAAATCGAACAGCCCCTCAATATCACAAGTAAATTATACGGAGAGGTAGATTTTATAACAGACAGGGTTTTAAGCAGCTTTGAAAGAATTGATGGGAATCTTGGGGCTTTGTTTTCAGGCCCTAAAGGAGTAGGGAAGAGCCTAACAGTAAGGAATATCTGCCAAAAGGCTGTAAAAAAGGAACTGCCTGTAATATTAGTCAAGAAATACTTCAGCAACATCAGCCAATTCATTGAAAGCATTTGCCAGTCATGCGTAGTCGTTTTTGACGAATTTGAAAAGTCATACAATGCCAGAGGGCCAAGAGACAAAGATGACTTTGAAGGCCAGGAAAATCTGTTGAATTTATTTGACTCATTGCTTGCCGGAAAGAAACTGTTTCTGTTGACTTGCAATGATTGGCATGATTTATCGCAGTTTTTGCTTAACCGCCCTGGAAGGATACATTACCATTTCAAGTATCACAGCCTTTCTGTCAGCGAAATATCAGCGTACTGTGCGGACAACCTCGCAAAAGAAAAGCATAGCCTTATCCCTGAAATATGCTCTTCCGGAGTGCGTATCCCTAATTTCTCTTACGATATGCTAAGGTCAATTGTATTTGAATTAAACAATTATAGTTGTAGCCTTGAAGATGTTAAGAATGACTTAAACATAAGCGTACGTGAGCTTTCAGCTTTTTGTTTTAAGGTTTACCTAGAATCAGGGGAGATTGTAGACGATGAAAGCCTTGTTGATTTTGGGAGTCCTTGCTTCTCTCTTGAGTGGAATAAATGTCCAGGAGGCAAAAAGTATTCTGCAATTATGAACTTGCAAGAGGCTCGTTGGACTGGCAATAACGATGGTTCGCTGGTGGTTGATAAAGAATTCATTTTAAAGCCGGGAGATCCGGAAGAAGACTGTGGTGATATTGAAAAAATTATTTTCATTCCAACCAAAAACCACTTTAGGAATAGGGATCATCGCTATATTGACTAAGCTATTTTATTCAAAAGCCGCTCTGTATGGGGCGGCTCTTTTATTGTTAGTCATTGAAAACTTATTACGGAAAGGAGGCAAAGGATTTAAAAGAGAAACTCAATTAATAAAGGAAACTAATTCCACACGCTAATCAAGGAGGCATTATGATAATTACAAACAGGCAAAATTTGCCGGAAGGGTTTGTTAAAGCGGTTTCTACAGAGCGACACAATGCTGAAGGCTCGCTATCCGCTACTACATTAATCCACGGCGTAAAAGAAATCATCCTTACCGACCGCTATTGGGATTCCCTTGAGGATGACGTATCAGACCGTATATGGGCAATCTGGGGGCAAGCGGTACATTCGCTTATGGAAAGCGAAGGGGAAAACGAATTCACCGAACAGGAAATGGATTATAAAGTAAGCGGCATTACAGTAACGGGAAAAATTGACAATTATGACATGGAGCATGGCATAATCAATGACTATAAAACAGCACCTGTGATAAAAGTCAAGCTTGGCAATTTTTCAGAATGGTACTTGCAGGGAATGATTTACGCATGGCTACTGACAAAAAACAATTTCCCTGCCAAGCATTGCCGCTTTATTGCCCTATTGAAAGACCACAGCAAGCCGGAAGTATTGCGGGATAGCCAGTACCCCAAAAGCCCTGTCTATTTATACGAATTCCCGGTAACCAAGCAAGGGCTTTTCAAAATCGGGGTATACATCAGAAACAAGGTTGAGGAGTATAAGCGCGGCCTTTTGCTTGCAGACAACGATATTCCCCCATGCGCTCCGGAAGAACG
>Ga0268262_10002075_pt1 | contig 23626 bp, 21 predicted proteins | sample TergutNc150P3_FD_190354 | JGI IMG/M metagenome (GOLD analysis project Ga0268262, IMG submission 190354) | Nasutitermes corniger P3 segment gut microbial community from laboratory colony in Florida, USA - Nc150 P3 (SPAdes) (version 2) | ecosystem: Host-associated > Arthropoda: Insects >...
GGAAAAAACAAGATGGTAGTTTTAGTACTATTCCTATTGAAGATACACTTAAAATCCTTGAAGATTACGGATTTATCATTAGTGGTAATACAGAAGACGAACTTGAAAAAAAAGAAATAGCCTTTTACAGAAACAGTTTCTCTGAATAAGGATTTCAAATGCTTTACCGTCAGAAATTCAACACATTTATTCGTATCTATGATGATATTGGTTATATCACCAGTAAAAATGATTTTTGCGACAGAGTAGTTGATTCTTCAGGGGCTATATTTCTTAAAGCCCTTTCTCGCCAACCAAAAACACTGAAAGAAATATGCAAAGAAATTACAAATGTTTTTATTGATGTTACTCCTTCTGATATAATGAATGATGTTGTGGATTTCTACGCTATTCTTGAACAAGACGGTTTTATCGTAAGCGGAGAAACTGAGAATGAACTGGACGAAAAAGATATTCGATTTTCATATTCAGCTTTGGAACCAAAAACCATAAAAAATGATTTTAGTCCGACAATACAACGTACAGATAAAAACACGCAGGATTTTCTTAATGAACATTTCAAAGATAGACCACACTTAATATCAATACAAATTGAACTTTCAAGTCGTTGCAATGAACGGTGCGTCCATTGTTATATACCGCATGAAAATAAAGTTGAAGATATTGATCCTTCACTTTTCTACGATGTCTTGAATCAATGTCGTGATATAGGAGTATTAAGTTTAACTCTTTCGGGCGGCGAACCTATGTTACATAAAAACTTTTGTGAATTCCTGCGAAAAGCCAAAGAATATGACTTTTCGATAAATATACTAAGTAATCTTACTCTGCTGAATAATGAGATAATAAAAGAAATGAAAGAAAACCGTCTTTCCAGTGTTCAGGTTTCTTTATATAGCATGAATCCTGATATACACGATTCAATTACCCAACTTAATGGCTCGTTTTACAAAACAAGGGATAACATTTTGAGGCTTATTGAAAACGACATTCCTTTACAGATTAGTTGCCCTACCATGAAGCAGAACAAGAGTTGTTTCGCTGATGTCTTGAAATGGGCTCACGAACACAAGGTCAGAGCGGAGACAGATTTTATTATGATGGCACGATATGATCATACTACTGATAACCTTGATAATCGTATGAACCTTGATGAAGTTGGAAGAATCATAACTGATATTATTGAAAGTAACCCTCATTATCAGGAGGAATTACTGAGAACGGATTTTGAAATAGTAGAAGCACATAATACTGATAATGATATTGTATGCGGAGTTTGTGTCGATTCAATCTGCATGATAGCCAACGGTAATGTATATCCTTGTGCCGGATGGCAAGATTATATTTGCGGCAATGTCCGTGAAACACAGCTTAAAGAAATATGGGAAAAATCTCCTAAGGTACAGTATTTGAGAAGTTTAAGGAAAAGGGATTTTCCCGAATGTACTTCTTGTGTTGACAAAGCGTTTTGCGCTATGTGTATGGTTCGTAATGCTAATGAGAATTTGGAAGGTAATCCTCTTAAAATTAACAAGCATTTTTGTAAGGTAGCGGCGCTCAACAGGAAGATTGTACTTGATTGGAAACATAAGAATTCAAGTACATCTATTACCAATCATGCTTGAGAATAACACAAAAAGTATACCCCATTGAATTTTTGCTAAACCTTATTGTAGGTATGGATAGTTATACTTGACGATAACAATGGACTAAAATAACAATAAATTTCTATTTTTGAGCAAAAATAAGACTATTTTTATCTCAATCTTCATAAATATCATTATAAATTAAATGTTTATTCTCAGTATGTAATAACTCAAAAAGAGGTAGAAAAATCTATAAATTTATGATAAAATAGATAGCAGATTCATGTAAAATGTATTAAGATAAATTCTGTGGAGAAAAAACATATTATTGGAATAGATCTCTTCTCTGGCGCAGGTGGAATGTCACTAGGTGCCGAACTGGCAGGTATCTCTGTTAAGTATGCTATTGAGAAAAATACCTACGCTTCTCAAACTTACCAAAACAATCACCTAAACACAAAGGTCATAAACTCTGATGTTAGGGAAATTAAATCAATTCCAAATGGCTTGGGAAAAGGTACAACAGTACTATTTGGAGGAGCTCCTTGCCAAGGATTTTCGACATCAAATAGACGCACAAATAATAGAAACAATTCTGATAATTGGCTATATAAAGAGTTTGTCCGTATATTGCAACTTTGGAAACCAGATTGGGTAGTTTTTGAAAATGTCACAGGAATAATTGAAATGGAATCAGGAGTATTTTTTAAGGAAATCGTAACCGACTTTGAGAATACAGGATATACTTGTTCTTATAAAATTCTAAATGCCTTTGATTTTGGTGTACCTCAAAAACGAAACAGGCTTTTTTTAGTTGGTTCAAAACATGGTAAAACAATTAATCTTGAATCAAGAACTAGTAAAATTAGAGTTACAGTCAGAGATGCTTTATTTGATCTACCACAACTTGATAATGGCGCAAGTAATGATGTTCTACCATACTCATGTGAAGCAGATAATAAGTATGCTAAGGTAATGCGTAAAACTCTTACTCATTGTACAGGGAATTTAGTTTCAAAAAACGCTGATTATGTAGTTAAACGATATAAATATATTAAACAAGGTGAAAATTGGACATCAATTCCAACCAGATTGATGAAAAATTATGCAGACCTTACAAGATGTCATACCAGTGTTTATCATAGATTACAGGAAGATGACGCATCCGTTGTAATTGGAAATTACAGGAAGAATATGCTTATTCATCCGTGGAGCAATCGTGGTTTATCTGTACGAGAAGCTGCCAGATTACAATCGTTTCCTGACAGTTATACATTCAAAGGTACTATTGGTTTTCAACAACAACAAGTGGGGAACGCAGTTCCTCCATTATTGGCAAAACATGTATTCAATAGAATAATGGAACAGTTATAAGGAACATAGAAATGTCAAAATATAAAGAAGCAGATGGACTTAAATATATCATGGAACGATTATGGAAAGATTATAAACAGGAATTCCCGCAAGATAAAGATAATCTCATAGAATTATATGCTTCTTTTGAAGCACATATGTATAAGAAAGTTCATCCTAAAGTTAATGAAGGTGCAGCCGCAAGTGGAGATGGAATTTTAACTGACCATGGTCCTGAACATATTCAAATGGTAATTCGCTATGCTTATGAACTTATTAAAGATAAATATATCTATTTGTTAAATAGCCATAATCATAATGAGAATGATATAAGTTCTAGACAACGATTGAATGGCTACGAAATTTATATTTTATTACTTTCCATACATTTTCATGATGTTGGAATAATATTTGGACGTAATGGGCATGAAAGAAAAATTGATGAAATTATGCAGGATCTTGGTGAAATAATCCCACTTGACAATGCAGAGAAACGCATGGTACGTGATATTGCCTCTGCACATGGTGGTTTTGTTGACGATGATAAAAGTGACAAAGATACTTTAAAACCTTTATTATCATCTGATAAATATGGGAGACTATCGGTTCGACATACTCTTATTGCATCAATTTTACGTTTTGCTGATGAGTTATCAGATGACCGTACCCGTGCTAATATAATTGCAAAAATAAATGAACAAAATATAAAATATCATGAATATTCAAAATCATTATACCCGATTGTATTTAAACATAATACTATCGCATTTGAATATGATATACCTTATAATTTATTGATAGAAAAAATAAAATCTGCTCAAGGTGAAATATATCTTTATGACGAAATATTAAATCGTTTGATAAAGTGTATGTGTGAATTAGAATATTGTAGAAAATATAGTGATGGATTTATAATTATAACAACACTTTATATAACTATTAATATTTTGCAACAACATTATCAAAATCGTTGTGAAAAAAAAATCAAGTTTGAACTACGAGTTTCAGGATACCCTGATATAAATATTCAAAATATAAAAACTTACTTGGATAGACCAAACGAATTTGAATACGAGTGTGGAGAATCATTGAAATCAAGTATTATAGCTTCTAAAAATAAAGAGGAGAAATAACAAAATGTATGAAAATCCATTTGCTGTAATTACCCCGGAAGAAATGACAGCGAAACAAGCGAATCAACTTTTTGTGGAAATGCATTCTGATTTTCCTCAAATCAAACGCCCTGGTAACATCATTATTACTGGTGCTAGAGGATGTGGTAAAAGCATGTTAATACGTTGTTCTTTACCAGATGTACTTATGCTTAAAGATAATAAAAAACTGTCTGAACTTGATTATTTAGCACTTCGTATTCATGTAAAAAGAACAAGTTTAAACATAACCGATTTACAATCTCTAGATAATACACATGCACCATATTTAATTAATGAGCATTGTATGACAGTTTATGTTTTAATGCATTCTTTATTAAATCTTGCAGATATCAAATATGATGATTATTCGGAAGAGAAGTTTAAGCATTTTTTTGAGAATGTCTATAAGAGATACATGCATTTAAGTGGTTGTAAAGATGATATTAAAGTTGATTATACGTCTCCAAATAATTTCTTTCGTTCTTTATATAAACATGCAGAAGAATTACAATATTCTGTTATTGATTATATTGCTAGATTATCACTTAACACAGACGGAATAAATTATTCATACAATTTACCGTTACTATCATTTCTTAGATTTATTGTTCCTGTTTTCAAGGAATTAATAAATTTACCTGGTTTCCCAAATGAAAAGCATGTTTATATTTTCATAGATGATGCTGATAATCTTAGTAAAACACAGACTGAAATATTAAATTCATGGCTTGCTTGTAGGACACAACCTACTATTAGTCTTAAAGTATCTTCTCAAATTGATTTATACAAGACATATTTGTCTACCACTGGTGTTATGGTAGAATCTCCCCATGATTATCAAGATGTTAATATCTCATATAGATATACTACTGATATACAAAGGGGACCTAATTATTATGATAAAGCTGTAAGAATTCTTCAGAAAAGATTGGATATAGCTGGAATTAATATATCTCCTGAAGATTTTTTTCCTGTATATAATAAACAAGAAGAAGGAATATTAGCCGAAGAAGAAAAAATAAAAGCTGAGTATTCAGAAAAAGGACGTGGAACTACTGTTGCTGATGATGTAAAACGTTATGCGATACCAAATTATATTAAAAATTTAGGCGGAACAAGAAAAGCAAGATCAACTTATCGTTATGCTGGTATTGAAAATATTATTCATCTCTCGTCTGGTATAATTCGTTATCTTCTTGATGCAACAATGAAAATGTTTGATATTCAAACAGGAAGACTAGAAGAACAAAATTTATCAATTAATTTTATTGATACTGATATACAAAATATTGTTATGCGAAATCAGGCTGAACAATTTTTTTACACAGAGCTTAGAAAAATAGAAAATGTTGACTCAGAATCTGAACTTGTACCTGCACCTATTCCAACTACACCTGTAAACAATGTTGAAAAACTACAGAATCTAATTAGTGCAATGGGTAAAACTTTCCATGAAATTTTAGTTTCTGAGAGAAGCGAAAGAAAAGTATTTTCAATCGCTCTTTCAAATAACCCTGACTCAGAATTGAAGGCTGTATTTAGATTGGGAGTGAGATTGGGATTTCTCCATGAAATGCGTATTGGTAATAAAGATGGTAATGGACGTACTATGTTATATGTATTGAACAGGTGTTTTGCTCCATTATTTATTTTAGATCCAACAGGCTTTCAAGGATATTTATTTATTACAAATATTGATTTACATAAAGCTATCAAAGATGGAAAACAATTAAAGTATATCTCAATGAGTGATACAAATGATGAGAATGATGCGATACAACTATCTTTTGAAGATATATGGGAGGATTAATTATGCCTAATTCTACAAATACAGTTAATAAGAAAGATATAAATTCTTATATTCCTGATAAATTTGCATTGTTATGCTCTGCCAGTTTTGAAGAACGAAGTACAACTATACCATTATCTTTAGATAAAAATAAAATATTATTAACAAAAATATTTAAAAGCTTAAAATTTAATAATCAAAATGCGACGAACATAATAACTGATAAATTAAATGACGGTGAAATAATAGAATTAGATTTATCTAACCCTATTACTGTAGCGAATATTTTAACAAATACAATAAAAGAATTGTCTTCTATGAAAGATATTTCACTTTTAATTGATATTACCACATTTACACACGAAGTACTTGCTATGTTGTTAAAATTAATACACGATAACAAACAATATTTCTCATCGATCTTCTGTCTATATAACGGTGCATCAGATTATTCAAATAGTAAAAATATTGAAGTTAGTCAGATGTGGCTTACTAAAGGTTGTCGTGATGTCAGAAATATTGTCGGGTATCCAGGTAGACTTCGTCCTGCTGAAAAAACATGTTTAGTTATATTTACAGGATTTGAATTAGAAAGAGCAACTCGATTGATAGAATTACTAGAGCCAGATAAAATTGTGATTGGAAAAGGAACAGATGCAACCGATAATAATCATAATAAAGCAATGGAATATTTTCATAATAAATTCGATGAATGGAAAAATAATTATAAATACAGTAACTGTACAGATATTAATTTCTCATGTAAAAATGTAGATGAAACTATAAAAATTGTAACTAATTTAATTGCTAATAATCCAAATGATAATTTTATACTAGTTCCGCTAAATACAAAACTTTCAACAATTGCAATTTCAATTGTAGCTTTGAGTAATACAAGAATTCAAATTTGTTACCCAATACCAGAAATGTATAATACTGAAAATTACTCTTCTCCAGGTGATAATATCACTATAGTTGATTTATTTAGAATTGACATATTTAATAAATAATATTATTCTTACATATGAGGTTTTATTTTGAAAATAATATCTGCGTCATATAAAATACTTGACATAGTAGAGCCTAAAGTAATAATAAAAAATATTGAGGCTTATGGGCGTGTTTGTTATAAGAGTGAAAGTGCTATTACAATAGAATCGGCAAATTCCTTTATTAGAAAACTAATAAAAAACGGACATGAATCAGTGATTGAACATGAAAAAATAACTGTAAAAATTACATGTGATCGAGGTGTAACACATGAAATTGTTAGACATCGAATTGCTAGCTACAGCCAAGAAAGTACAAGATATTGTAATTATGCTGAAGATAAGTTTGGGAATGAATTGACGTTTATAAAACCATGTTTTTGGGATGAAGGTTCTGAGGCTTTTGAAATATGGTGCGAACAAATGAAAAATATCGAAAAAAATTACATGGAATTAATTTCTAAAGGCATACCACCTGAACAAGCAAGGAGTATTCTACCGAATAGTTTGAAGACAGAGATTGTTGTAACAATGAATTTACGCGAGTGGAGGCACTTTTTTAAATTAAGAACATCTATAAAGGCTCATCCACAAATGAGAGAAATTAGTATTCCGCTCTTCTTAAAAATGAGAGAACTTCTTCCAGCAATATTTGATGATATTAATTTAGAATAAATACCAGTAAATGAAAAAAGGTAACGAGATCATCATTTCCAAAGTTGTAGTATTTTCTTATCGCTCTTGACAAGTTGTACCAAAAATGGTACATTTATAATATGCTTCATAGCCTTAATGGGAAAACTTTGACAGTATATTTCTACAAAACTCCCACTGGTAATGAACCTGTAAGAGATTGGTTAAAACAGCGAACATCTGAGGAAAAGAAGGCAATAGGAGAAGACATTAAAGCGGTAGAATTTTCCTGGCCTGTTGGATATCCGCAAGTTACCAAACTGGACAAGGATTTATGGGAAATCAGGACTAATTTACCAAATGGTATTAGTCGAGTTTTCTTTACAATTTGGAAGAAATATATGGTTTTATTGCATGGTATTATAAAAAAGACTCAGAAAACACCAAAACAAGATTTAGACCATGCAAAAAAACATAGGGACAAAGTAATGGCAGGAGGAATAAAAGATGAATAAAACTATTGGCAGTTCTTTCGATGATTTTCTTGTTGAAGAAGGTATTTCCGAAGAAGTAGAGGCTGGAGCAATAAAAAAAATTATTGCCTATCAATTACTGGAAGCTATCGAAAAAGAACATCTTTCAAGAACCGCTTTGGCGACACGACTTGAAACTTCTCGTGCCGCAGTCAACAGGCTACTTGATCCGAAAAATGAGTCAATCACTCTATTAACCCTTAAAAAAGCGGCTAATGTTTTAGGGAAAAAACTGAGGCTTGAATTAGTATAAAGTGTATTGATCAGTTACATCCCCACTGCTCTATCCAATTTCTTCCTCATAGCCTTAAAATCAATCACCTTTTCCGCATGACTATAGCGGTTCATCATTTCATTGGAAGAGTGTCCAGCAATAGCCTGTATTTCCAAATCAGATATTCCGTCCAAGCGACCAAGGGTGATAAAACTGTGTCGTAGGCTATGGAATGTCAGGTTGCGTTCCTTCCGTTTACTGGCAGTTATTCCAATTGCATTAAGTTCCCTCCTTAGGGCGTTGCGGAAAAATGTTTCTCCCATTGGCTTTCCGGGACGATCAATACTTTCAAGCACAAATGTTTCCGGGGCATAGAGTGTTGTTATTTTACATACTTCCTCAATAGCCTTTTCAACAATAAAAGGATATGGCACGGTTCTTGTCTTTCTGCACTTAGGGTTTTTCAAACCGTCCATGTGAACAAAGTTGTGAGTAAGACGAATAAGACCGTTATCAATATCACCCCATTGCAAGCCTCGGATTTCTCCACGCCTCATACCGCAGAGAAGACCGAGGAGAACAGCCAGTCTCGAATGCGGATCGGTTGGTACGGCATTTATCAATTTTGTTCTTTCTGCGAATGTAAGTATACCCTTCTCTTTCGGGGTGTCCTCTGCTGGTTTGATATTCCTAAATGGGTCTCTATTCAATTCTTCACGATCAACAGCATAGTGGATGGCTACTCGCATTGAATTCAAGCAATTATTGATGTTACGTCCAGATAGTTTTCTATCAACTGCCCATGTCATCCAATCCCTAATAAGACCGGCTGTAAGTTCACGCAAGGTAATTTTATTCAATCCGGGGAATGGTTTAATATGGAGCCGAACATTGGCGGCATTTTGATACACGTAATAAGCCGAGAGCGGTTTCTTTTTGAGATTGGCACATTCCTTAACATAAGGTGAATCAGGTTTCCAAAATCCTTCAAGATAAGAAATTAAGGGGCTGTCTGCTAGTTCTAACTCAAAACGGATTTCAGACAACATTTCACGAGCTTTCAGTTCGGCTTCTCGTCTTCGTTCCTTTTTGCCTTCTATAAAAATACCTGTAGAACGAGTAATTGCATACTTTTTGGTCTTGATGTTCCAAAACCGTGCATACCAGATAAGACCTTTGTCTGTTTGTTTCTTAAAAAGAGAGAATGGACAACGCATAACATACTCCTTTCGCTCGAAAATATCACTTTTAGTGCTACTTTCAGGCTTCAGTGTAATATGCCATCCGTATGTCGGGCAGGCTATTTCCTTATAACATAAGGATTTATTTCTTCGGGCAACCCGGATTTGAACCGGGGACCTCTTGGTCCCGAACCAAGCGCGCTACCAACTGCGCTACTGCCCGTGTTTTACACAAAAAAACCCGTCCGAGACGGGTTTACGGGAGCGACGGGGCTTGAACCCGCGATTTCCGGCTTGACAGGCCAGCGTGATAAACCAGCTTCACTACGCCCCCAATTTTTTTATAAATTAGCAAAAATACGGTTTTTAGTCAAGTCTTTCTGTGGTTTTCAAAGGTCAAAAAAATTGATAAACTTGCATTATTATGAATTATTCCAGCGCTTTTATACCCACACTCAGGGAAGTTCCGGCGGACGCGGTTATCGCAAGCCATAGATTGATGTTTCGCGCGGGGCTCCTGCGCAAGCTTGCAAACGGGCTTTTTGCCTACCTGCCACTCGGACTGCGTTCCTTCCGCAAAGTTGAACAGATCATCCGCGAAGAAATGGACGCGGCGGGCGCGTTGGAAATAAAACCGACTGTGGTCGTTCCGGGCGAATTATGGAAGGAATCAGGGCGATGGGACTCCATCGGCGAATCAATGCTTCGCGTAAAAAACCGACTGAACAACGACTTTGTTGTCTCCCCCACCGCGGAGGAAGTTTTTACCGCCATTGTGCGCGATGAACTTTCCAGTTACCGCCAGTTGCCAATCGCGCTTTATCAAATCAACACAAAGTTCCGCGATGAAGTGCGCCCGCGTTACGGAGTAATGCGCGGACGCGAATTTATAATGAAAGACGCCTATTCATGGCACGCCGACGATAAAAGCCTCGATGACACATATCAGGCGATGGGACGCGCTTACCGAAAAATTTTTAAACGCTGCGGACTTTCCGTAATTCCCGTAAAAGCCGACTCAGGCGCAATGGGCGGCTCTGGCTCGGAAGAGTTTATGGTAGAAAGCGAAATTGGCGACAATACGCTGATCCTCTGCAAAAAATGCGGTTATGCCGCCAATGTTGAGAAAGCCGCTTGTAAGAGCGATTTTACGGCGCAAGCCTCGATAGAGGCCGCAAAATACGCGGCTAAAGGAACGCCTGCCTATGAAAAAATAGACACCCCTAATGTAAAAACAATCGAAGAACTTTGCGCCTTTTTAAAAACTGAATCAAAGGCTTTTATTAAAACCCTAATATACCGTGCCGTCAATGTTGAGCTTGATCTCTCTTCCGCCCCGGGTTGCGGCAAGCTTGAGCGAAAAAAACCGTCGCCTAACGCACCCGCCGTCTACCCGGAAGCTTTTTTCGCGGTGGCAATCCGTGGCGACCTTGACGTGAACGAAATAAAACTCGCGTCCGTTTTAAAAGCAAGCGAAGCCGCCCTCGCTAGTGATACCGATGTTACGCGCCTTACCAACGCGCCCGTCGGTTTTGCCGGTCCTGTCGGACTGACGGGCTTGCCCGTTATTGTCGATCATACGGTTACGGGAATGAATGACGCGGTTACGGGCGCGTTGGCGAAAGATCTTCACTACAAGCATGTCGTTTTCGGGCGCGATTTTACAGGCTGGAGCATTGACGGTCAATTATCCGTCGATGTCCGCACCGTGAAAGCGGGAGACCTTTGTCCGCAATGCGGCGGCGAATTGTATACAAAAATGGGCAACGAACTGGGACACATTTTTAAACTTGGATACAAATATACGCGCTCAATGAACGTAACATATCTCGACGAAAACGGCAAAAGCCAAATGCCAGTAATGGGCTGTTACGGCATCGGCGTTGACCGCACTCTCGCTTCGGTAATCGAAGAACACCACGATGATGTGGGAATTATCTGGCCTGTATCAATAGCTCCGTATCATGTCATTATCGTTCCAATCAAGTACGACGGAAAAATGAAAGAGGCCGCCGACAAACTTACCGTGGAGCTTACGCAAGCCGGAATCGAAGTTTTATTAGACGACCGTAATGAACGCCCCGGAGTAAAATTTAACGATGCCGATCTTACAGGCATCCCCTGGCGCGTGGTAATCGGCGACAAAGGTTTATCACAGAGCGATCCGCAGATAGAGATAAAAAAGCGAAGTGAAAAAGAAAACCGCAATATCCCCTTGAATAAAGCCGCCGCGGAACTTACGCAAAAAATTGGGGAAGAACTATCTTCGTTAAATATTTAAATCTTCTTGCAATCCTCAGCCATATTCGAAGCTTCGGTAAATTCGCTGTGAAGCAAATGTTCGGCTATTTTTTCCATAAGTTCCGTGACTGTATGAGGCCATGTCTTTTGCCGAAGCTGCGCCAAAGCGTCTTTAGCGGTTTTTTTGTCATATCCGGCGCAGGCTTCCTGTATGGCTGCCAGTTTTTCATGCAAATACGTTTTATCATCATCTTTAATATCAAGCGAAACTTCATTTTCAACGCCGCTTGTATTTGGGTTGATTTTTTCAATTACCGCACGTAATGCGGTCAGAAATGCAGGGGTTTCATCTGACATTATAGCAATATTCTGCTGCCGTCCCGCCTCTTCCAATTTAAAAGCAACGCCGGAAAGTTTCGCTTCCCCGATATTCGCCAAAGCGCTTTTCATCGAATGCATATTGATAACATACGACCGTATGTCCTCGTCCGCATAATTGTAACGCTTTTCGTGAATTGCATCCAATATTGCAATGGACTTTTCAGCATCCCGCGTAAATATTTTTGCGATCTCGGAATTTTCAGGCAAACGAGATGTAGCGCTCTTTGCCATGCTGTTTTTTAATTGCCGGGCGGTTTCAACTGTTTCAATCGGATATTTATCGCGCACCAGTTTATTTAACACGGCGTTCAGTTGGCGTATGTCTATTGGTTTGGAAATGAAATCATCAAAACCGTTTGCAAAAAACATCTCTGCCTGCCCTGTCAGGACGTTAGCTGTCAACGCGACAATGTACTTCTTATACCCTAAACTGCGTATAATTTTTGCCGCCTCAATGCCGTCCATTCCCGGCATATAATGGTCCATAAAAATAATATCCCATGTTGCGCCGTTTTTGACTTTTTCAATCGCCTCATACCCGCTTGAGGCTGTTTCAACAGACAAGCCATAGGGGGTTAATAATCCTCTGGTAACATATAAATTTGTTTCTATATCATCTACAACCAATATTCTGCCGTAAGGCATATATTCGTGTATAACAGGCGATTTCTTTACATGAGTAGTTCTGCCAGGACGCAGCTGCCCGATTTTTTTTGATAATTCCTTGCCTAAAACACCTGAGCCGGAAACAACCTTCTGTAAAAGCCGCACGGTAAATTCTGAACCTTTTCCGGGTTCACTCTCCACATGAATTTCACCGTTCATAAGCTTAACAAGATGTTTTGTAATACTCATGCCCAAACCCGCGCCTTCAACCGCCCTGTTGGCTTCCGTATTAAAGCGGGTATATTCATCATACAGTTTGCTCAACTGTTCGGCTGTCATGCCCTGTCCTGTATCTTTCACGCGAAAAACAATAGTTATATTGCCGGTTTCTTCCTGCCGCGATTCCGATGTTACCGACATTGAAACTTCGCCTGAAGCCGTATATTTAAGAGCGTTGGAAAGAAGGTTATTTAAAATTTGTTTTATTCGCAGTTCATCGCCGAATAATGTCGTCGGAATATTCTCATCAACCTTAAGGCTGAATTTAATTGGCTTGCTTTCGTACCGGACAACATTTAAATTTACAGTATCGTTAATTAAACTTGGCACGTCGTATTCAACGGGGAATAATTCCAGCTTGCCGGCCTCTATTTTAGACAAATCCAGTATGTCATTGATAATCCCAAGCAGAAGATAACCGGAATTGTAAATCTTATCCATAGCTTCCTGCATATCAGGGGATAATGTTTCGTTTTGCAGTTGAATTTCCGTAATACCAAGAATGGCGTTCATCGGCGTGCGTATTTCATGGCTTACCTTTGCAAGAAAAGCGGATTTGGCAAAATTAGCGGCTTCCGCATCGGCCTGTTTTTTTGCCATTATTTGCAGGTTGGTTATATCCTGTACAATCTCTATATACCCGGTCGCTTTATTGTTTAAATCCTTAAGTATTGTCATATCTACCTGATACGACGAATCTCCTTTTGAAAAATATGTTTGTGTAATGCCCCTTTTTATACATTCGATACCGCAGTCCTGGGTATTACAGATGCTGGATCTCCAATTACTGCAGGGCTTGCCTATGGCCTCTTCCAATGTTATCCCCAAAAATCTTTCAACTGCCGTGTTTATAAATGTCCAATTTTTATTCTCATCCGTAACGGTTATAGGCAGGGGTATCGCGTTGAGTATCGAATTATACCAATGGGCCATTTTTTGGGAATTTTCGTGTTCTTTATTCATCTGCCTAAACAGTATCAGCAATATGGCAATCAACATCACCGCCAGCACCGCGCCCATCATGATAAGGACTATCGCCATATTTCTTGTGCTTTGATAATATTTGTCCCTGGGCGTTACAATTCCCATATACCAGCCGTTTTGGAGTTTTTCTATAAAGACAATGGATTTGATACCACGATAATCAGTCGTTACAATCTCATAAACATGGCCATTCTGCCTCAATTCATCTTCATAGGCCGCGATATAGCTTCTCACATCACGTAAACGCATACCCAGCATTGATGGCTCAGGATGGGCTATTAGCTCCATGTCGCGGTTTAACAGAAATCCATAGCCATCTTTGGTAAACTGCGTATTAATGGCGCGCTGCTTAACCCTGTCGAGGTATATATTCAAGCATATAATACCCAACGATTTATTGTCTTTGTCAAATATACGGCGGGCAAATGTAATGGTAACTTCTTCGGTGGCAAAATTATAATACGGTTGGGTGAATCCTATGTCCCCGTCCGCCTCTACAGCCGCCTTATACCATGGACGGTCATGCAGTATATAGTCCTGGGGCGGAATCCAATTCTTCTCTCCTGTAATGAACCTCCCGCCAAACACATCGAAAAATCCGTAAAAACCATTTATGCCCATAAGACGTCTTTCTTCATTACTTTGCATATAATTATTGATAAGATTGATATATTCCAGCACCATTTCGGCATTATCCCCCCGCAGAATCATTCCGCGGATGGTTTCCGCCACGGATGCTAATGCCGTTTCCGGTTCCAGCATATCGGCTTTAATATTGGCTTCCGTATATGAAATAGCGTCTTTAACATTTCTCTGTAAATGCTTACGTTCAATATCGCTTACAAATACATAGCTTGCAATAACCATCATTGTAAAAGCAATGATTACAAACAATATTTGCATATATCGAATGAGTCTTTTTCGTATTTTTTGGTTTAAAGAACGCATTTTCATGCATCAACCTACCATTTTATCTTTATTATTTCATGATAATACATAATATCAAAAAACGCCAGTTTTTTTTTGTTTTAACTCGAATTATGTAAATTTTTTTTCATATTTGATGAAAAAACCGGTAATTTTGACAAAACAGTTACTGTAAGATAGACTCTCCTTCGCCATCCATGATACAATCCCTCATGGAACCAATCATTCTCGCTTCCGGCTCTTCACGGCGGCAGGAATACTTTAAAATGCTCGGTCTGCCATTCAGCGTTATGCCTGCCAGAATTGATGAAAGCCTCTGTAAGCAAAAAGACCCTAAAGAATTAACATCCGAACTTGCCGTAAAAAAGATAGAAAATGTCCTCGAAGAAATGAGAAACCGCCTGCCGTGGTGGATTTTCGGGGCGGATACGGTTATTGCCATAGAAGACAAGATCTTCGGCAAGGCGCAGAACCGGGAAAATGCCGCCGGTATGCTGAGGGAACTGTCCGACCGCCGGCATCATGTAATAACTTCCATGGCCCTTTACAACGGCAGAGAAAAAAAGATCGATTGCCGTACCGTCTCCTGCGCGGTCGTTTTTGACCCTATGACAGAGACGGAAATTAACTGGTACCTTAATACAAACGAATGGCAGGGAGTAGCCGGAGCTTACCGTATCCAGGGGCTTGCTTCCTGCTTTATTAACAGAATAGAAGGCACTTCAAGCGCCGTAGCGGGCTTGCCATTGCGCGAATTTTATGTCATGCTTAGGGATAACGGCTACCCGTACGGAGCGTAAGCTATAACAAACGGTTTAATGACCGAAAAATTATAATGACCGTTGGTCATTCAGCCTGTATGGCTGCGGGAGCCGATTTTCCGCTGTTTAAGGCTTTGCCTTCAAACAGTGAGATATAGTGATGGCAGGGTTTTACTCAAACCAGACACTCGGCTTTTGAACAGGCCGATACAGGTAAAACCCGACGTTAGGAGGAAATTTTGGCTGTTGTAACAATGAAGAATCTCCTTGAATCAGGAGTACATTTCGGCCACCAGGTGAAACGCTGGGACCCTCGCATGAAGAAATACATCTTCGCGGAGAGGAACGGAATTCACATCATCGATCTGCAAAAAACAATTCAGGCTATTAAGGACGCATACGAAGCCGTGCGCAGAAATGTAGCCGGTGGAAAAACAGTGCTTTTTGTAGGAACAAAAAAACAAGCCCAACAGGCAATCCAGAAAGAAGCGGAACGCTGCGGGATGTACTATGTAAACAACCGCTGGCTTGGCGGAATGCTTACCAATTTCGTGACGATTAAAAAATCGCTTCTGCGTCTTAAAAAACTGGAAAAAATGGAAGTTGACGGAACTTTCGAAAATCTCACAAAAAAAGAGATTGCCTCACTTGGGAAAGAACGCATTAAACTGCAAAAAAACCTTGGCGGCATCAAAGAGATGAAAGAGCTTCCGGGAATTCTTTTTATCATCGACACCCGCAAGGAAGCCATCGCCGTAGCCGAAGCGCAGAGGCAGGGCATTCCGATAATAGCGGTTGTTGACACAAACTGTAACCCCGACGGTATTGACTATCCAATTCCCGGCAACGACGACGCAATCAGGGCGATTACACTCTTTACCCAAATTGTCGCCAACGCCGTTGTGGAAGCGGATAATGAAGTGGGACTGAAGATCATTGAAACCCTCGGCGATGAGGACGAAGATGAAAACATGCTGAACGACGTTTCCAGAAAAGAAGAAGACATGGAAATAGTCGACTATGAAAAATACACAACAGAAGAAGCAATCAGGAACGCGAAAGCGGATGAAGAAGTCCCTGAAGACGATGAAGACGACACCAAGATAAAAGTCGACATTGATAAAGTCTATAAAGACGAGTAATAAAAAAATTAAGGAGATTAAATATGGCTGAAATATCCGCCGCAGATGTAAAAAAACTCCGGGAAAAAACCGGCGCCGGAATGATGGAATGTAAAAACGCTCTTGTCTCTTCAGAAGGAGATTTTGCCAAAGCGGAAAAACTTTTAAAGGAAAAAGGCCTTGCCGCCCTTGAAAAAAGAGCCGGACGCGCCACCAATAACGGAAAAGTTTTTATTAAAATGAAAGACGGCAATTCCGCCGCCGTGTTGGTTGAACTCAACGCTGAAACCGACTTTGTGGCAAGAAACCCCGATTTTATCGCCCTGGGAGAGGCAATTGCAGCTAACGCCCTTGAAAAAGGAATAAACGCCCCCAATGACGAGCTTAACGGTCTTGTACAGGACCTTGCGACTAAAATCCGCGAAAACATGGCCCTTAAAAGACTTTGTCAGGTAAAAGCGTCCGCCAATGAATACATTACTCAGTATATTCACGGGGACGGCAATATCGGCGTTGTTGTAAAATGCGAATCCGACAAACCGGAAATCTTTAAAAATGAAGAAGTTAAGTCCTTTGTTTTCTCCCTCGCCCTGCATATCGCGGCATTTAATCCCATCGCGATTGACCAGACTAAAATCGATCAGGCGTGGCTCAAAGAACAGGAAGGCATTTTCCAAGTTCAAATGCAACAGGATGAAAAACTTAAAGGAAAGCAGGAAAAAGATCTTGAAAAAATTCTTAAAGGCAAGGTGACAAAGTATTTAAGGGAGATATGTCTTTTGGAACAAGGTTATGTAAAAGACGAAAAAATGAATGTCGCGAAAGCGCTTGAAGAATGCGGAAAGAAAGTAGGAGCCAAACTGGCGGTAACCGAGTACGTTTACTACAGAGTAGGCGCGGAATAATCAGGGGTTTTTATGCAGGATGTAATTTCGTCTAACGAAGAGCGGATGAAAAAAACGGTGGCAAGCCTTAAAGACGCGTTTGCCGCTTTCAGGACAGGGAGGGCTTCCGCCGCCCTGTTTGACAGGATTCGCGTTGACGCTTACGGGGAAAAATCGCCTATTAATCAGGTTGCGAATATTTCAATTCCCGAAGCTCGCCTTGTCGTTATTCAACCCTGGGATAAAAATCTTATCACAGAGATTGAAAAAGCGATTCGTTCTTCGGAACTGTCGTTAAATCCGTCAAATGACGGCAAGGTTATCCGCGTTTCAATTCCTCCGCTTACCGAAGAAAGGCGCAAAGAGCTTGTCAAACTCGCAAAAAATCAGGCGGAACAGTCAAGGGTCGCAATCCGTAACATCCGCAGGGACGGCAACGAAGAGTTAAAGAGGCTTTTAAAGGATAAAAAGGCAAAAATTACGGAAGACGACGAGAGCAAAGGAGAGGAAGAACTGCAAAAACTTACGGACAACTATGTAGGGCAGGTAAATAAGATCCTTGAAGAAAAAGAAAAAGAGATAATGGATGTATAATGGGTAAAAATATCCCTGCTCATGTGGGCATTATCATGGACGGTAACGGACGCTGGGCAAAAAGCCGGGGACTTGTCCGCACGCAGGGACACCTTGAAGGATTAAAGACGGCAAAACGCATTGTAAAAGCGGCAAGCGATTTAGGCATAAAGTACCTGACTCTATACGCGTTTTCGACGGAAAACTGGAAACGCACGTCAGAAGAAGTCGGCTTTATAATGGGACTTATAAAACAGTATTTAAGAGCGGAGTTTGATTTCAGCAAACAAAACAAAATCCGCGTCCGTCACGCCGGAGATTTTACAGGATTGCCGCCGGATATTCAAAAAGAACTGTCCGATTCCATGTCTGACACGGCAAGTTTTGAGGGAATGCAGGTTATTCTTGCGATTAATTACGGCGGCAGGGACGAGATTGTAAGAGCGTTACGCAAACTTGTAAAGATTCGATTTTCCGGCAGACAGTCAGACGCGGAGAGTGAAAACGCGGCAGACATCAGCGAAGACGACATTCGCGGGTTTATTGACAACCCCGACGTGCCTGACCCTGATTTAATAATCCGAAGCGCGGGCGAATACAGAACGAGTAATTTTTTATTGTGGGAAGGGGCATATTCTGAATTGTACATATCGCAAAAACTTTGGCCTGATTGGGACAAAGAAGATTTGCAGGCGGCTATTTCTGATTATCAAAACAGGGACAGGCGTTTCGGCGGGGTAAATTCATGAAAAAAATTATAGAACGTTTACTGGTATTTACAATCGGAGTCCCCGCCGCTTTTGTTCTTGTAATCTGTCTGCCCTTCTACCATAACCTTGCCATGAATATAGTCACAATTTTCTTTTCTGCGATGGGAGCCGTCGAATTTTCTTCTATGCTTGAAAAAAAGAAAATAGTTATTTCAAAAATTGAAAGTTTTATTTTAGGCGCTGTAATTCCGTTAACATTTACCCTTGCTATCAGCTTAGAAGTTAATGCATGGATTATTCCAATTCTGCCAATGGCAAGCGCAGGGTGGATATTATTATCTAAAGTTTTTTCTAAGTCCTCAGAGGTAGAAGCAATAACTGAGCAAATAATCGGAAAATTTTCCTTACTTATTTATCCAGGGCTTTTTATGTGCTGGATAATATTAATGAGCGCGTGGGAAAATCCCGCCGCAATACTTTTATTATTATTTATAACATTTGGTAACGATTCAGCCGCATGGCTTTTTGGAAATTTATTGGGCGCAAACAACAGGGGAATAATTCCCGTAAGTCCCAACAAAAGCGTCGCGGGGTTTATAGGCGGGCTCCTCGGTTCTGTAATCATCGCCGTGGGCGCGGCAATATTTTTCCCCCAAATATTTATTTATTTAAACCTTGAAATCCCTTTCTTCAAAATGGCAATCATGGCGGCTATTCTTGGCTTATGTACGGGAATCACCGCATCGTTAGGCGACCTTGCGGAATCAGCTATAAAAAGAAGCTGTGACTTCAAAGATTCGGGAAATTTTATGCTTGGACGCGGCGGTATTCTTGATTCGATTGATTCCGTCGCCTTAGCCGCTCCTGTATTTTTTCTCCTTTTCAACATATTTTTCAGAGTTTGATGAAAAAACGCATCGCTGTTCTTGGGGCGACCGGCTCCATCGGAAAAAGTTCCCTTGATATAATTTCACGCGACAGCGAAAACTTTGAAACAGTCCTTCTTACAGCCCGCTCCAGCCGCAGCAAACTCGAAGAACTGTCAAAACAATTCCCCCACGCCGTTTGCGTTCTTGCGGATGAAACCAACGGCAAAGAAAAACTTTTATCCGCAATTGCCGAAACAAAACCCGACATAACAATAAACGGCATATCAGGCGCCGCCGGCCTTGAACCCTCTCTTGCGGCAATTAACGCCGGCTCTCACCTTGCCCTCGCAAACAAAGAAACAATCGTCATGGCGGGCAGTTTGGCAATCCGCTCGGCAAAAGAAAAAAACATAAACATCGTCCCCGTTGATTCCGAACACTCAGCGATCTTTCACCTGTTGCGTTTTTTTGCCGGGCAAGACGGTGAAAAAAAAGAAAATGTGAGTGAAATAATTTTAACGGCATCGGGCGGTCCATTTAGGAATTTAACTGTTAAAGACATGGAAAATGCAACGGTAAAGGATGCGCTTGCCCACCCCACATGGAACATGGGACCTAAGATAACAATTGATTCAGCTTCAATGGCGAACAAGGGACTGGAAATAATTGAGGCTTGCGTATTTTTTAACATGCCGAGCGAAAAAATAAAAGTTGTAATTCACCCTCAAAGCGTAGTCCATTCGATGATCCGCCTAAGTAACGGCGTTATTTACGCCCAACTTTCAAAGCCCGATATGCGCCATCCCATTCATGACGCGCTATACTGGCCGGTAACGACCAAATCAACTCTGGAGCCAATCAGTTTCGACTCACTCACCTTAGAATTTTCAAAACCTGATACTGATAAATTCCCCATGCTGACCTACGCATGGGAAGCCGCCAAGCGCGGAGGTTTGTACCCATGCGCCTATAACGCCGCAAATGAAACGGCGGTAACGGCATTTCTGGAACAGAAAATAAAATTTTTAGATATTCCAAAAATTACGGAATATGTCATGCAGGCGGATTGGACTTGTGGCAATTTAGACTTGGAGACCGTACTTAAAGCGGACGCTGAGGCAAGGCAGAGAGCGGGTTCTTTTATTTTTTAACCACAAACCAATACGAACCAAGAGGAATGCGCGTAAAATACATTCTCTGATACCTCAATTTGTTAAGAAACCGCTGATTAACTTTGATTTTCAATCAGCGGTTCACTAATGAAAACTAACGTCTCCCTGTGCGGGAACCTGTACCTTTACTCGTACCTTTGCCATTTCGTCCATTTTTCATGTTGGCGACATCCGAAGGGCCTACCTCGTAAGTTTTTCCGTTCAATGTAAGTTTTACAGCGCGGAATAATCTGTCTTTTTGACCTTCAATTGTCGGAGCTGCCGCATAACCGTCAATTGAAACCTGCGCGCCTTCTTTGAGTCCGTCAATAAAGCCAACATAGCGTTCAAGCCCTCTGACGTAATAGGTGATATTTCCGCTTACGACGGAAATTTTCCCGTTACTTAACCCAAGCGTTCCCTTAATATTGGTTGTGGGGGTGTTTGTTTGGGCAAAAATACTACCGCCTATAATAGCGGTAAACAGACACAGAAGTACTATTTTCTTCATAGTACCCTCCTTAAAATAAATTCTTTTCAAGCCAACGGCCTGTTTGTTAACAATAAAACTTGCTCTTATTGATATAAGTAGAACAAATTTTTGCCCTGATATGGTGAAAATGAGGTGATTTCTTTCTGAATTTTGACTGAATTTTTTATTATCGGTTATTAAAACTACATTATAATTTTTGCTTTCAGACGTATTTTTAATTTTGATAGCATGGAAAAACTTGCGCTGTATTTGCAAAATAAAGAAGTTCCTGAACTTGTACATAATTAATCTTTACGCAAATTAAAGGATTTGCGAAAATGTCAAAGTACAAAACCTGAAACAGAACCACGGGGTTGGTAATTTAAAAAAGCGGCTGAGCATATATCATTTGTTATGTGCAATACGGGCATTTACAATTATTTTTATTTATTAATAAGCATTAATATTTATTTCTGTATTTTTACTTCCTCCTAATCTATACCAATTATCTTTAATTTTCCAATTAGTATATTTTTTATTTTCATTATTTATTATATATTTTTCAATATCTTTCTTTAAATTATTATTATTCGTATATAAAAACGAAGGAATATCTGTACTGTCATACAATACCCAAAATTGAACAGTAACTGTACCGTCATTATACCATAGTATTTGAATTGTATTACCATACGAAACAACTGGAAATCTATATAGTAAATCATATATATAATATTGTGGTTCTATTTTATCTTGTATAATTTGTTCAATAATTTTATTTCTTGAAGAGTATAATATTATCCAATCGATTTTTTCAATAAACCTATTAATAATTTTAAAATTAAGAGCAAATATTAATATTATAAAACAAAATGTAAGTGTTGTTACTTTCATTTTCATATCATTTTTACTTTTATATATTTTTTTTATTTGGATTAAAATTAGGATAGATATTGCTATTATATACATAATATTAAATAATAATAAATAATCAATTAACATAAAACAATAGAATACTATTTGAGCAATTACCCAAAATAAAAAAGAAATTAATATAATTATTCTATTCATAAACCCTCAATCTTTATTATATTATTTTCCTTGTATTTTGTCAATTATTTATTTTTAGTTTTATCATATTGCACATAACGTTCCGGCGATATATGACGTTTTTTTCCCCGATAAGGAAAAATACTAAGCATTTTTACGGGCGCAAAATAATGTGGCGGAGCAAAACCCACAAAGGGCGCAAGCCCGACTGCATTTTTGCGTAGCCCGAGCCGCCGAAGGCGGCGAAGAGTTTACCGACCTGTTAAGTGCTGGTTGCACATTACTAATAAATATTATGAAGTATAAAATATTGTTGCAAATGATTTTAATAAACCATTATTATCAAATTCTAAATAACAATTATTAAATCCCCATTTATCTTCATCCCATGTTGCATATCTAATTGTTTTATTTTCAAAATTAACCGCTTTTATATCTTCTTCATCTTCTTTATCATTTCTTACTAAAATTAAATCTTCAAATTTTATTGATTGTAATAAATCATTAAATAATTTTAAATAATTATTATCGTTAATATTAATTTTAAAAGAAAATATTCTATAATTTGGCATAGAATAAAATTTAGAAAATGATAATTTGATATTTTCATTCTCATAATGATACCAATAATCATCAAAATCCGGACGATATCTGTTTTTTCTAACTTCAATATTAAGTTTAGATTTATCAGTAATATTAAATTTATTTAATACTTCCTCTAAAGTATCATAATATATTTTTAATTCTGAATTTTCATAAAGATAATCACTTGCTATAACTTCTCTTATCATAATAATTTTTTCCATTTCTTCATAAATTAATTCCATTTTATTATCAATTTTATTGTCTTCTGCAATTGAGTTAATATTTTCATTCGTAATTTTAATATCATTTGTAGTTTTAATATTATTATCCTTTTTTAAACAGCTAATTAAAATAATAACAATAATCAAAATCCACAATATCTTTTTCATTTTATCTCCTATTTATCTGATTATATAACATAATTATAAATATTGTCAATATTTATAATTATTTAAATCTATTTGTGCAACTTGCGCTTAACGTTCCGGCGGTAAGTGACGTTTTTTTGCGCCCGATAAGGAAAAATGCGAAGCATTTTTACGGGCGCAAAAAAATGTGGCGGAGCAAAATGCCACAAAGGGGCGAAGCCCCGACTGGCGT
>Ga0268262_10002076_pt1 | contig 23624 bp, 23 predicted proteins | sample TergutNc150P3_FD_190354 | JGI IMG/M metagenome (GOLD analysis project Ga0268262, IMG submission 190354) | Nasutitermes corniger P3 segment gut microbial community from laboratory colony in Florida, USA - Nc150 P3 (SPAdes) (version 2) | ecosystem: Host-associated > Arthropoda: Insects >...
ACGGACGCAACAATGTCGCAAGATCATTGATGATAATCTGCGCCAAATTGGGAACAAATTTTACGGTTGTAACGCCGCCTGAGCTTAACGCCGACAGTGTGCTTTTGAAAAAGTGCGAAACGTTAGCTCAAACATCGGGCGCAATAATAAAAGTTACTTCCGATACTTCCGCCGTTATAGGCGCGGATGCTCTGTACACCGACGTATGGACATCAATGGGCGAGGAAGATCAAAAGGAAGAGCGGGTGAGGCTTTTAAGTCCTTATCAGGTTAACCAAAAATTGATGAATATGACGGGCAAGAGCTCTACCATTTTCCTTCATTGTCTGCCCGCCGTTAAGGGCGAGGAAGTTACAGCCGATGTAATTGAGGGACAGCAAAGCAGGGCGTGGGACGAGGCGGAAAACCGCAAACATACAATAAAAGCTGTAATGCTCGCGACACTGGTAAAATAACTATAGGAAAAAATGACAGAAGCGTCTTTTAAAATTTATACTGACGGCGGCTGCTCCGGCAATCCGGGACCGGGCGGCTGGGCGTATGTCATGGTGCAGCAGACTTTTCAGGGCGAACAAGTAATCGCAAAGGACAAAGGCTCCGAGAAGGACACTACCAACAACAGAATGGAATTAACCGCCGTGATTATGGCGTTACGCGCTTTAAAAACAATGACCGGCGTACCGCATCAGGCGGCGGTATTAACAGACTCCCAGTATGTGCAAAAAGGCATTACTGAATGGATACGCAACTGGAAACGCAACGCGTGGAGAACCGCCGATAAAAAACCCGTAAAAAACCAGGACTTATGGATGGAACTGGATGCCCTCGCGAATGAATTCCCGCTTAAGTGGGAATGGGTGAAGGGACACGCGGGCAACGAATACAATGAAATGTGCGACGCGATGACTCAGGAAGCCATTGCGCTTGTTTAATTTACGGAAATAATTTTAATATTTTTTAAATCGCGCCTTGTACCGGCGGACATGCCATTGCCAAACTTTAATTCCATAACTGTTTCTTCGCCTTCCACCGTAACTGTTCTGTGTTGTAAATCATAAAGTTTATCCATTTCATCTCTTGCGATATACCATGCCGCTTGTGAATTTACAATTTGCAGTTCCGGAAAATTCGCGGTGCCGACAAGCCGCACGACTCCCGTTACCTGAACAACAGGAGCCTTGCCGCCGTCCTTCTCTTTCGCGCCGAACGCGGATAAAGACGCGGCAAGACAAAAAAACATCAGAATAAGGAAAAAATTTCTATTCATCAATAAGAACTCTTTCTATCTTTAAGCTGTTAAAGATAAGGGGATTATTGATTTTGTTCCCCCTGATTACATCGCCCATTCCAATGGGGAAAGGACCTGAAATTTTGGAAGAGCCGCGTTTCAAATTAATACTGCCTGTTATAACGATACTTGCCGCCGGAGGTTTTACGCCGGTTGTTGTACCGTCTTCAATCAAGGTGTCAATACTTTTAGGTTTCTCAACAAAATTAGTAAGGTTTGCATTGTAAGTCAGCAAAGTTTTAGTACCGCTTAAATATTCATATTTGATATTTCCTGTACCGGAAACAGATGGATTGTTATCCGCGTAACTGTAAACGCCTTCACCGGGATAAAGACCGAGGGTTTTTGTTTCTGCCGGCGCATAATGCACTTTAATATCTTTTAATGTTGGATCATTCATATAACCGGTTCTGCCTGACGGTTCATTGAGATTATTTGCCTTTAACCAGTCTTTAAGCATTGATTCCCAATCTGAATAACTTGAAGATTTTATGTCATTAAACGCGGTAATTATAGCTTGACTATCATAATTTTCAGACCTAATAATTCCTTTGTAAATATCGTCACTTGATTGCAATCTAATCCATTGGAAAAACAGATAAACGGTTGCGTAATCGTCTAAAATAGGGTATGGATCGGATTCTGTTCTGCGATTTCCCCAAACATAAAAATTATTTCCTTTGTCAATTTTTCCTTTTGAATCTTCTCCATCGCCGTTTAATTTAAACCAATCCACTCTATCCATTGAGTGTTTTCCGGAATACACTCGTTCTGCGGCGGATGAAAGACCTTCGTCAATCCATGTCTCCATTGGGGCTTCTCTGTATAAAATAGTTGACGCAAAATTCATAAGATGCTGCATTTCATGCGCAAGCGTCGTACATACTTCCTTTATGTCACGATTAAATCCGGGATAAGTATCTATATAGATCATGTCCAATTCATTGGCTTTATATTCTGGAGGAACATAATTAGCAGAAAACAAGTCGTACTCCAAAAAATAACCGGCAACATAGGATTCGTCCTCACCCGGTTGGTAACTGTCTTTAATATCCAAAAGAAGAATTGTTAATTTTGCATCGGACATACTCCCTGTAGCTAATGCGTGGGCATAATCCATAGTACCCATTTTTTTATATCTATCTATTTCATTTTCTTGATTGTATAATGGTATATTTTCTTCCCAGCCGAAATTATCTATCATTTTTGTGTAAATATTATTGGCATATTCATCAGCGATAAGATTTGCCTTTTTCTCTGTTACGCCGCTTCCCTTCTCAGCCCAAACTTCACATCTTGAATTTTCAGTTAATTTCTCCGCGGTAAGCTGGTAAAATTCTTTTGTTACCGCATTTTGAGCCCAAAATTTTCTGGTGGGATATGACTTTCCTACCCCTTTATTTCCATCAAGACCATCAAAAGTACAACCTGTAATGGCAAATAATAAAAATATTATCATTAAAATAAAAGTAACTTTCTTCATATTCTTCTTCCATGTAATAAAAATAGTATATATAAAAAATACTGTTTTTATTGCGCTCCGTGACAAAATTTATACTTTTTTCCGCTTCCGCAGGGGCATGGGTCGTTACGACCTACTTTCGGCTGTCCGCGCACTACGGTCGCGCCGTCGGGACGGCTTGCTTTTTGCATGGGATTCGCCGCGCCTTGTCCCGCGGAACCGCCCGCAAAAGAGCCGATACTGCTGTGGCTTGCCGAGTGAGCGCCTATGGAGCGGCTTACGGGTCTTCGCGGTCCCCCTTCCGCGACTTGAATGCGTATTAAATGAAGGCGGGAAGCTATTTCCTGCCTTATATCTTCTATCATATCCTCAAAAATCTGGAAACCTTCTACTTTATACTCCGTTAACGGGTTTTTTTGCGCATAGTGGCGAAGATAGACGGCTTCGCGCAGGGCTTCCATGTTTTCAAGGTGATCCAGCCATTTGCGGTCAACAGCGTTCAGGTAATTATCGCGGATAAACAAGTTAAAGTTGTCATGACCAATAAGATTTTCTTTGTCGATTAAATCCTGTTCAAGATCGCTGATTACGCGTTTTTCCAGCGTTTCGGAATTTTTATATTCTTTGCTTTCAGCGTCGACGGTAAGAGTATAGCCGAACTTCGCGCGCAGTTTTTCCGTTAAATCTTTATACGCCTCGCTTTGATCGCTTCTTGATGCCTGATTAAACTCGTCTATGTAGTCCCCGATAATATCCTCGGTAGCGTCGTTTACGCGTTTTTTTAAATCATTGTCAACAAGTATCGCGTCGCGCTGTTCGTAAATAAATTTACGCTGCTGGTTCAGCACGTCGTCGTATTCCAAAAGGTGTTTGCGGATTTCAAAATTGCGCTCCTCTACTTTCTTCTGGGCGTTTTCTATGCTTTTATTCAACATCGGGTGGTAAATAGCGTCTCCGCCGGTCATGCCGATTTTTGCCATGATGTTTTTCATGCGCTCACCGCCGAATAAGCGCATAAGCTCATCATCCATGGAAATGAAAAACTTGCTCTTTCCGGGATCTCCCTGCCGCCCCGAGCGTCCACGAAGCTGGTTATCAATACGGCGGCTTTCATGTCTTTCCGTTCCGATTACATAAAGTCCGCCGAGGGATTTTACTTCTTCATAGTCGCTCTTCCACTTTTCAAGTTCTTCCTTGTAAATCGCCGCATACTGCTCTTGCGAGGCGTTTGTTCCCGCGCGTCTTCTCGCGCGATGTTCGGGATTTCCTCCTAATTTAATGTCAGTTCCGCGTCCCGCCATGTTAGTCGCGATGGTAACGGAACTCTTTGCTCCCGCTTCCGAAATAATAAGCGCCTCGCGCGCGTGGTTCTTCGCGTTCAACACTTCGTGACGGACTCCCCTGCGCGTAAGCAGGGCGGAAATTTTCTCGGATTTTTCAATGGAAACCGTCCCGACGAGCATGGGCTGTCCTCTTTTATTCGCTTCGGAAATTTCATCGCATAACGCTTTGAATTTATCGGTTTCATCAAGATAGATTACGTCGTCCTCGTCATTACGCGCGACGGGCTTGTTTGTGGGAACAACAACAACGGAAAGTTTGTAAATTTTATCAAATTCGACGGCTTCGGTATCCGCCGTTCCCGTCATGCCGGAAATCTTTTTGTACAATCTAAAATAATTCTGAAAAGTAATAGTGGCTAAAGTCCTGTTGCGCTGGGCAATCTTAATTTTTTCCTTTGCCTCTATAGCCTGATGAAGCCCGTCGGAATAACGTCTGCCGTGCAAAATACGCCCCGTAAATTCATCGACAATTTGAACTTCCCCGTCCTGCACGACGTAATCAACATCAATATGGAAAAGTTTGTGCGCTTTTAAACTTTGGGTAAAATAGTGAATGTACTCAAAGTTTTCCTCGTCTACAATCGCGCCCTGAATAAGATTGCGTTTTTTCAGCAGTTCCTCAATAGTTGCCTGCCCCTGATTGGTAAAAGAAATACTTTTATTTTTTTCGTTTATCTTGTAATCGCCTGTTACGGTTTCTCCCTGCGCTTCATCGGGATATTCGCCGTTTTCCTTTTTTTCAACTTCTTTAAGAGCGCCTACCATTTTGTCAACTTCGGCAAATTTAAAGGTGTCGTCTTCCGCCGCGCCGGAAATAATTAACGGGGTGCGCGCCTCGTCAATTAAAATTGAGTCGATTTCATCAACAATACAATAGTTGTGTCCGCGCTGGACTCGGCTTTCCATATCGCGGTGCATATTGTCGCGCAAATAGTCAAAACCAAGTTCATTATTAGTGCAGTATGTTACATCCATGTTGTAATTTTCTTTGCGCTGGTCGTTATCCATGTGGGAAAGAATAGTGCCTACGGTTATGCCAAGGTAATTAAAAATAGGCTTCATCCAATCGGCGTCGCGGCTCGCGAGGTAATCGTTTACGGTAACAACATGAATACCCTCGCCGGGAATAGCGTTAAGGTACGCCGCGGCGACAACCATCAATGTTTTGCCCTCGCCTGTTTTTAACTCGGCTATTTTTCCGCTATGCAGGACAATGGAACCCAGAATCTGCGTATCGTAGGCTCGCTCGCCCAGAGTGCGCAGTCCCGCTTCTCTTGCCAGCGCGAAGGCTTCGGGTAAAATGCTGTCCAAAGATTCGCCGTTTTTGTAACGCTCGCGGAAAAGGGCGGTTTGGCGGGGAAATTCCTCCGCAGGAAGGGCTTGCGCCCAATTTTCTTTTTCGTTTACTTTTTGAAGTATAGGCATAAGGGCTTTTAAGTCGCGTTCATTTTGCGAACCAAAAAGCGCCTTAATGAATTTATCAAACATAGGGACAGTTTATCTGAAAAACCGGGACTTGACTAGATGTTACTTTAATATGATACTAAAGCAAGAGACAGCCCATGCCAATAATTCAAATATCACATTTACACAAACGTTTTAATCTGGAAGCGGGATTCTTTGCCCGTTACGGACGCTTTGTAAACGCCGTAAATGACATTTCATTTTATATCGATAAAAACGAATCTTACGGGCTTGTCGGCGAATCGGGGTGCGGAAAGACTACTACGGCGAGAATGCTGGTGCGAATGTACGAGGCGGACTCGGGAGAGATTTTACACTATGACGGGGATAAGCCTGTCCCGATAGCCGAACTGAAAAAAGAGACGTTAAGGCAGTACCGCGAAAAAGTTCGATATGTTTTCCAAGACCCGGCTAGATCGCTTAACCCAAGAATGAACGTTTATGAGGTTTTGGTTTCCGGCTGCCGGCGTCCGCTGAAAAAGCGCGGGGTCGGCGAGAAGGAGCTTAGGCAAAAAGCAGCGGACATTTTGGAAGAAGTTGGGCTTCAAGCCGCAGATCTTGAAAAAAGACCGTCGGAGTTTTCGGGCGGACAGAGGCAAAGAATTTCCATTGCGCGCGCGCTTTTAATGGAGCCTGAAGTTTTGATATGCGATGAAGTTGTCTCCGCCCTGGACGTGTCAATTCAGGGGCAGATTCTCAATTTATTACTTGATATCAGGAAAAAAAGAAATATGTCCTTTTTATTCATTGCCCACGATTTAAAAGTGGCGTGTTATTTCTGCGACAGAATCGGCGTAATGTACAAGGGCGAATTGATGGAAGAAGCGCCCGCGGCTAATTTGTACAGGGACGGGCTTAACCCGTATACAAAGCTTTTATTTTCTTCCGCCGCCGGAAACGCGGAAGTTTCCGCGGGCAGCGAAAAAGAGCGGGAAAAATCCGCGGCTGTTACAGGCGCGTCTTGTTCTTTCGCTCCCAGATGTTCAATGGCAAGCGAAAGGTGTTTCCGCGAACACCCCGAATTGACACAGGCGGGCGCGGGACACTCAATCCGCTGTTTTAACTATAAACAAAGTTAATCCTTAACAAGCTATATCTTCCGTGGTAATAGTCAGTCTTCCGTCCGCCTTGCGGGTGGCGACTTGCTTAAAGTATTTAAAATATTCCTTGTCCATTATAGCTATGTGAGTCAAAATCCAGTCTTTAAGGAAATGGGTAAAAGACGCAAGAGTAACCCTTTTTCCGCTCTCATAATCCTGTATATTTTCAACTACTTTTAATATAAAGGAATCATGCGCTCTTTTATGTTCCGCATAGCCGCGGAATTTGATGGCTTTTAGTATCTTTTCTTCAGTTGCAAAGTGTACTTTTACATATTCGACCGCTTTATTAATAATCTTTTTAAAGTAAGCCTTTTCCGCTTTTTCATCGCCCACAATATGATTGTACATATCATTTACCAAGTTTAAAAGTTCTTTATGCTGATCATCAATTACTCTTACCCCTACCGAAAATGTAGAAGACCATGTAACTAAATTATTATTAACTTTCATTTTCTTCCTCCTCCTTTAATATTTTTACTTTATTTATTTATATACTAAATATAACAAAATTTATGTTAACCGACCATAAAAATCGACGTTAAAATTCGCCTGTATTTCTTTAAATAATTTTGTTTTAAACAGGATATTACGCTCACCCGCGCTGTACAAACACGGCTTCGCCCTTGGATATGTTTACGGACTTAAGTACCAGTTTAACATTGTCGTTAGGGGTTACTTCTCTTTGCAGGGGAACCTGCGCTTCAAGGGCTAGCGAGAGGATAATTACCGCCCAGCGGCTCCCCTTGTTTTCAAGGGCGACGGCGTCCCAAACGGAGTCTTTTTTATCGGATAAATATACCATCTTCCAGTGATTATCGCTTGCCCTCTCCGCGTGAACAGAGGCGGTGGAAGCGGCTTCGCTGAACCCAAGCCGCGCCGAAACATCGTCGGAAGAAAGGGGTTTATCTCCGCGCAGGAAGGTTCTTATTTGAATGTGGGCGAGTAAATCGGTATAACGGCGCAGAGGACTTGTAACCTGCGTGTAGGTGTCAAGTCCAAGCCCCTGATGACGACCGGGTTTTGTTGAAAGAGAGCGGGGTCTCATACATTTGCGCAGTTGCATGGAACCGGCGAAACCGTCGGTAACTTTTCCCTGCATTTCCACTTCCTGACTAATGTACGGGAAAGGAAGCGCCTTTGAAGCCGCCCAATTTCCCGCTCCTTCGCCCGCGGCAATCATACATTCTTTAACTAAAAACGCGCTGTTGTAGTCGATTATCGGCTCTATTTTTACTTCGTTGTTTTCTACGGCGATGTGTACGTCGGGAAGCTCGATATTTACGGCTCCATGCGCGGTGCGGCGGGCGAAGATTTTCTGCGACAGAGCGAAAAGCGCTCGTAACGCCTCGGCGTCCGTCCGCTCCGCTTCGCTGTTTTCGTCCATTACCCTATCCGCTTCTTCATAAGTCATGCGCCGCACTTTTACGACAGAGGGAAATATTTCGGTATCTAAAACCATACCGTTTTCGTCGATTATCATTTTAAATGTTAACGCGAGAGATTTTTCGGAAAGACCCAGCGCAAACATGGGAATAGCGTCCTGCGCCAGCATGCGGACAGTTCCCTCAGGAAGATAAAGAGTAACGCCCCTGTCGCGGGCTTCTTTTTCTTCGGGACTGTCAAAAGAAATGGAGGCGGCGGGGTCAGCGATATGAACGTATAAAATGTTTTTGCCCGCTTCGATCTCTACGGAGACAGCGTCATCGGGGTCATTGCTCCAGGGGCTGTCAATGGCGAAGGCGGGTAAACGGCAAAGGTCTTGGCGATTTTCTTCGGGCGGCGCGGACGGGGAAATAGCCGCGCTTGAGAGCGATACGCCGTAGCGGACGGGGTGCGGATTGATCATTCCGCTCCAGAAGCCTGTTTTAAGTAACAGCGAATGGGCGTCTTCGGGCGTTTCGCCCAGGGTTAAATCCCTCATTGTTCTGCTTTTTGCCGATTTCCCAAAGGCAAGAGCTTCAACATCCTGAAGATAGCGCGCGTCTTCCGGTAAAAGTTTATTTTGATCGGGATTTTTTAAACACGCCTTTAGCCGCTCTAGGAATTGCATTCGCTCGCCCGTCTCTATGCGCACTGCGGCTCTCTTTGATTCTTCGGCGGTTACTTCGTCTTTTTTTCTCGGCGTAATCGCGTCAATTTCGCCGCAAAAATACAGACCGTCTTTTAACACGCAATACGCGGCGTAAGCGGAAGACGGCGTGTACTCGCTGCAAATAAAACCTGCTAAATCTTTTAATGTTAACGCCGCTCCTTCGTCGGATAATAATTCCCACGCCTCGCGGATTGACGGCGCGGCGGGAGTGTTAAAATCTATCTCGCCAAAATTATTTACAGGACCGGTATGGAGCAATTCGATATCTTTATCGCGGACTTTTACCTGTTCGCCGTTCTGCAGAGAAATTGAAAATTTTCCATCCGCATGGTCTTTTACAATAGCGGGTTTGCTTTTGTAAATGACCAGCGCGCCAACAGAAATCATTCAAATATTATATACTAAATCGCCTCGACATATAAGCACTCTTTTAGTTCTTTTGCGTGGTTTCTTATTTTTCTTAACGCCCTTTGTTCAATCTGACGGACAGACTCCGGCGAAAGATCAAGTTTATCCCCTATTTCTCTTAATGTTCTTCGTTCACAGCCGCCCAACTGATACCTATGACTTAGAATGTGTTTTTCGTTTTCTTTTAACTTGTTTAGGATACGCAAAGTATCGTCGCTGGACGCTTTTTTCATAAAATTCCGCTCGGGGTTGTAGGTATAATCTTCATGAATATCCACCGCGTTGATGGTTTCATCGTCATTAATAATTTGTTCCAAAGACGAGGAATCAACGGCAATATTCGCGAAAGAATCTACAATCTGAACGGAAATGCCAAGCTCTTTCGCGATATCGGAGTTTCTTGGCTGGTGCATCAAACTTTGGCATAAAACATTATATGTGGTTTGAATCTTACGCAGAGTTTCCTCCTTACGCTGAGGCAGGCGGACAAGACGGCGTTTGCTCGAAATGTATCGGCTTATAAACTGTTTTATCCACAGGCTTGCGTATGTGCAGAAACGCACGTTCTTTTGGTAATCGAATTTCTTCGCCGCGTTGAGCAGTCCCAGATTTCCTTCCTGAATCATATCCATTTTTGAAATTCCGGGGATATTAAACATTCCCGCTATTTTTACGACTAAACGCAGGTTTGAATTAACAAGAGCATGAAGCGCGGCAGTATTTCCTTCCTGTACCTGTTTTGATAATTCAACTTCTTCTTCAAAAGATAAAAGAGGAAATACCTTTATCTGCCTGCAATAAGTATCAAGCAAATTCTCGCTGTCTTTTTGCGTTTTTTTCATCATAAAAACCTCTCCTTACCGCTTTGCGGCAAACTGCCATCCGGCAAAATACACATTAGTTACATAGCAAGATCCGTGCCAAGCGGACGTTTATTTGGTTAATTTTCTCGTAATTCTTTATGAGATAAGGAATTACAATGAAAAAGACTACGGTAAACAGCCCCAATATTCTTAATATGTATAATTTTTCATACTATCTTTATTATTTGTGTATAGAAAATGTTATCTTGATATGGTAAAGTGGGTTATGAATTACGGCATTACATTTGCTGAAAAGGGCGACGCTATTTACTATTTTGTCCAATGGTCTCCCCTTTCAAAAGCCGACCGCTATGATATTATCACCAAAGTCCCGGCTCTTGCCGGAATTTTTGAAATATACTGGATGGACGAAAAAAACCGCTTAAGGCTGTTTTTTGTGGGAAAAACGGATTACGGCGGACTTAGGAGCGAAATAAGGCGGCTTACAGACCCGGAATTGTGCAAGGACAACCCAAAAACGCAAAAAATACTTGAAGAAAGAGAAATTTGGTATCGTTACGCCCCGACAGATTCCTCAAATATTATGGCTGATGTACTTTGGTTCTTTATGCAAAATTATTTTCCCGAAAAAACTTCGTTAAAACATTCAGGACGTTATGAAGATATTTTTTTAAAGGAATCCGCGCCTGACAAGCTAATGTGGGTCCCGTAAGAATGATTGAATATATTACCCCCGCCAATATTGACGACAGGATACTGACTCGCGCGGCGAAAACGCTGGAAGGCGGGGGGCTTGTCGCCCTGCCTACGGACACAAGCTGGAGCATTGTCTGCTCGATTAAATCGCCGCAGGCAATAAAAAAATTAAGAAAACTTTCAGGCGAAAGAGACGAGCGGCACTTTACCCTTCTCTGCTCAAACATTTCCCAATTTGTGGAAGTTGTAAAAATGGACAATACCCGTTTTAGGTTGATTAACCGTCTTTCACCCGGACCTTATGTATTTATTTTGGAAACTTTGTCGGGAACAGAGAAATTTCTGGATATACGCCGCCATGAGCTTGGCATTCGTATCCCCGATTATCCTGTTCCGATAAAATTAATAGAGACGCTTAAATCCCCGCTTTATTCAATAACGGCGAAAAAGAGCATGACGGGGGACAATGATCCGGATGCTCGTCATGAAGATGAGACAGATACGGAACTGCCGCCTATCCCAGAAGAAGAACTTTTTGAAAGCGGCTGGGAACTTGACGATATTGAAGGTTTGGATATTATTCTTGACGGCGGAGAGGAACGGGAGCGGATTTTTTCCACTATTCTTGATTTATGCGCTGATGAGGTAAAAGTCCTGCGTTACGGCGCTGGTAAATGGCCTGTTTAAATTTCTTGAGATTTCCGTAAAACCTATGTATATTTATAGTATTGATGGTAAAAAAGAATTTAAAGCATAGAGTAAAATTTGTCTTTAGAAGAAGGATTATTGTTATATTATCCCTTCTTGCGCAAATTCTCCTTTTCTTTCTTCTGGTAGCCGGAACAGGTAAATATTTAAAATATTCTTATTGGGTTCTTGCGTTTCTAAGCGCTATTGTCTGTATTAACATAATCAATAAACATGAAAAAGCGGGGTTTAAACTTACATGGATTTTTATAATTTTATTGTTTCCCCTTTTTGGGGGAATCCTTTACATTGTTTTAAACTTTTGGTCTAACCCCAAAAAATTAAGAAGAGCCCTTTTTGGAAACATCGCAAACAGCCATGAGTCTTTTTATCTTCACGGAAACCGTCTAAACGATCTTGTCAACAATTATCCCGATTTCAGCTCTCAGGCTCATTATTTGCAGGAATACGCGGGCTTTCCCGTTTACGGAAACACAAGACAGGAATATTTCCCGTCGGGTGAAACTTTTTTTAACAGGGTTCTTGAAGATCTTGAAAAAGCGCAAAAATATATTTTCCTGGAATTTTTTATTTTGAAAGAAGGGCAGATGTTCAACTCAATATTGAACATTCTGGAAAGAAAAGCCGCCGAAGGACTTGATGTTCGTATAATGTACGACGACATGGGCTGTTTTTTTACTCTGCCGTCCAACTTTCCCAAAATACTTAACCAAAAAGGAATTAAATGTTTTGTTTTTAACAAATTCAGACCGATTGTTTCGTCATTGCAGAACAACCGCGACCACCGTAAAATCATTTCGATAGACGGCAAAATAGCGTTCACCGGCGGTCTTAACCTTGCCGACGAATATATCAACGCGGTTGAACGCTTCGGACACTGGAAGGACGCCGCGATAAAAATTGAGGGAGACGCCGCTTGGTCTTTAACGATAATTTTTTTGCAAATGTGGAATCTCGGGTTTAAGGAAAAAGACGATTACGCGTCATTTTTTCCCGGAAAAGACAAAGAACATACGGAAAGCGGCGCGGCAAGAAATTATAAAACATGGGGTTATGTACAACCCTACGCCGACAGTCCAATCGACAAAGAAAACGTAGGGGAACATGTATATATCCAGATAATAAACCACGCAAAAAAATATGTTTATATCAATACCCCGTACTTGATTGTGGACGACAATCTTCTTTCCGCGTTAATACTTTCGGCAAAGAGCGGCGTTGACGTGCGCATAATAACCCCTCACCGCTGGGATAAATGGATTGTAGCTATTACATCTCGTTCATATTACCGCAGACTGATTAAAGCCGGCGTAAAAGTTTATGAATACACGTCGGGTTTTAATCACGGTAAAACTTTTGTTTCCGACGACAAAATAGCGACTGTAGGCACGACAAACCTTGACTTTAGGAGCCTTTATCTTCACTTTGAGTGCGGCGTGTTAATTTACGCTAGCGAAACAGTCGCCGCCGTAAAAGAAGATTTTTTGCGCACCCTGCCCGGTTCGCAGGAAATCACTCTTAAAGAATGCGCCGATAAAAAATTCCGAAGCGTTGTTTCCGATGTACTGCGGATATTTGCGCCGCTGATGTGATCTGCTCTGTGTTATGCGAGATGTTGGGTCTTTTTTTCCCTTTCACCTTCTATCAGCCAGAACTTGACGGCAGTGCCGTTGCCTCCCATGGAGAGGTATTCTTCATAAAAGGGCAGTCTAAGTTCTCTGGAAATGGTAGGGTCAAATATCCGGTCAGCAAGGAACGTAAGCCTGTTGGTTCTTGCCAATTCTTGTTTTTGCCATTCCAGTTCTTGCGTTTGCCTTTTGTTGATAAATACGGCTAATACTAACCCTAAAACGCCCGTTATTGTGCCGATTATCCCGGCGATTATGCTTAATATGATTAACGTGCTTTCCGTATCTGCCTCCTGCAATCCAGCTACGCTGGATTGCTTAGGAGTTTTACCTTCGGTAAAACTCCAGCCTATTATGGCGACTTTAACTATAGCACATCGGAGGGCAAATAGCAATTATCTACTCAACGCAAACCCCACTACTCCGCGGCGCGGACGGTGAGCTAAAGCTCACCTCAATTATTCATCTTGAATGATCTGTTTGGCGCCGGGGCGTGTAGAATTTATTCATCTACACCCTTTGGGTGCTTGCATTGCCCCCGCTAATTACCGCTGTTACCGGAATCGCTACTATTGTAAAAGTTTTCCAGAACTTTGAGCTTTGTGCGTATCTCGCTGATAAGGCTGACTGCATCTTGTAAGTTTCTGATCTGACCACTAAAACACATTGATAATTTCGTTTTCGGTGAGATTTTTATGATGTGTTTTAGTGGTCAGACGGTTAGTTGTTTCCGTAAGCTCGCTAGTAAGGTCTCTTGCTCTTTGATTGTGTTCTCGTAATTGTTTATTAATTCTGCGCTCGCGTTCAAGTTCTGCTTCAAGGCTTCCAACTGTTTCTGCTGCTCTTGCGTATTGACCAGCGAATCGTTTATCAAGGATTCTAATTGTGCCAGATCTTGGTCGATAGAGGAGAAATCCTGTGAGTAGAGAGCCGGCGAGGAAAGATAGGAGAAGATAAATAAGATAACGGCGGCGGTGAAGCGAGGCAAGGATTTTTTGAAGAGAGTGGGATTCATTCAATTTTTTCTCCTGTTTTGCGGATAACGATCTTGTCCTCGCTCTACCAACAAAACCCCTCATACTCCAACGAAGGGCGGCGCCTGACCACTTGTCCCAAGTGGTCAGGCTTTCCGCTCCGCGCTCGACGCCCGCTGAGGCGGTCGTCGGCGCTGCGCTTTTCCGCCCTTCGCAGAACTCAGGAACGCACCAGCCGGAAACCGATGCCGCTGCCCCGGCAGTACGGGTTACTGTCGCTCCGAGACGCAGAACGCAAGTACCGACCGCCGCTGCCCCAGTACCCGCCGCGTCCCACCCGGTCAGACCCGGTAACCGCTCCGGTCGGATTTGTGTTGTCCGCTGTTATATCCGCTTTATACCAATCCCAGCACCATTCCCATACATTACCGTGCATATCATAAAGTCCATAATTATTGGCTGTATAACTTCCTACCGCAGTTGTTTTATCTACATACCCTGTAGCGCTTGTATCGTTATAATGCCCTGCCGGTGAATGATTTAAATCATAAGGATATGTAACATCAAAATTAGCCAACCCGCTTATCATCTTTGTCCCGTCTCCTATACCAAACGGTTTCGTATTTGTTTCGGTCGCCTTGTTCGGATAGCTTCCACGACACGCATATTCCCATTCCGCTTCCGTTGGTAATCTATACCCGTTCTTGCTCTTATCCATTACTGCCGCATTCCATGTCGCGTCATTACTGGTGGGTATGGCTCCCCATTCTGCAGGATTTGTTTTTCCGCCAATACTGTATACAGGATTTAATCCTTCTTTTATGCTCAATTTATTACAGAATACTATAGCGTCATACCAATTTACACTGTAAATTGGATAATTATTTCCTTTACCATAACTTGTTGTAGTCCGATCCTCTCCTGTTCCCATTACCGCAACCCACTGCGCCTGCGTTACTTGATATTTACTCATAGAAAAAGCACTCAATGTTACAGAATGTTGTGTTTCATCGTCCCATCGATTTGGTTCAGTTGTGGGACTGCCCATCATAAATGTTCCGGCGGGTATCGAAACCATTTCTATCGATACTGTGCCGCCATCACCGCCGCCGGTTACGGTAACTGAGCAAGTCGCGGTTTTATTTCCGTCTGCAGTGGTAACGGTAATTGTCGCCGAACCTGCGGCAACAGCGGTTACAACGCCGTTTGCAACTGTAGCCTTTGTTGCATCGCTCGTTGACCATGTTACGGCTTTGTTTGTTGCGTTAGACGGCGCAACCGTTGCCGTTAATGTTTCCGAACCGCCTACAGCCAGTGAAAGACTGGTTTTGTTAAGGGAAACGTCTGTAACTGCGATTGTTGAACCTCCTCCGGTTCCATTACCGCCTGTGTTTCCGCCTGTATTCCCATCAGTATTGCCTCCAGTTCCATTACCACCAGTATTGCCTCCAGTTCCGCCACCACCGCTATCATCACCGCAAGCAAAGAAAGAAAATCCGATTACCGCCACAATGGATATAATCCCTAAAACTTTGAAAATCTTTTTCATGTTAAAACTCCTTTACATTTTGATGTGTATAAAAAACCGTCCAAAAAGCAGACGGCGTTTTTACAGAGATAATGGAAAAAAGTAAGGAAATATATACTTGTAAGGGGGTGTTTTGGCTGCCTAGAGAATGGGGGGGGGGGGGGGGGGGGGGGGGGGGGGGCACATTATGCACGCCGTCTAAGGCGTGTAGATGAACCAAATCCAAACGCCCCAACGCCGAACAGCGTACCCCAGATGAATAAAATGAGGCGAGATTTATCTCGCCGTCCGCGCTACGGTCAGACGGAGGTATATAACACTTTTTAAATAAGTTATAAATCACGATTAAAATCCCTCACTTCTAAAAAACGCAAATTTAGTGCTTTTTTTGCAAAATATGGGGGTATTTAAAAAAGTAGTTTTTTCCCTAAAAAACATACCATTAATGATATAATCCACTCTTAATTTTGTCAAGGTAACAAATACCCATTGTTTCATTGTAAAATACTACCTAAAAAACGTATCAAAATTATGCCCCGCAGACCGAACTAAATCCTTCAACGTCTGCCTTATCAATTTCCTCTTTGATTCTTCCACAGAGTTCAGCGATCTGAATACGCGGCTTAACAATGACAACCATGAAGTATCAAGCTCAGAAACCGATTTAATGTCCGCCGCGTTGAGAATATGATATAACGCTTCTATAAAATCTTCGCGTTTTTCATTGTCAATGTTAGAAAGCCATTCACGCAAAGTGTTATTTATAAATTTGCTGGTAACTGTCGATTTTTCCACATGAACAAGATCGTTATAATCCACATCCCATGAATAAAGATTATGCTGCATAAAACCGCTTTCGTTGCTGTTAATAACGGTATAATCCGCCCCGTGTTCCATAAACATACCGATAATTGACGACTGCGGGACAAAAGATTTAATTTTATTCTGAATCGCTTTATAACCGTCACTGCAAATAAATTCTTTGTTAAAACCGGGCGCATCGTTACTGTAAATGCTCGCTATACGTTTTTGTATCTTGCTATCGCATCTGGAAGCCGCGTAAATGGCAAGGTTCCCTCCCTTTGAGTGCCCGCCGATACGAATATGACCGTTAATCATGGGAGCCATTTTTTCAAGATAATTTACAGCGTCAAGCTGGGACGGAATTACATCCAAAAAGCACATGTTAAAATCTTCCTTCCAGCCCAAAAGAGACGAATCCGTCCCCCGGTACGCCACAAAACAATGATCATCGCTTGTATAAATGCAAACAGCGGCAAATTGTATTTCGCATGCCTCGTCTACATGATTTACATAACCGAACAACTGGCAGTCTCCAAACCGCTTTGACGTTCCAAGCGCTTCTATCAATTCAGAATCTTCCTTGAATATTGAGGATTGTTTAAACCCCGGTTGGTGTAATTTCTCGTTATAAATCCTTACGGCAAGATCGACGCTGATTCCTTCTTTTTCTCCGGGACCCGGGACAATTCCGTCGAGCGTAAGGTACGCAATCTGAGAAAAAATAATATTATCCACCGGATTAAAAGGAGATACATTAAAATCCAAGTCGCCGCGCCATTTTATATAATCAAACATGCACGCCATACTTGTAAATATAACATAAAAACAATAAACTTTCTCTATATATCAATCACCACCAATTCTCAAGGAGCAATAATTTGGACGATAAAAAGTTTCACACAGCGGCTGTTGAACCTACGGCGCAAAGCATGGATACGCCGATAATTTCAACGCCTGTAGATTGGAATAATAAACGTCTCTTTACGCTGTTTTGGCCGTTAATTATCGAGCAGCTCCTTATGGTAATGATGGGTATTGTCGACATGGTAATGGTCAGCTCTGTCGGAGAGCACGCGGTATCGGGGATTTCACTGGTTGAAAGCATAAATTTTCTTATGATTACCGCTTTTAACGCGATATCGACGGGCGGTTCCGTAGTCATAAGCCAGTATTTGGGGCGTAAAGATGAAAAAAACGCCTGCGATTCCGCAAAACAATTAATTTATATAAGCGCGGTTATCTCCGCGTCTCTTATGATTTTTACCATATTTACGCGCCAACTGATGCTTAAAACCATTTACGGAAATATCGCCGACGATGTAATGCGTTCCGCGGATATTTATTTTGTATTTATCGCGATCTCATACCCTTTCCTTGCCCTTTACACCGCCGCCGCGGCAATATTCAGAAGCATGGGAAATTCAAAAATCCCGATGCAAGTAGTTATACTCATGAATATTTTAAACATAGGCGGAAACGCTTTATTTATCTATGTAATGAAATGGGGAGTCGCGGGCGCGGCGCTTTCTACGCTTATCGGACGTATTGTCGTGGCGGTTTTTCTGATGCATCTTTTAATGAAAGATAAAACAAGAATTGTTAATTTGTGCGGCGTAACAAAAAATATACAACTTGAAGGCGGAACAATTAAACGAATACTCAATATCGGGATACCAAGCGGGCTTGAATCGTCAATGTTTCAGGTTGGTAAAATACTGGTTACAAGAATTTTTACGATATTCGGGACAGCCGCCATCGCGGCTAACGCCGTGGGCGCGACGATAAATTCCCTCGCATTTATGCCGGGAAGCGGTTACGGTATAGGATTATTGATTGTTACGGGACAATGTATCGGAGCGGGAGACTATCTTGCGGCAAAACGGCACACTAAAAAAATAGTAATACTCTCTTATATAACTTATTTGATAATTAACATATTTATATTTATCTTTATGGATAGAATAATCGGTTTTTTCAGTTTATCGCAGGAAGCGCACAGATTATGCGTATTGTTTTTAAAAGTTCATTGCGTAACTTCCACGCTTTTTTGGTGTCCTTCTTTTGTAATTCCAAACGCGCTAAAAGCCGCCGGAGACGCGCGTTATGTAATGATCATCGCTATTCTTTCCATGTGGCTTATCAGGGTATGCTCCGCTTATCCTTTGTCGTTTGCATTGGGCTTTGGACCCACAGGGGTTTATCTGGCGATGGGCGCGGACTTCCTTTTCCGAGGGATATTTTACACCAAGCGGTGGCTCAGCAATAAATGGATAGAAAAGAAAGTAATTTAGGGGAAACTTATGAGAATTATTTCATGGAATGTAAACGGTATTCGCTCTGTAGAAAAAAAAGGTTTTTTTGAGTGGCTAAAAAAAGAAAACGCCGATATTGTTTGCATTAACGAAACCAAAGCCGAGCCGGGACAGCTTTCCCCCATTTTTATAAATCCTGTCGGCACAAAATATACTTCATATTGGGCGAGCGCCAAAAAAAAGGGATATTCCGGCGTCGCGATTTACACAAAGATAAAACCAAGCGATGTGCGCTTTTTAGGCAAAGCCGAATTTGACGAAGAAGGGCGCGTCTTAGTCGCCGATTACAAAGATTTTACTTTAATAGCGGCGTATTTTCCAAACTCTCAGGATGAGGGAAGACGGCTGGATTACAAACTAAGGTTTAACGACGCTATTTTAAAACTGTGTAACTCCATCGTAAAAAAGGGAAGGCATTTTTTGCTGTGCGGCGATTATAACGTAGCGCATACTCCCATCGATCTTGCGCGCCCGAAGGCAAATGAAAAAAACGCGGGCTATCTGCCGGAGGAAAGGGCGTGGATGGATAAATTTCTCGCGGCGGGACATATCGACACCTTCCGTCATTTTCATCCGGGAGAAAAAGACCATTACACATGGTGGTCGTACATGGGGCAGGCGCGCGCAAAAAACATCGGGTGGAGAATCGATTACCACTGTGTAGACAAAGACTTTCTGCCTAGGGTAAAATCATCAATAATAAGACCCGAAGTTGAAGGCTCTGATCATTGTCCTGTGGAGATTGAAATAAAATGAGAATCAAGTATAACGCGCCTACGGTGCTGACTTTCTCTCTTGTCTGCGCGTTGGTTTTATTCTTAACAAGCGCGTTTTTTCCGCGTCTTATTGAAGATTGGTTTATGGTTCCCGGCAGAAACAATTTTCACGCGGGGGATTTTAAAAACTGGGTTACCATTCTTACCCATGTTTTGGGTCACGCCCACTGGGCTCATTTAATCAGCAATTTAACATTGATACTTTTAATTGGGCCAATGCTGGAAGAATGTTACGGATCATCGCCTCTTTTAATAATGATAGTCATTACAGCGCTCGCAACGGGAATTTTAAACGTACTTTTGTTTAACAGTTATCTTTTGGGCGCGTCCGGCGTGGTTTTTATGATGATACTTTTATCATCTTTTACAAATTTTTCGCACGGCGAAATTCCGCTTACGTTTATTCTTGTGCTTATTTTATATTTGGGCATTCAAATATTCAGCCAATCGGAAGAAAATAATATTTCTCATTTTGCGCATATTATCGGCGGTTTATGCGGAAGTTTCTTCGGTTTCTTCCGCGCTCCAAGGAGGTATCATGAATAAAGAATTTCTGCGATTTGACGTAGTGCGCGACAACGCTATTAAACTCGCGCATAAAATTTACACGGACGGATTCATTCCCGACGTAATCTATGTTTCCCTTCGTGGCGGAGCGTACCTTGGCAACATCATCAGCGAATATTATAAAGTTTTACACAAGGGCGCGCACCCTGTTTACTATGCCGCGGTAGTCGCCCGTTCTTACACGGATGTGGCGAAGTCGGATCTGGTTAAACTTGACGGCTGGACATATTCGCCGGATCATCTGCGCGTAGGGGATAAAGTATTGTTGGTGGATGATATTTTCGATTCAGGTAAAACGATAAACTATCTGGCGCAAATTATTCTTGAAAAGGGAGTCCCTCGCGGTGATCTTAAAATAGCGGTGCACGATTATAAATATTTTTACGATAAACCTGAACAGCTTCCTATTCAGCCCGATTACTGGTGCAGAAAACACGACATATCGGTAAAAGACGACGCTTACTGGATTCATTACATGAGTCATGAATTAGTGGGGCTGAAAGAAAAAGAACTGGAAGAAAACTATTACTCGCGCGATCCAAGTTTAAAAGACGCTATGCATGTAATAACAGAGAACAACTAATGGTTTGCGGAATTGACGAGGCGGGGCGCGGTCCCCTAGCGGGACCTGTCTGCGCCGCCGCGGTAATACTCGGCGAAAATTTCCCGCGCGAAACGCGCGACTTACTTAACGATTCAAAAAAACTGACTGAATCCCGCCGTAACGAGGCGCGGCGGCTAATCTGCGAAAGCGCGCTTGCCTGGGGTGTGGGCTGGGCAAGCCACACGGAAATAGACGCCATAAATATTTTACAGGCAAGCCTTCTTGCGATGAAGCGCGCCTTTGAAGAAATGAGCAAAAATCTCTCCTCTCCCCTGCCCGCGGATTTATCCGTTATTGTAGACGGACTCTACGCCCCGGACATCAATGCAAAATGTACGCCAATGGTAAAAGCCGACGCTAAAGTTCACGAAGTAATGGCGGCTTCTATTCTTGCCAAAACATCGCGCGACACTCACATGGACGAAATGGCTGCTCTCTACCCGCAATACGGTTATGAGAAACACAAAGGCTATCCCACAAAAGCGCACCGCGAGGCTGTGTTAAAATACGGACCATCGCCGATTCAAAGACTGAGTTTTAGGGTTAGGTGATTTAAAAATTTTAACCACGAACCAACACGAACAACGACAAGATGTCGGACTACAAGTTCGTGAGCGTTCGTGTAGTTCGTGGTTCTAGTCTTCTTTTTTATGTTGTCTTACCACAACACGTTTAGCGCCGTCACGCCTGCCGCCGCGTTTATCGCCTTCCTGTCTGTGATCGTGTCCATGTCTGCGAGGTCTATCTTCTCTGACGCCATCGCGTTTAAATCCTTCACGTTTTTCTCCATCGCGTTTAAAACCTTCTCGCTTACCTTCGCGTTTCGCGGAACCTGTATGTTTTTTCTCGCGTACGGCTTTTTCCAGTACTTTAAGAGATTCTTCAAAGCCGCCCAGAAACGCTTGCAAATCATCCGCGAACAAAATAACAGACTGCCTGTCAAACCCGCCGTTATCGCGGTTCTTGCTCTCCACAATGTTTAAATATAAATCGCCCATACGATTTTCTTTCACATTAAAAAAATACGTCCTGTTAGGCAGGATAACTCTGTTAGAAAATATTTCGCCTCGTACGCCCATAATTTACTCCTTTTCGTCCGCTATCATTATCATCTTTCTTTGCCAATCTAGCAAGAACCGCTCAATACCGGCGTCAGTCCCCGCAACATCCGCCATAATACGGAAAACAGGCTCCGTATGTGAGCCCCTCATCCAAATGTACGCCGTCTCCGTTCCCTCGCCGTCAAAAAACAAGACTTTTAGCCCTCCCCTGCCGGCATCTCCAAAGCGGGTAAGGTTCCTCCTCTCCGCCGTCCCGTTGTACGCAATAGCGTCCCAACTGCAAAAACCAAAACGCTTCTTTAATTGTTCCTTCCGCTCTTCCCACTCCCGCAAAAAAACTTTTTGGTACTTGTCTTTCAATTCGGCGTGATCATGGGTTTTTATTTGCATAACTGCGTCCTTGCTATACGCGGGAGTGGTCACAAACGGCGGAAGGCTCGCGATAATATCCGCAAGAGTAAAATCTTCGCGGTATTTTTCCGCTTGATTGGAGTGATTACACCAAATCTCAAAAAGACCTTTTCTTTCATGCATGGAACTTACAGATAACATTTTGGCGACCGCAAGAATAGTGTTAATCGGGTCTCTAACCGCGGAGGGGTGAGTTATGTTTCCGCCGGCGGAACCTTCGCCCAAAATACGCACAATATAACCTTCTTCGCGCAATTTTCGGGCAAGAGTGACTACATTCGCCTCTCCTACTTCGGCGCGAAAAACTGAAATCCCAAATGCTTCGGCTATTCTGTCTACCCTCATTGAGGTTGGGTCGTTAACAGCTACGGCGGTTTTACCGGGAACAAATTCTTTAGTCCAAACAAGCTGGGAAAATTCCGCCACGCAGGCAAGGGCGAATACTTCCTGCGCCTCTAACGCGCGCGCCTTGCCTAGTGTGTCATCCCAAATGACAAGGTTTCCCCTGTCGCCGTCGCAGTCGGGAACATAACCCAGAACAAACGACGAATCGCGGGCATGAGCTTCTTCCAGTAATTTGCAGCATGGAATAAGAGACTCGCCTTCCGGCACTATGCGGTGGGCAATCTGTCCGGGTTTGTCGTTTATACACTCAAATTTAACGCCAAGAGAAGCAAAAAAATCCCTGTCAATGGATACTGTCCGGGCGCTGCCGTTAAAATCGCAGACTATTCCAAGCGGTTTTTTCGCAAGACCTTCTTTTGCGGCGGCGATAATATTTTTGTTTGCGCCCCATACTACATCGCCGCAAAAATCGCAGTACGCTTTCTTGGCAAGAGCCTTGTTATTTTTTTCGCCCGCAAATATTTTTTCAAGCTGCGGCGGAGCAACCGCTAAAGAAAGTTCTTCTATTTTTTTTATGCAGTCTTCTCTTTTCAAAAATTTATGAAAAGCGGCTATAAGTTTTGCCGCTTCTTCGGCATGCAGCACTCCGCCGTCGGTAAGACCGAACTTAATTCCGTTATGACCAATAGGATTATGACTAGCCGAAATATAAATAAATCCCGTCTTTGCGCCCTTAAGACTTCTCACCCACGCCATGATTTCAGGCGCGGCGGTTATGCCGGCATACCGCACTTCACAGCCGCACGCCATCAAAACGGGAATCATAGCGTCCGCGATCGTTTTTCCTGTGGGACGAGTATCAGAGCCGAGTAAAACAATCGGCGCGCAAGGATCGCAACAGCTATTCAAATACTCGGCAAAAACAAAAGCGGCTCCGGCGCAAATAATACTATGCGCTTTAGAAATTTTCTCCGACTTACTTTCTTCGTCATCGGAAAAAATTCCTCTCCAGCCTGAAGCGGAAAGAATCATCTTATTAAGAGTTTCATTCAAATTATTTTTCAAGTCCATAGTTTAACCGAATTTTAACCATATTACCAACAGTATAAACATTTCCCGTTAATAATTCTACATACTAAAAAAAAAGACAATATTTTGTTCATATTCTTTGATATTTTTACATAAAGGGTGTATTTTGTTCCACTCGTTATCTTAGATTTATTTAT
>Ga0268262_10002077_pt1 | contig 23621 bp, 19 predicted proteins | sample TergutNc150P3_FD_190354 | JGI IMG/M metagenome (GOLD analysis project Ga0268262, IMG submission 190354) | Nasutitermes corniger P3 segment gut microbial community from laboratory colony in Florida, USA - Nc150 P3 (SPAdes) (version 2) | ecosystem: Host-associated > Arthropoda: Insects >...
TACAAGAAAAAGAAGATAGTCATCCCCAAGCCCGTATTTATCGTTCTATACAACGGTGAGGAGGATGTAAAGGATTTTGAGGAGTATCTGTTATCAGATTTATTCAAAGAATTCGACAGATTCAAAGACCCGTTATTTTTGGAATTGAGGGTACTTGTATACAACATCAACAAAGGCCACAGCGTAGACATAGTAGACCAAAGCCCGTTACTACGTGAATACGTGGTATTTGTCGAGGAAGTACGCGAGGTCGGCAAAGAAGAGGGCACGACCCACGAACTGGCGATGGAGAGGGCTATAGAGAACTGTATAAAAAAAGGCATATTAACCAATTTTTTGACCCACCATAAAACGGAGGTTATGAAAATGTTAGTAACTGAATGGGATTACGACTTGGAAAAGGAAGTCATAAGAGACGAAGCCCGCGAGGACGGCCGGGAGGAAGAACGCGCCGTACTAGTCAAGAGTATGTACGAAAACGGCATGACCGTTGCGCAAATCGTGAAAAGCACAAACCTTTCAGAAACGGTTGTCAAGCAGATTTTAGGCTTGTAACCGGACATTGACAGCCGCCCCCTGCCCAGCCCGCCGTACGCGACGGTCGGGCGCCCATACCGCACACAGAAGCGCAAACCCGCTTCTTGACGACAACGTCACTATATACAATATAATACCTACGGATTTATAAAGTCAATGGAAAAATAAAAAATATCGCCCCCCTGTTTCGGTTACTCCTTGGCCTTAGCCGCCCCCTGCCGATACTCGTGCTCCCACACCGTGTCTTCCAATTTCCACTGCGCTTGTTTGGCCCAGTAGTCGTCGGGGTATCTCTGCATCAGGTCTTTGTAGGTCTCCACGGCCTCGCGGTAGAGTTTGAGGTTGCGCTGGATGCCGGCGATTTGGAAGAGGCCCCACGGGGTCTCTTGGAACGCGGGGTATTTTCTTGTCACCTTTTTGTAGTAGTCAAGGGCGGCGTTGAAATCTTTTTGCTTGAAGTTCAGGTCGGCTACCTTATAGTAGCTGTCGGGGACGCGCACGTAGACGTCGTTTTTCTCGCCGATTTCTATGGCGGCGGCGAAGTAGCTTATGGCGCGGCTGTTGTCGCCGAGCGCCACGCAGGAGGTACCCAGCTTGTAGTTGATTATCACTCTGTCCGCGGGCGTGGGCGAGTTGCCGGCGAGCGCCTGGGTGTAGGCGTCTATCGCCTTCTTGTGCTGTTCCAGATCGGCGTAGCTGTCGCCTAGGCGTTCGTACGCCCTGCCCACCCACTCGTGATTGCGGTTGTCTTGTATGAACTTTCGGAAGAGCTTCTCGGATTGGGCGTAGTCGCTCCTCTCTTGGTATGTGCACGCCTTGAAGAAAACGGCGCGCGGCGCGAATTTGTGGTTCGAGAAGCGGTCAAGGAAGAGCTGGAACTGGTTTTCGGCGTCCTTGTACAGACGCAGGCGGTAGTAGCAGATGCCGGCGTTGTAGAGGCACTGCGCCGCCACGGGGCCGGTGGGATTTTCGGCGAGCACGCTCTTGAACTCGCGCAGCGCGTCGTCGTATTTGCCGGCGGTGAAGGCGCGAATCGCTTTGAGCAGCTTCTGCCCGGCGTCGGTCAGGGTGTCTACGGTCATCATGGAAAGCATGGAGTCTATCCGTATCTCGATAGGAACAGAGTATTTTTCGGGCATGACGGCTTGGACATCAACACTGTCCGGCTTGTCGCCGCCGGCCGCCGCCGGCTGCGCGGGCTGCTGGACCTCGATCATGCTCGCCGGCACCTTTTGGCCGCTGTAGAGTTCTATGAGCCTCGCCGCGTCGTTTCTGTCGAAATCAACCGACTTCGTGGACAGGGCGGACTTCAGGTACTTTACGGCCTCGCTTTTATTGCCCTCTTGCCCGAGTATCACGCCGAGGTAGTAGTAGGCCGCCCCGCCGTATACGGGATGCGAGATGGCCTTGTAGAAGTTTATCTTGGCCTTGTCGAGCTCTCCCTTTTTCATGCGGCCCAGACCGCCGTAGTAGTAGGCGCCGGGGTGGTTGGACTGTATGGCCAAGACCTCTTTAACCGCGGCAAGCATCTCGTCGTACTTGCCTTGGTCGTAGAGCGAGATAACCTTTTTCATGGCCTCTTCAGCCCGCGGGTCGAGCCTGACGGGTTGCGCCCCCTGAGCGGTTGAAGTTTGCCCCTTTGAGGCGGCCGGCGTTTGGGCCGCGCGTCCGGAAGCGGCCGGCGGCGCGCCTTTCATCCTGTTTATAAGCCCGTTTATGATATTCTGAAGGCTGTCCTTGACCGCCGGGTCGCTGTTGCTCTGGCAATGCTGGTACTCCCGCACCGCCCTGTCGAATTGGCCGTCGGCGGCGAAAGACTCGGCAAGCATCAACTGCGCCTTGCCCCAGCCCGGATTGTAGACAAGCGCCCTCTGCAGGTTGTAGATAGCGAGCTTGTAGTTGCCCTGCTTGGTGTAGATCTCCGCCAGCTGCATATACGAGTTGTAGTGGTCGGGATACGCGGCCAGCACCTTTCTAAACTCCTCTATGGCCAAATCGACCTTCTTCTCGTTCTTGTACTGCACGGCGAGACGGTAGTGGATGTACTCGCCCGAGTCGTCGGCGCCGGGCGCGGCGGCGGCGCAGGTTAACGCGGCGCAAACGGCGGCAATGATTACATGGCATCTGCGGATTCTCATTTTTATCACACAACTCCTGACGGTTTCAGTAAAACGTTCTTCATAACTTCCCTTACCTGCCTGTCGGCAAAACCCAATTTAATGACCACATTCGGGTACACCTCTTTCGCGGAGACGTTGCAACCCGACATTTTTTCCATCACTTCGTCCAGGTCTTTCAAACTTTTTTCAAACTCCCGGCACCGGCCGAGCGATTCGATCAGATTCTTCTGGTACCATTCAAGGCTGCTCAGCTTATCGCGGGATATTTTGCCGTCAATGTCCATGTTGTCCCGCACAAAGCTGAACAGCTCGGAGACGCACCCGTCCAAAAGAAGGCGCTGCGCGACCATGCTGTCCGTCATTACGGCGCGTTCGCCGGCCAAGCGGTGCACGCCGCCGACGTCGATTACCGTCTTCTCGTTGTTGTTGGTGTCGTAACCGATCCTGTCGGCCGACACGCCGCCGGCAGCGGCCACCTTTCCGCCGGCTATGACTTCGGCCTTCACGCGTCCCTTGGCGTTGACCTCCGAGCTTATGATTTCTCCCGTTACGGTCACGTCGCCCCCGGCCAAGAATTTGGCGTTTTGGATACCGGTAACCTCAACGCTGCCGCCGCACTCTATCACCGCGACCCCGCCGGCGCCGCGCACCATAGCCCCGACCTTGAGGTCGCCGCCGCACCGCACCGACGCGCCGTCTATGCCGCCGCCCACCGTAAGCGACCCGGTGACCACAACGGTAACGCCGGACCGGATGCTTCCGGTAACCTTCATGTCGCCCGTAAACGACACCCGTCCGGCGGTTTTGTCTATGTCGCCGGAAATATCTTTGTGCGGGCGCACGTCTATACGGCCGTTCGGATGGCGGTGCATAACGCCGTCGCACATCGCCACCAATATATCCGGGTTGGTGCTCGAACTCACTTTGGCGACGCCGTCGCCGGCTATGAACGTAACGTCGCCGACCTCCGGCGCCGGAACGGCGTTGCCGAAGACATCCATTCCCTCGATCCCCGGCACCGGCGGAACGTGGCGCGCCAGCGTGTCCCCGCACTCGACGAAAACCCGCTTTTCGGATTCGCCGCCCTCCGCCCCGTCTTCGCCGTCAGCGTCGTCGTCTATGCGGATGAGCATCTCCACCTTGCCGTCAACGCCCGGCTTCGGTTCGGTCCCGGTCGCAACCTCCAAAAACGTATTGAAGTTCGACTCCCCGAGGGCCGCCCGAATCGCCTCGTTGTCTATCCCGTGCACCACGCCCTTGTTGAGCAGTTCCGTAAGAACCATGCCGGCCGTAATCTGCCCGAAGTCATTGGACAGCGAGATATACGCTTTCATCCGATCGGCAGAATGCTTTACGATTATGCCCCTCGGCTGCTCCATTAATACGCTCTCCGAATATCAAGTCCGACTTCATTTTACAATTTCACAAGGTAAATATACTATATGCACTTCCGTCCGCGCCAAAATTTATAATTTTTCGCTTGATTATTCAATGCGGTTTACCTATATTTATTATTGCGGCCGGTATTATTGCCGCAGCGGTATCGATACGGATTTTGATTATGACCCTAACCGTAAGGCTTTCGACATGGCGGCGCAAAACCAACCGAACACTATCAACATGCTCTTGGACGTGAGCATCCCCATAGCCGTCCAGCTCGGTCAGACCAAGATGACCGTGCGCGAGCTGCTGAAGATGAAGAAGGGGCAGGTCGTAAAGCTTAACAGCATGGCGGGCGAGACGGTGGACGTGTTCATCAGCAAAAAGATGCTGGCCAAGGGCGAGATAACGGTGGTCGGCGACAAGATGGCGGTGCGCGTGTCCCAGCTGTTCAGCGTTAAGGAGAAGTTCAAGCAGTTATAAAAAAAGAGGGGCGGCTTCGACTCCGCTCGGCCGCCCGTCCCCAATATCCAAATCCTTAATCCCGCAATACTTAGAATCCTTATAACCTTAATCTACCGTCTGATCCGCCGAAACTATGAAACCCATGGGGTCAACCGGCTTTCCGTACTTGTGGACTTCGTAGTGGAGGTGCGGCCCCGTGCTTCTTCCGGTGGTGCCTACGTAGCCGACCAAGTCCCCCCTCTTCACATACTGACCTTTTATAACGGCTGACTTCTGCATGTGTCCGTATACAGTTGTATATACGCTGTCGTGCTCGATTTTAACCACGTTGCCGAAGTACGGCCCGAAAGAGGCCTCTTCGACTTTTCCGTCGGCCGGGGCGTAGATGGGAGTCCAAACCGTGTTGGCGATGTCGAGACCTTCGTGCATGAGAACCCTGCCCAAGACCGGGTGATCGCGGTAACCGAAGGTGGAGGTTATGCGTCCGCCGTTTATCGGCCACGTGGACGGGCGCTTGTCCCACGCGCTGCGGGCCTTCAAGGCGCACCTCGAGACTTCCGCGAAGGTGGACTCCTGAAGCTCGGCCTGATAGTTGAGCGACAAGGCCTGCAAACGCAAAGACTCGGCCTTGATCAGCATAGGGTCGAATATCGAGGCGAAGAGGACGTCGTCGTTAGTGGGCGTCCCGCCGACCCCGGCCTTGCGAACGTCGCCGCTGATGGCTTCCAAGCCGTACTTCAGACGAGCGTTGTCTTCGTAGGAGATGAGGCCGGCCATGACCTCGGTCTCCTGCTTGACGAACCTCTCGATGCTTGCGATCCTGACCTTGAGCTTGCCGTTCTCCCTAAGCGCCTCGGCCTTTTCGTGCGCGGCAAGCGCGTAGCTTGAACCCAAATAGACAAAGCGGGCGAAACCGACCAAGCCCGCCAAAAACACGATCGCCAAAAGCCACATCGCAACCCCCGGCACCCTCAACGCCTTAGGACCGGACGACTCGCAGGGATCGGACGCGATAAAATTCCAATTACTTTTGCGCATATAAACCAACTTTCTTACGATTAAAGTTCCCCCAATACACCCCGCCTACTTCAATCTTAGCATCAACTATATATAAAAATCAATAGCCAACGTGAAAATATTTTATCAAATTGCAAAAAAAAACACAAAAAAGGTTGCGACACCCCCCGATATAAAGCGGCATCCCCCAAGAAATTCCTATCTTGAGTATAGTAATAATAATATAATGCAAGCACATAAGTCAATTTTTTTACAAAAAACTTACAATCGTATTTTCACGTATTTTCAGCTCTTCGCAAAGACGGCCTCGAAAAGCGCCCTTTTGTCGAGGATGGCCGTCGCCCTGTTTCCGCTCAAAACCAAGTGATAACGCGGCGAATCCTGGGGCATCCGCCGCAAACACGAGAGCGCCTCCATGCCCGTCCGCAGGCGCGGCAAGGGCTTCATGAGCGCCCCGAAGGTCGCCAGATCGGCGGCGCCGCCGCGCCGCGCCGCCGCCGCGTCCAAGAGCGAAACGTAGCCTACTGGCTCCGAAAAGTCGTCCTCAAAGACAACAACCTCGTCGGCGCCCGCCCCTCCGTCCCCGCTGAACTCGGAGAGCAGCTGCGAACGCCGGTAAACCGTGCGGCGCGTCTTCCAATCGCCGACGCCCACGGCGAAAGCCCCGATACTGCCGCCCTTCATCTCAAGAGTATTCTTCATCACCCTGTCTGCGCACTCGAAAATATTGCCGCGCCGAGCGCCCTCCACGGCCACGAGCAGTATCTCCTCGCGCACATCCGCGTTCCGCGGGGCCGCCGCTATGCCGAATATCTTGGAAAACAAACCCAAAACCCAGAATATCGGCGACGCTAAGTAGAAGAAGAAAGCAAGCGCCGGAACGGACTTCAAAGTCATGGGGAACGCGTACTTTCGGTACAAAAATTTGGGGATCACCTCGCCGAACAGCAACACCGCGGGCGTGAGGAACCACGATTCAGGCGAGGGTATTTTGGAGAGGTCGAGCGAAACGACCGCGTCGATACGTTCAAAGAGCCGGGCGAATATGAGCGCCGCCCCCACGTTGCAAACGTTGTTTCCTATAAGAACGGTAGCCAAAAGCCGCCCCCGCCCCTTGATAAGCCGCATCCCCAAACGGGCGGCCCAGCCCCCCTGCGCCGCGGCGTGGGAGACCTTGAGCGGATTCCAAGAGACGAAGCCCGTCTCGGACCCGGAAAAGAAGGCGGTGCCTAAGATGCAGATCAGCAAAAGTATCAGTAGCGTAAGCATTTTCTGCTAATTAATATACATTACGCGGAATGGGTTGAATATAATATGGATTTTATTTTTTATTTGACTTTTTCTATGCGCGGATATTATTATATAGATAATCATCGTTATCTTTATTGAAGTTTTAGGAATATAGTACGATAATATTCCTAAAATTTGATATATTTTGATAGTTTTAGGAATATAATACTATATATAATCCTAAAACTTCATAAAAAACACTGTTTTTAGGATTTTAAGGTCTTGATGAATCAAAAAAATAGACGGATTGACCATTATGGCTGAAAAAAACGTTATACGGCACGGATACCTGGAGACGCTCGAAAACCTGCGCGGCCAAAACTTCATCAAGGTCGTCACCGGGGCCAGGCGCGTTGGAAAGTCAACGCTCTTGACGCAGTACCGCGACGCGCTCCGCGCCAAGTTTCCCGGCGCCCATACGCTGTCGATAAACTTTGACGAGCCGGAGTACCGGTTTTTAGCCGAAAAAGGGTGGAAGGGCGTCTATGATTTTATCGCTTTGACGCTCAACGCCGAAAAAATGAACTACATATTTCTCGACGAAATCCAGAATATCCCGCAATTTGAGAAGCTGCTGGAGGGGCTGTTCGTCCATCCTGAAACCGACCTGTACGTAACCGGTTCGAACGCCTATCTGCTGTCCAGCGAACTCGCCACGCTCCTAACGGGCAGGGCTTTTGAGATAAACGTCCTGCCGTTTTCGTTCAAGGAATTTCTAGAGTTCGCCGGCGGCAGAGAAAACGCCGACAGGGCGTTCATAAACTACCTTAACCGCGGCGGTTTCCCCGAGGCGGTGAAACTCGCGGCCGTGGGCGAGGGCTACTCTTTCAGATACCTGCATACCGTTTTCCAAAACATCTACGAGAACGACATCAAACCGCGATACAAAATCCATTCGGACATATCTTACAGAGAAATCGTAAATTTCTTGGCGGATAACGTCGGCTCGCCGGCATCGCCCGGAAATATAGCGAAAGTTCTCACCAATTCAGGGAAGAAGATAGACAACAAGTCCGTCTCAAAGTATATCTCCACGCTCACCGATTCATACATATTTTATCAGGCGTCCCGCTACGATATAAAGGGCAAACAACACCTATCCACTCAAGAAAAATACTACGCCGTAGACACCGGCCTGAGAAACGCGCTGCTCGGCAAGGAACTCTCGAGCGACAGGGGCCACCTGCTTGAAAACGTTGTTTTTTTGGAACTGCTCCGCCGCAAAAATCAAGTGTGGATAGGGAAAATCGGAACCGGCGAGGTTGACTTTGTCGCCCGCGACGATACGGGCGTCACAAGATACATCCAGGTCTCGCAATCCGTAAAAAATCCCGAAACGCTGGCCCGCGAACTCGCGGCGCTCGACAAAATTCCTGACCATAACGAAAAGATATTGATCTCCGCGGACTATGAAAACGGAGAGCGAAACGGTATAAGGCAAGTCAATATAGTCGACTGGCTCTTACGGTAGAGATTTAGGGCGAATCAAAAAATTTTGCTTTTACCCCGCCCATGTTGTATACTTAGTATGTCAGCCGGTCAAAGAAAAGACCGGCGGCACGGAGGATTCACGCTTATGCGCACTATTGCGGTGCTTAACTACAAGGGCGGGGTGGGTAAGACCACGTTCACCATCAGCGTCGCGCAGGCCCTCGCCATGGCGGGGTTCCGCGTGCTGGCTATCGACAACGACAGCCAGCACCATTTGTCGCTCGTCGTGGACGGAAACTGGCAGCGCACCCCCTGCATCCGCGACATATACCGCTCTTCCGTAGGCATAGCCGGAAAGAAGCTGCTCGAAGCCATCATCGAGACGAAACTGCGCAACTTCCATATTATACCCTCGCACGCCGAGCTCTCCGGGCACGACATAAAGGATCCGTACATACTGCACAAGGTCTTTGAATACTGCAGCCTGGGGCGCTTCTACGATTACGTCCTGATCGACAATTCGCCCGGGATAGACATACTGCAGGAGGCGGCTCTGAGGGCGGCCGACGAGATATTCGTTCCGACCGAGCTCTCCTTCTTCGCCGTGAACGGCATCATCGAACTGCACCGCATCCTTAACAAGCGGTTCAACGACTGCTGCGGCATCACAAAAATAGTGCCCAACGCCTTTAGGGGGACTAACCGCCAGCTCGAGTATCTGGAGGCTCTCAAGGCCCTATACCACGAAAAGATCACGGAGACGTACATCCCTTACGACACGGTCTTCGACGCGTGCATGAAGGAGCAGAAGACGCTCTTCATCCACAAACTCTTCTCCAAGGCCGCCGCCCACTACCTTAAGCTGATACACGAGCTCTTCGACCTCGACGAGAAGAAGGTGTGGGAGCAGGTGTGCGACGTGAAGCAGAACCACCTGCGCAGCGAGGCGCGGCAGCGCTTCTTCGAGCAGCAGAAGAAGGCCTTCCGGGACGAGCCGGAGCCGGATGAAGACAAGACGCTCGCCCACTACCTGCAAACTCAGATGGATTCCGGGGATCTGCCGTTTACAGGCGTTCCGGACGATTAAGAGTCGCCGCCGCCGTCCCACTCACCCTTGCCCTGCCTGACCAAAACCGGCCCGTCCCCCGTGAGATCCACCACCGTAGACGGTTCCGGGTCGCTCAGCGCCCCGGCGTCGAGCATGACGTCCGCCTCGTGGCGCAGCGCCTCCTTGATCTCCTCCGGGTCGTTAGACACTTCGCCCGATATGCTGACCGACGTGTTGGCCAGCGGCTCCCCGAGCAGTTTGACGAGCTCCAGCGCCACAACGGAACCGGGGATGCGCACGCCGACCGTACGCCGTTTGGGAGCTATGCGCTTTGGGACGAGGTTGGTGGCGTTGAGGATGAAGGTGTACGGCCCCGGCAGGTAGCGTTTCATCAACCGGTAGTGCGCGTTTGAGAGGCGGACATAGCGGCTGATCTGCGAAAAATCGCTGCAAATGAATGAAAAAAGGCGGTTTTTGTCCTTTTCGAGCAGGTGCGCTATCCTATCGATCCCCCGCGGATTGGTGACGCAGGCCCCCATGCCGTAGACGGAGTCGGTAGGATAGACCGCGATCCCGCCGTCGTCGGAGAGGACGCGGGCGGCGGACTCCAAACTGCGCTTCTGCGGATTAACCGGGTGGACGCTGTAGACGGTCATCATTTGGAAAACACCTTTTGAAAATTGACTTCAAGATTATCGTTAAAATGAAAATCTGTTCAAATATTGACTTTTCACATGTAAAAATAATATTTTATTGGTCTGTATCGGGGTAAAATTTGTCTGACTTTAATATATTTACCTATCAACCGTACTACATTAATTATGAAAGAGGTTATGAAATGGCTCTTGATATCGTTATCAAGTCGGAAGGAGCTGACCCGATTGTCGAGCTTTCGGGCAAAATAGTCGACGTGGACGTGAAGAAAATCCAGCACCATCTGGACCTCCTTCACAAGGACAGCAAGAATAAGCGCATAGTGCTCGACGTGACGCGCGCCGACTTCATAGACAGCCACGGGCTGGGCGTGGTCGTCTACTTTCACACGCTCATGCAGAAAGACAAGAGGGATTTCGTGATCGTCAACGGAAACCCGGACAAGAGCGCGTATCTGCATAGGTTATTCGAACTGACAAATCTGGACAAGGTTCTGAAAATTGTCACCAAGCTGGAGGGTTAGGCCTAAATGATACGGATAAACGAGAACTTCCTGAAGCTGGCCTCCTCCTACCTATTCGTGGAGATAGCCAAGCGGGTGACCGATTTCCAGAAGCATAATCCGGATAAAGAGATCATCCGCCTGGGCATAGGCGACGTGACGCGCCCGCTGCCAAAGGCCTGCGTCGACGCTTTCGCCAAGGGAGTCTCGGAGATGGGCGCGGCGGAGAGTTTTCGCGGCTACGGTCCCGAACAGGGCTACGCTTTTCTGCGGGAACAGATAGCCAAAACCGACTACCACTCGCGCGGCGTGGACATCCACGCCGACGAGATCTTTATCAGCGACGGCTCGAAGTGCGACACGGGGAACATACAGGAGCTCTTCGCGAACGACATATCCGTGGCCGTCCCGGACCCGGTCTACCCGGTCTACGTAGACACCAACGTGATGGCCGGCCGCTCCGGCGCGAACGTCGACGGGCGTTACGGCGGCTTCGTCTACCTTGAGGGCAACAGCGGCAACGGTTTCGTCCCCTCGCCCCCGAGCGAGCGCGCCGACCTTATATACCTCTGCTTCCCGAACAACCCGACCGGGGCGGTGGCCACTAAGGCGCAGCTGAAAGAGTGGGTGGCCTACGCGAAAGCGCATAAGGCGCTGATACTCTTCGACGCGGCATACGAGGCCTTCATCACGGATAAATCCATCCCGCACTCCATATACGAGATAAAGGGGGCGAAGGATGTGGCCATAGAGTTCAGGAGTTTCTCCAAGACCGCCGGCTTCACCGGCACGCGCTGCGCTTTCACGGTGATCCCCAGCACCTGCAAGGCCTTTGACAAGGACGGGAACTGGCATCTGCTGCACGGGCTGTGGAACAGACGCCACAGCACGAAGTTCAACGGCGTCTCCTATCCGGTGCAGAGGGCGGCGGAGGCCGTGTATCTCGGCGACGGCCCGGCCCAAGTGCGCGAGATCATCAATTATTATATGGCGAACGCCAAGCTGATCCGGGAGAATATGGAAAAACTCGGCTACAAGTGCACGGGCGGCGTAAACGCTCCTTATATATGGGTGGAGTGCGGGGGGAACTCGTGGTCGTTCTTCGATACGCTGCTCAACAAGGCCGGCGTGGTATGCACGCCCGGCGCCGGTTTCGGGCGGTGCGGCGAGGGGTTCATACGGATCAGCGCGTTCAACTCGCGGGAGAATGTGGAGAGGGCGCTGCTTAAAATAGAGGAAGCGGTCGGTTGATCTATACTATATAAGATAATATTTTATCAATACAATAAACCTTATTAACCTTATCAGGAGGTTTGTTATGCGTATCAGAAAGTTTGTTTGCGCGGCGGTCGCGGCTTTGTGCGTCGGCGCTGTTGGGGCGAGCGCGGAGATACATGACGCGATCGGGTTGCGTCTAGCGGGCGGGTCGCTCTTGGGCGGCGAGTTGAATTACCAGAAAGGGATGGGCAGCGACAACCGGCTTGAGATCGGCGCTTCGGGCAGCATCAAATCGAATGAGACCGCAGGTGTAAAATACAATACAACCTATTTGGGCGCGGTCGGTATCTATCAGTGGCATTGGGGTATTCCCGGAGTTAACGGGCTCAATTGGTACGCCGGCATCGGCGCCGGGGCCGGTTTCGGGAGTTGGAGCTATGAGCCTGTCGGCGGCGGCGGGAAATTATCGGATAGCTGGGTCTACCTTGACGTCGGCGGCCAGATAGGCATTGAATACGACTTTAACGTGAGCAATGTCCCGTTATTGCTGTCGCTTGACGTGCGCCCGATGTTCGGCGTACTCCATGACGACGGTTTCGGTTGGGGCGCCGGACTGGGCATTAGATACACGTTCTAATTTATTAATTTCTATCAGTTGACAAAAAAGGGTTGGTCTGACTAAGACCAACCCTTACCGGCAACAACAGCTACTACGGCAGTAACAGCACGGCAAATTCTATTTAGACCGCTTAGCCGGTCCCTTATTCTTTATGAGATGCTGCAGCGACGTTCCGTCCACATACTTGTCCACCGCCTCGTGCAGCCCCTTCCAGAACCCGAGCGTCGGGCAGAAGTCGGCGCGGTTGCAACCGAAGTCCGGCTCGGCCAAGCAGGCGACGGGCGCCAGCGTCCCCTCCGCGGCGCGGAGTATCTCGCCCACGGAGTACTCCTTGGGCGTCTTGACCAGCGTGTAGCCGCCTTGCGATCCGCGACCGCTACGCAGCAGTCCCGCTTTTGTCAACTGCGAGACTATCTGCTCCAAATATTTGACGGAGATGGCCTGACGCTTTGACACGTCCTTTATCGGCACAAACCCGACACCGCAGTGCTCCGCGATGTCTATCATCATCCGTAGCGCGTACCGACCCCTTGACGAGACTGTCATAAATTTTCCCCTTTCGAAAAGTTCATGTTAACATTATAGTTATGGCAGTCCTCGCTGCCCATATACTATACGGTTATCCCCACACAATTATTATCATAGGATTGAAAACCATAAAAAATCAACACAGTATTTTGGTATATATGGCCATTACCCGCCCACGGCGGCTAAGCGCGGTAGAAGCCCTCGCATTTGACAAACGCTAATTTTGCGTAAGCAACCACGCCACAGCCTCGTCTCTACTGACAAACGGCGGCGCCAAATCGCGCTCCGCCTGCTTGTAGATACTTTTGGCCACCATCCGCGTGATTCCGTTGATGCCTACAAGCGCCGAGGCTATCACGTAGGGTTTATTGAAGACAATCCAATCGGAGCATATCTCTTTCGTCCGCGTATCGAAGAACGCCATGCGGCTCGTAATAACATATACCGACTTAGGCTGGTACTTCTTGATAACTTCCTTAGCCGCGGCCGCGAACTGCTCGAACTGATCGTTGTTGGACAGACCTTCTATGTTAAAGTATATGAAGTTCTTTCCATCATGCTGAAACTCCTCGACATTGTTCTTGATATAGTCTTCCATTATATTTCCCCCTTACTTTATAATTTTAGTTTCTTTTAATTCTCCCCCAACATTTCCTCAACAATCACAAGAGCTTGGTCGTACTCGCAAATCAGGATTTTGTTCGACACACGCTCCAGCATTTCCCCGGTAGCCGTGTCCAACTGCTCTCCCAGCAACGCCGCCAGAATATTGTCCGCAGCCTCTATGTCGAACTCCACGAGCGCACCGCGCAGTTTTTTCAGACGCTCCTTTATGAAATCCGAGTCGAGCACGACGGCGCTCGCTTGTTTCCCTTCCGGCGCAACCACGTAACGGATGTTGCTCAGGAGCGCCCTGAACTCGTCCGTGAACGTTTCGTGGTTTTTCCTTATGTAGTTTAAATTCTCGTTCTTCGCCGCCAATTCCAGAGCCTTCGCGAAACTCGATAGCTTCACGGCGCCTACGCTTGCGCCGGCGCCTTTGACCGCGTGCGCGCAGGCCGCGTAGACCTTCGTGTCACCGCGCTCAAAGCTCTCGGAGAGCTGCGAAAGCTTGTCCATGCCGTCCTTGTAAAAGGCCGAGAGCGCGCGCAGGTAGTTTTGTTCGTTGCCGCCCGTCAACTGCACGCCCGCGCGCACGTCTATGCCGGGTATCTCGAAAGAGGGCGTGTAATCGTCCTCCTCCTCGGCCACGTAGGGCATCTTTTTCTCCTTGGGCAGCCACGCGTCCAAGATCGCGTTGAGCTTCATCATCTCTATGGGCTTGGCCAAAAAGTCGTTGAAACCGTTCTGCAAAAACATCTCCTTGACGCCCGATACCGCGTTTGCCGTCAGCGCCACTATGGGCAAGCGCTTGTACTCGTCGCCGCCAAGCCCCCTTATCTTTATCGCCGCCTCTATGCCGTCCATCTCCGGCATCATGTGATCCATGAAGACTATGTCGTATGGCTTTCCCCTCACAAGCTCTATAGACTCCGCGCCGCTCTGGCAAACGTCTATCTGCATCTTGTAGGGCAGCATGAGCCCCTCCGCCACGCGCAGGTTCGTTATCAGGTCGTCCACGATAAGTATCCGCGCCGACGGAGCCATGAACGGCGTGGCCCCCTTAGGGTTCTCCGTGTAAATGGCGTCCGTCGCGCCGTTCAGCAGATTCGCTATTGATATAGAGTGTACCGGCATTTCAAGCGTCTTCACATTTCCCGTGTTAACCGCGTTCTCCCCGTACTCGGCCAAGAGAACGACAATGATATCTATACCGAGATTTTTAACTATCTTCTCCGTGCTCTCAAAGAGAAACGAAGATACGAATACGTGCGTGTAATTATTTTTATTTAATTCTTCTAAAAACATAGATTGATTCGTCACAAGTTTGCACCCCACGCCCAAATTGTCTATGGAACATATTATCGACGCCGAATAGGGCTGCCGGGTCTCGTAGATCAAAACGTTTTTGCTTTCGGGGTCGTTTACGCTAGCGAACCGCTCGTAGGCGGCGAACTTTTGCGGTATGCGCACCGTGAAAGTGCTGCCCTCCCCGTAAACGCTGTACACATCTATGCCGCCGCCCATAGCCTCGCACAAACTCTTTGTGATCACAAGGCCTAGCCCCGTGCCCTCCACCTCTCTATGGGAGACCTTGTCCAACTGCACGAAATCGCTGAAGAGTCTGGCGTGATCCTCCGGCTTTATCCCGACGCCGCTGTCGGAGATGTCGAAGACCATAGTCACAGCGCCGTTCCCGGTATTATCGCAACTCGCGTGAATGGAAATGAAACCTCTGTCGCAGTATTTAAAAGCATTGCTGAGCAGGTTCAGGAGTATCTGCCGCAAACGTATCTCATCGCCTATCATGCGCCCCGGGATGTCGCTGTCTATGTTCGTAGTGAAGAATATCTGCTTGTCTATAACCCGCATCCTTATAATACTTATCACGTCGTTTATGAGAGAGGCGAACTGGTACTCGGTCTCCACTATTTCGAGTTTGCCCGACTCTATTTTAGAGAAATCCAAGATGTCGTTTATGATCGCCATCAGGTTGCCGCTGGCCTGCCGGATGCTGAGCGCGTGTTCGCGGACCAGCCCGGAAATGTGCTCGCGCAATATGAGCTCGGCCATTCCGGCGATGGCGTTCATCGGCGTGCGTATCTCGTGGCTGATCTTGGCCAAAAAGTTCGTCTTCGCCATATTCGACCGCTCCGCGTTCAGCACCGCCTCATGGAGAGTGGTCTCGTCGTGCATTGTAAGGATCACGCCCGTAATGCCGCCCGTGCTGTCGTCCTTGATGGGAATAACGGTTATCTCGAAATAATACTCCGTGCCGCGCACGGCGGTCACGAAATTGCCGAACCGTTTGCCGGTTCCCGTCGAGAGCACGCTCCTCAGATCGCTCGTAAGCGCGCTCACCCACTCCACCGGCATGATTTGCAAAAACCCCGCCGAGACGTCCTGCCCGGTGAGAGCGTCGGTATTGATCCCAAGGGCGCGCATAGAATTCTTGGTACCCATTATGTACATCAGATTAACGTCAAGCACGAGAATCACATTGGGTGTATTGCCGAAAATCAGGCGCAGATAAGTGTCCTGCTCGCTCTTCTGCTTCTTTATAGACTCGTAAATACTCTTCTGAAAAACGGCGTACTGCTCGTAGGAGGAGACGAGATACTCGGTCTCTTTGAGCTTTCGCGCAAGAGTCCTGTTCTCTTTTTGCAGAGCGGCGATGTCGGGTTGTTGCGCATTGTCAGACATTATTTTATGATCTTTCCGGATTTAAAATCAAAATTCAAAACACGCACGCTACTATTGTTTGGCTATGATCCTGATTGAACGCCCTGTCCTTAGTGACTCTTGTCGGGCACATCTCCCCCGTCCCGTATGCGGCCGTATAGACGAAATCATCCCCCAAGCGTTCGATTATCGCCGACAGTTCGGCCATAGGTTCGCCGAGCAATCCGAAGCGTCTGCCTATGCAGGTGTAAATGATCACCGTTCCGCCGGCGCTATCTTTTTTTACCTGTTCGCATATTCGCGACGCGGTTTCGACTACGCCGTCGCGGGTGTTGAAGGCCACCGACATCGCGGCGCCCTCCACGAGCGGCCCGGCGCAGTAGATCGCCTCGGAGTCAACCATGAACGGTATGCGGGTTATGTCGGCGGCGCCGCCGCAACCGTCGTCTATGTGCAGAACGAAGAGGCTGGACAGCAGCCCCTCCCCGCCGTTGCGCCAGCCGCCCGATTCCTCGCCCAGAAAGCCTATCTGCTTGAAAAAATCGGGGGCGGCCACGTTGTTCACCTTGAGCAGTTTGATCCCGTCAGCCTCCGTTATAACCCCCACGCGCGGCATGATTATCGCGTCTTCCGTGACGGAGGCTATGTAAAATCTGGGAGACACTTCGCCCGACACTAAAAGCAAAGCCGGCCTGTCGTCGTAAAGCTCGCCGTTAACCAGAATCCGCGCGTTGGTCTGCGGCCGCACGTTCTGCTTGTCGTCATTCGCCACCGCGCCGAATACCGGAAGCCGCGGGACGATCTCCGAAATCGCGGCGGTGAATTGGTATTGGCGCGGCGCGAGGAAAAATTGCGAGTAGAGAAGCGCCAGCTTAGGCTCGGACGGCAGATGCCCGCTAAGCTCTCCGTAACACTTACGGACGGCCTCCCGCGCCGCCTCCACGCTGCACTTTTCAGGTATCGGATCGCTGGCGCCGCAGGAAAAGGCGCAGTCGTCGCTCGTCAGCACAAGAATCGAGAGCATGTATGTGTCCGCCTCGGCGCCGGCGCAGTGCGCTATGGTGGTCATCCCCACGCTGGGAAAAGGCAGCGCCCGCGCCACGTCGCGGAAGACGCCGGAGGGTACGCACTCCGGATGCGCTGTGATAACGCCCACGGTATTTTTAAGCAACGGCAGAGACGCGACGCCCTCCGCGGCCAGCTTGACCGCCGCCGCGGCGTCGTCGATCTCTTTGACCGCCACCGTGTAAGACTTTATCATAACTGCAGCCCGGCCTTTCCGCTCATACGCTTAGAAATCAGCTTGAACTCTTGCTCCCGCTCCAGAAACACCTTGACAAGGTGCGGATCGAAGTGCGACCCGCTGCCGTCCGATATGATCTTCACGGCCTCCTCGTGCGTGAACGCCTTCTTGTAGGGACGCTCCGAGATGAGCGCGTCGTAGACGTCGGCTATGGCCATAAGCCGCCCCTGCAGCGGAATGGCCTCGCCGACAAGGCCTTGCGGATACCCAGACCCGTCCCACTTCTCGTGGTGCGCGCCGGCGAATATCTTGGCGTACTCAAGGAAAGTAGCCTCCGAAGTGTTCTCCTGTATCTTCTCTATTACCTTTATCCCGAAAGTGGTGTGCGTCTTCATCTCCTCAAACTCCTCAGGGGTGAGCTTCGCCGGTTTCTGGAGGATGCTGTCCTTGATGGCGATCTTGCCCACGTCGTGCAGCTGCGAAGACTGAAGCAGGAAGTCTATGTTCCACGACGACACCTCGTCCCTGTACAGCTCGTCGGTCCAGAGGGCGTCCACGAGTATCTGCAGGTAGTTCTGCGTGCGCTCTATGTGACCGCCGGTCGTGTCATCGCGGCACTCCACGAGTTCCGCCACCGTCCGCAATATGGCGTTTTGCAGGTCGAGCACCGTTTTTGTCTTCTCCTCGACCATCCCTTGCAGGTTTCGGCTGTAGTTTTCGAGCTCCCGCTTTTGCTCCTCCACAAGCATGTGCACCTCTATGCGCTTGAGGAGCAGCGGCGGTGAAAACGGTTTTGAGATGTAGTCTATCGCCCCCAGCGACAACCCCTCCAGCTCCGACCCGCTGTCGCTGCGGGCGGTGAGGAAGATCACCGGTATGTGGGCGGTGGCCTCGTTCGCCTTCAGCTGCTTTATGATCTCGTACCCGTTCATGTCCGGCATCTCGATGTCGAGAAGGATCATGTCCGGAACGGTCTTGTCGAGCATCTCGAAGAGTTTCTTGCCCGACGGTATGGTGAAAACCCTGTACGCCCCGAGCAGGGCGTTCTTACCCACGGTCAGGTTGGTAAGGTTGTCGTCGACCATAAAAATGGTCTTACGCGAAACGCTTTCAGCCATAAAACGCCCTCCGTCGCCCGATTGCAGGGCGGCCCGGATTTCGACCGCCCCTTTTTTGACTCTTTACTCCCTGAAAGCCGTCTCCCCCCGCCCTAAAACGGCAAAAAAGCGTACTTCCCGGCCGGTCGCCGGCACGAAAAAGCCGTCGCAACCCGCCTTATACGCCTAAAACCGGCACGTCCGTCGCCGCTCGCGCCGATCTCATACCCGTACGTATTTATTTAATATACACAAATTATACGCAATTTTCATATAAAAACAATGTTTTTTACACCCGCCGAATAATACATTATATAATTATAACATTTCGGGCGCGGAAAAACAATAGAGTCTTTGAAATTTATAGATTTAAGGGCTTAACTGCTTTAAAATCAATGAATTATAAACACAAATTATAATCTATGCCGCAAAAGGCGCCGAAAAACGTGATTTCCATATCACCCAAACGACAAAGGACGGCCGCTCTCGCGGCCGCCCGGCTGAAATCATACGGCTCCTCCAGCAATGCCCGCATTACCACGTCGCGGTGCAACCTGCCGGTTTGGTAGTCGTTGTTAAAAAGTTCGGAACATACTTCTTCGCGCCGGTCCAATCTGACGGCGCCGTAGTTCCGTCGAAGCAATGATTGAAAATACCGGTATTGGAAGAGTCCTCCGTCCAAAGCGTCTTATCCTTTTGGATCTTTCCTATTTTACCCGAAGTCTTCCCGCCGAAAGCTTGCAGCAGGCCGTTACTGCCGTTCCAAGCTTTATACGCGAACCATCTGCTCTTAATGGTGGCGGTATCGAATACTATATCGCCAATGCTTTTAACCGAGTCGCCCAGTTCCGCCTTGCCCGCCAAATAAGCCGACTCGAACGACGCCAAAATCCTCGGCGCCTCCGCCATCTTCGCCTTGTCCGACGCCTCCGAGAACCGAGGAATCGCCAAAGACGCCAGCACTCCGATGATCACAATAACGACCATCAGCTCGATAAGCGTGAACCCCTGCTTTTGAATAAGACGTGACATCATAAACCTCCCTTTTAAGGTTTAGTGTTTAATAAAGAAGTGGAATTTCCGGCCTGCGTTTCGCGCGGTCTCGCTACCGCCCAAGCGCCATGCCGTCGCCGCCCCCTCGTCATTCGGCTCGCGAATCCGAACGTCGAGGCTGCCGCTTTCGCCCGGGGTTCGCGGACTGTTTTCAGCCCGGCTCGCCCCGTTCAATTGTATTCTAACATCAATTTTTGAGTAATGCAAGATTTTTTTGCGAAAAGTGAAAATTTTTTTGTATCGTTTTTACAGAAAATAGCGCATTTCCCAAAACAATTTCGTATATTATCAATGTTATCGTTATTTTGTGCGGGTAGGCAATAAACATAAAGTCAAATTCTTTAAAGCCTTAAAGTCTTAAAGTCAAAATCTTTTTTAGACGAAGCCTTCGGCTTCATAGGATATGCGGGGCTAAACCCCGCATATAAAGTCAAAATCAAAGTCAAAGTCACAAAAAAAGGCTTTTTTTTACGTTGGCGGAAAGGGTCGGGATTTTTTATGACATTGTTATTACTGATAACGTTTGTAACGTTAACCACGGCCATATCGACGGCCGCCGCCGAACCCTCCTACGTTTTGGGGGCCGACATCTCTTGGGTTCAGCAGCGCGAGGCTGAAAATGTGAAGTACGCGCATAACGGGAAGGTTCGGGATATGCTCGACATCCTGAAGGAGCACAAGTTCAACTACATACGGCTGCGCCTCTTCGTAGACCCGGCCGCCAAGGTGCCGGAGGATAAACCGAACTCGGAGGGATGGAGCGCGTCGCCCTACTCCGCCGCCGGATACTGCGGGCTGGACTCCACCGTTAAAATGGCCAAGAGGGTCAAGGCCGCCGGGATGGGGTTCTTGCTGGACTTCCACTACAGCGACACGTGGGCCGACCCGAGCAAACAGTTCAAGCCCGTCTCTTGGCGCGGCCTCAATTTCACCCAGTTGACCGAAAAGGTTCGCTCATATACTAAGGAAAGCCTGCTGGCCTTCAAAGCGGCTGGCGCGCTGCCGGACATGGTGCAGGTGGGCAACGAGGTAGTCAACGGGATGATACACGACGACGGCAAAGGCAACGGCGATAACTTCGCGAAGCTGGTCAACGCCGGCATAAACGGGGTAAAGGACGTTGACCCGAATATAAAAATAATGATGCACACCATCAACGAGCGCAATCCGAACAACTGGGTATCAACATTAAAGACGAACCTGAACAAAACGGAGGCGAACGCGGCAAACAAGATAGACGTGATAGGCCTGTCATACTACCCTAAATGGCACGGCAACGTCGATTCGCTGAAACGCTCGCTGACCGCCATAGCGAACAACTCCGGCTACAAAGTAGCGGTAGCCGAGTATGCCGACAAGCACCGCGAGGTAAACGACGTGGTCTTCGCGCTGCCGGCAAATAAGCGCCTCGGCACCTTCGTGTGGGAACCGGAGGAGTTCAACGGGGACAACTCGTTTCCGTTGTTCGACTGGAAGAACGGGAGGCGGGAGACAAATGAGAAAATAGGGCTTTATCCTATTATGGCCAAGGATTACGGGATTGAGGACGGGGGGACGACGGGCATTGTCGGCAGTATCAATATCAATAAAGGGAATTCGGTATCAACGCAAGATTTCAATATAATACGCGGCGGTATAGTCGCGTATCATTCTAATGTTCCGGGAACGATAACGGTCTACGGGATAAACGGACGGAGATTGGGGAAAATACGGGTAGACAAGCCGGGGCTGTATGATACTTCGCGGCTGTTGAAATTACCTTTGAAATCAGGGGTATATGTGTTATCGATAGAATCATGTGATGGAAAGCTAAAGTCAAATTCTTTAACGTCATTTGGAGAATTATTATGAAATCATCACCCGTATTAATACGGACAACCCTGTCGTTACTGCTGTTCCTGCAACTAAATATATTTGCCGGGACAATGCAAGTCGAAAATCTTAACCGAGGCCTGATCGCCGTCCGCGCCGGTCAGGGCTACTACCTCTCTTGGCGGCTTTTGGCAAACGAGCCTTACGCAACCGGATTTAACGTCTATAGAGACGCGACAAAGCTCAATAGCGCGCCGATCGCAACTTCCACAACCTACACGGACGCAAACGCCGCGCAGAACAGCAATTACACGGTGCGGGCGGTGGTTAACGGCGTTGAGAAAGAGGCGAGCGAAAAGGCTATGATAATAAACAACGCTGTAACAAACGCGGGATATATACAAATCAACCTGCAAAGACCGGCGACCGGCGCGCAGGGAGGCACCTATTCCCCCGGAGACGGCAGCGCGGGCGACCTCGACGGAGACGGGATTTATGAAGTAGTGCTCAAATGGGATCCGAGCAACGCCAAGGATAATTCGCAGTCCGGTATTACCGACAATGTGTTTATCGACGCGTATACTCTAACGGGTACTAGATTATGGCGCATTGACTTGGGGCAAAATATAAGAGCCGGCGCGCATTACACGCAGTTTTTGGTATACGATTTAGATGGAGACGGCAAAGCCGAGGTGATAATGAAAACCGCGCCGGGAACGAAGGACGGCACGGGAGCATTTATCAAGACGGGCCCGGCGGCAAACGCAAGCCATTCCACGGCGTACCGTAATTCGGACGGATATGTACTCAGCGGCCCGGAGTATATCACCATCTTTGAGGGCGCGACCGGCAAGGAACTCGTCACGATAGACTACTGGCCCGCTCGCGGCACTGTCAGCTCGTGGGGCGACAACTACGGCAACCGCGTCGACCGCTTCAACGCCGTCGTCGCCTATCTAGACGGCGAACGTCCGAGCGCCGTCTTTCAACGCGGTTATTACACGCGGATGACCTTCCTCGCGTTGGATTGGCGCAACGGGAAATTGACGGAGCGCTGGAGGTTCGATTCCAACGCCTCAGGCAACAGCGCGTACGCCGGTCAAGGCAACCACCAATTAAGCGTGGCGGATGTTGACAACAGCGGAAAACATTCCATTATCACCGGCGCGGCGGTTATCGGCCCCGACGGAAAAGGGAAGCACACGACAGGATGGGGCCACGGAGACGCTCTTCATGTCGCGCACATGATAAAGGGGCACCCGACTCCGCAGATTTATATGCCGCACGAAGATAAAAGCACAGGGCATGGAATTCTTTTAAGACAGGCGAGCGACGGAACAAAAATTTTCAACGTCCCGAAAGCGGACACAGACGTAGGCCGCGCGGTCGCCGCGAATATCGACCCCGCAAAAGGCTGGACGTTTTGGGCGGCGGGCATGGAGCTTTATGATATAGCCGGCAAAAGCGTAGGAGGCTTGCCTTATTCAACGAATCATGTAATATGGTGGAGCGGCAATTTCAGCCGCGAACTTTTAGACGGCAATCATGTTGATAAATGGACAGTGAGCGGCGGCAGGCAAAATCTGCTTTCCGGCGGAGACTACGGTCAAATAAACGGAACTAAATCCAACCCGGTGCTGCAAGCGGACTTGTTCGGCGATTTTCGCGAGGAGGTTATATTCTCCAACGGGTCAAACGCCTTGCGCGTCTACACGTCCACGATGGCGACTACGAACCGCCTTGTCACGCTAATGCACGACCCCGTATACAGGTGCGCGATAGCGTGGCAAAACTCGTCGTACAACCAGCCGCCGCATCCCGGATACTATATAGCCAGCGACATGAACTTACCGCCGCCGGCGCTTAATGTGGCGGTGGTCGGGGGCGTTGTTGATACGTCGGGCGGGCATACGGCAGTCATTAACGCGGGCGATGCGAGACAGGGCGGGAATTATTCTTTGCGCGTTGGGAAGAGGGCGGGGGTTATCGATATTAATTATTCGATACCGGATAATGGACGCGTAAGTTTGGAATTGTTTGACATAAAGGGAAATAGGGTTAAGACGGCGGTCAATTCGTTTAGGGAGGCGGGGAGCTATAGGGAGCGGATAGTTACGGACGGGGTGGCGGCGGGGGCGTATGTTGTTAAGTTAAAAGTTAAAGATGTTGTTTTGAATGAGAAAATCAAAATCTTTTAAAGTCAAATTCTTTAAATCAAATGCTTTAAATCAAAGTCAAATTCTTTTTTAGACGAAGCCTTCGGCTTCATAGAATATGCGGGGCTAAACCCCGCATATAACGTCAAAATCAAAGTCAAAGTCACAA
>Ga0268262_10002078_pt1 | contig 23618 bp, 14 predicted proteins | sample TergutNc150P3_FD_190354 | JGI IMG/M metagenome (GOLD analysis project Ga0268262, IMG submission 190354) | Nasutitermes corniger P3 segment gut microbial community from laboratory colony in Florida, USA - Nc150 P3 (SPAdes) (version 2) | ecosystem: Host-associated > Arthropoda: Insects >...
AGTGCTGCTTGCTTTCAAGGGTTGGGTGGAGTTCCGTAGCGTGAATTGCATCGTATTCAACGGCATAGCCAATTTGCAAAACACGTGCATTTTTTAGCCCAGGTATTGTGTGCATCGCTTGTATTTGTGCTTCTTCGGGTAGGCTTGAGCTGAACCCGTTTATGTAAATTCTGTTTGCCTCTTTTGTTTCTGGTTCTAAAAATAATTGGTGGCTTTCTTTGTCTGCAAAGCGTTTTATTTTGTCTTCTATGCTTGGGCAGTAGCGAGGACCAAGCCCTTGGATTTTGCCTGTGAAAAGAGGGCTTTTTTCAAAAGCGGATTCCAAAATTCTGTGCGTTTCTTTGGTGGTTCTGGTTAGGTAGCACTTTGCAGAATTGCATAAATTTTTAGCATCTGTTTTGCTGCTGAATGCCCAAGGATTTGCATCTCCTGTTTGAATTTCGCACTCGGAAAAATCAATGCTTGCGGCATCTATGCGGCTTGGGGTTCCGGTTTTTAGTCGGCGGGTTTTTATGCCCAATTTGCCAAGCGATTCTGGAAGTAAATCTGAACTCGGTTCATTCACTCTGCCGCCGGTGCTAACTTTGCCCAGGCCTGTGAACATTTTTGATTTGAAAAAAGTACCACTAGCGATTATAACCGATTTGCATTGTATTTGCACATCGCCCCGCAAACCAACTTTCCAACCCTTTTCATTTTTCTCAAGCGAAACCGCTTCGCCTTCTATTATTTCCAAGCCTTCTAAACTTTCCAAAGTTTTTCGTGCAATTTCGCTATACAAATTCATATCGCACTGGGCGCGGTTTCCCCAAACGGCAGGACCTTTGCTGGAATTCAAGGTTCTGAACATTATCCCCGCCTTGTCTGCCAAAACTCCCATTAACCCACCCATAGCATCAATATCGCGCACCATTTGCCCCTTGCCAACCCCGCCTATAGCCGGATTGCAACTCATGCGCCCTATGCTTTTTTTGTCAAAAACAAGCAAAGCGGTTTTCACGCCTATTTTCCAAGCCGCGTTTGCCGCTTCAATGCCGGCGTGACCGCCGCCTATTATGAGTGTGTCAAAGTCCACAGAGGGAAGGTAGTAAAACGGTTAACGGCTCAATTTTTCTTACAGTAAACTGTTTTTCCTGCTGGTATTGTGCAATTTATGCTTCCTCCTTGCCCGCTGGTACCGCACTGAGTTATATAAGTTGGATTACCTGAAGTTGAATTAGAGGCATTAATACTACCACATCCTATATTCAAAGCTTCTGGTGGATCAGCATAACAAGCGAAACCCATTTGAGTAGTACAAGTAAGAGTGACACTTCCAGTTAAAGCTGGAGTATAGCCAGTGGCGGGTATTGCAATACTCCCTCCACCGCCAGAGCTAGATGACCCGACCGAACTGCTAGATGCCACAGTGACACTCACATTTGTGTTTGTGCCTGAGCTACCTGTGTAACAAGGAATGTCAATAGTAACGCTATTGTTATCGCAAGATGGGTTCCTCAGCACTAATACACAGTTTCCGGTAACATTATTAGTTCTCCTGAAAAATCCGCTTGTGCCGCTTCCGTTCCAAGAACAATCGTTGCTAGTGGTGGCGAAAGTGCTTGATGTTATGCTCCATAAGCTTGCAGCGTCACAGCTAACCGTAGGAGCTGGATTAATTGTTGTGCCACTGGCAATCGTAGTAGGCAGCCCATAGCAAGTAGGTGGTTTTGCCTTAATTTTTGTGCAATCAGCACTCATATTTGATGTTGTTCCGCACGTAACATTTTGTACCCTAATGGTGGCAGAACTATCGCTAATAGATGGTATGCCGTTGAAGTAAGTAGGGAATGGAGTGTTTATTCTACTGCTAGGGGAACTATAGGTTTGACCAGTTGGAGTTGCTCCGTTAGTGCAAACAAGAGTTGGTGCATTTATCCTTTCGCCCAGCGTATAATATGTTTTTGGAAATGTGCAAGTTAAGGAAACAGAGCCGCTACTACTGCTCGGCGCACTGCTGGAACTGCTTACGCTTGGAGTTCCCCCGCCACCTCCGCAAATTGGGGAACCAGTTGTAAATTCATAACTGCTTATCCAGTCTCCAGTGTATATGTAGTACCCGCCATCCTGTTTAGCAGGTAAAAGAGTTGAGCAATCTCCCTTGCCCCACTGACCGCATGCGAAATATGAACCATTATTATTGTTAGGTGTTACTCCATTTATGTTGCTGTTACTGGTTTGTATCCTAGAAATATCTCTTACAAAGAAGCAACTCTCGCCGGAGCCTGTTGGTGTTGTTGGAACGATTTGAGATCTGTTGTAGATGTTATTGCACCAAATAGCTTGATACGCACACGCCGCAGCACTGCTGAGTGGCACAGAAGAGGAACTGCTTGCACGTGAACTGCTTGACACAGAACTGCTACTGGGGCAACTAGCGGCACTGGTAGTAAGAGTGCCATCGCAAAGTATTCCACCTTTATCACCTGGAGTACCATAAATTATGGGATTTCCATCGCAATTAATTCTGTACATATAAACGTTAGCATTTGTTCTAGCACTGACAGTCTGATCCCCGCCAGAAACCCAATTTGTTGCATTACTTCCAGAGACATTGCCACTATTGGCATTGGTATATCTGAAACTGCCTTCATCGGTGACAGTGGCAACGCCGTATCCGCAACCGTATTCTATGGCTGATGCTGGTACGGAAGTACCCGTGAGACAATTTTGGGTGATGCGGCACCAAGGATCATAATCGCAATTGTTCGTTACGTCAATAGAGCCACAAAATACTCCTGCACTATCAGTAAGACTAACATCATTGCCTAAATCAATGCGGTCTCCATCGCAACGAATTTGGTACATATAAACATCTCTATTTTTTCCCTTGCTGTTAAAAGACTGAGGTTCTGGGGGACTGCGATTCCACTTGACATCACTTTTGGTGACTGCTTTATTGTTGGTATTCCAATATGTATATTTGAATTTGGCACTCGCGGCATTGCTGGAATTGCCGGGCATACAGCCGTATTGTGGAACTGGAACGGGGTAATCGTAACAGCCGCCGGGGATAGAGCACCACGGGGTGTAAGAGGCACTGCTTAGTGAATAACCTGAATCAGAGCTGGCACCACCGCCACCGCCAGTACTACTCGAACTCGCTTTGCTTGAACTACTCGCTTTGCTTGAACTGCTTGTATTTGCTGGAGATGAACCACCGCCATCCGAGATAGCAATAGCACCGGAATGTATTTGCAAATAGAATGGGCTTATTTTTGTATCGGAGAATGTGCAAGTGTAAATGCCGTCTTCTGAAGTTGCTGGGTTATATCCCTCGCAACTTGTTGGCGGCTGAAGTGCTGGTGATTTTGTTGCATTTGAGGGATAATTTAAGTAGAGGAAATTGTAATAGTTTTGCAAATTTGATTGGCTTGGTAGTACATCCGTTTTTTTGTTGAAACGGATAATTCGCGGCATAACTAAAACAGAAGGTTTAATGTCAGTTGTTCCGCTGAGATTTTCCTTGCTGATGTATTTGCTTTCCAATTCAACTCTTAAACGGGGGCTAAGAGGAACAAAGAAATTATCACGTTTTTCAGGAGTGGTACTTTGAGATTTGCAACCTTTTACATTTTGACCTGAGCAATTTTCTCCACCTTCATCATACATACATATAAATCCTTGATCCATTAGATCTTTAACAAATTCAGAGTTACTCTCAGATGTTAAATATGGATTTCCTTGGGAAACGGTTTTATTTATAACTGAACATTTATTCATAAAAATATTGCCGTGCAGTTTTCTCTCTTTTGTTGTATTAAATTGTTCTATATCGCCATCGCTGAAAATAAAATAATTGTAATCATCGCAACGATTATTCTCAGTACAAGAAGACCTACCTTTAGGAGTACCATTAAGTTCAATTCTGCCTGGGAAGCCTTTTGGCAGATAGAGCATAACCTCTACCCCCTTTGCAGTTGGGGGAAGATAGAGATAACAATCCCCACCATTTTTGAGACATTTAGATATTTCAAGTATAATTATGTATTTACCCGATGTTATAGTAGTTTGGTTAGAGTTTCCACCCCAATTGCTTGCATTTATTTTTATATCTTGAATACTACTAGTAGTATCTTCTTTTACATAAACTACCAGCCATTCACCCTTACGCTCGGTAGATTTATTTTTTGTATCATTATAGCAATTTTGAATGTCACTGCCAATATCTCTTGGCGGGTAAGAAGGAAAGGCAAGCTCCATAAGGTTGGGGTTGTTGCCGCAGTAAGTTGATAATTCCCAGCCACACCTAGCTGTTTTTTCGCAACTGCCGGGTTTATCTTTTCTATGTACCCAATCTTTCGCATTAGCTGCTTTAACATCATAATAAATAGTGGTATCAAATTGTATGGGAGGGTTTTCGCAGCTTTTCTTATTAGGGTCATCAGAAAGTTTATCTTTCAGGTAGTCCAATTTATTTGCGTTCCAATGGTCTTTAGGACCAGGACAAGATGAGGGTGATTGAACTGAGGCAGTGCCACGTCTTAGATTAGAGGGGGCTACGCAAACAGTGTCAGTTGATTTATAGCCAAAAAATGGAATGGGTTTTGTTTTTCCATCATTGGGAGTTGGGCCGCCTGTCAAAGCATTTTTAATATACACATTGCCATAAGCAGCAAGAGAATCGGTGTCATTTTTGTCTGTTCTTGACAGATTAACAGTTCCAGCATCCATAACTAAATTTTTTGCTACGTGAAAACCTAAACCACCACCACTACCACTATTCCAATAGACAAAATCTCCTTTAATAGTGCTGTTTCCGCCTACTAATACCACTCCGCCACTAGCTTGACCACCGCAACCACCTGTTCCGCCGGTAGCACCGTTATTTATGCTCTTGTTCGGATTTACTCCGCCTTTTAAATAAGCATCGCCAGTGATATTTATAGCGCCTTTGGGGTGAAACTCTTTTTCCACATATAGATTGCCTCTTATATTATCATTGTTTAGAGAGCCAGTTGAGCAAAAATCAAAGTTGCCTGAGGAATATACATCGCCATAAACATCTATGCCAGCATTTGCATAATAATTTCCATCCAAAACCAAATAACCAGCTTTTCCGTCTGGCGTTCCTGTTATTTTAACCGTATTTAAGGCTTGCCCACCTGCGTTCTTAATTGCTACGTCTTGGGTTATAACAGCTCTCGCAGATTCCAAAAAGCCAACCGTTCCCATATTTCCCCAAAAGTCTTCATCGTAGTCTGTGCATAACGATGTTTTTGTTTTGCTTCCTCCAAAAATCAATTTGTATAAGCCATTTACGCTGTAAATTGCCGTTTGCTGTACTTTTGAATTATCTCTGCCTTCGCCAATGCTCAGGAATTTTAATTTGATTTTGCGTGTGTTAAATGTGTCCACGCTTGTTAAGTACACTTTAAATTTTATATTGCTGTTTAATTGTCCCAACACATTATTATTATCCTTGGTAAGTTCATAAGATTGTTTATTGTTTGAATAAAAATCCTTTACAACTGCGCCCACATCAGGTGCTTTATAAGAAAGCCACGCATACACGGCATCTAAACCTGCCTCGCTCGCCTGGTAGGCTTCGCTCTGCTTTAAGCGGCTGCCACTCGCAAAGTTTTCGGAGCCAATCCATTTGTAAAGTACCACGCCTGCTGTGGTTGCTGCAAGCATAAACATCAAAACAGCGATTAAAGAAATGCCTTTTTTCATAAACCCTCCGTTGCCGTTGCCTTTATGCCATTGTTAGGAGTTGCAATAACCATTTTTTCGATACTGCCAATTTCGCTTCTTCTTTTAACTTTCAAATCAAGCCTAAATGCTTTCACATTTTTTTTATCCGCAACCGTGGTTGGGGAATAATTAACGTCAAAGCTATAGGCTTTATCATTTTTTTGCATCACTTCAAAGTTTTCAATTTTTAAAGCACCTTTGTATGCAATACTAGGAGGGTAAAACGAAATTTCAAATGCCACACAGGTATTGAGTGCATTAGAGGGAACAGAAAATTCCATATAATGATAGAGATTTTGCTTTTCGCTATCGGTTGTTTGCGGGGGCCAAAACATGAAATCTGCTGTTTTAGGTACTTTCTTCCAGTCTGCAGAATTTATTAGACTCACTGCAATATGGTCGCTTCCTGGTTTGAAAAAAGCCATACTATCGGGGACATCGGTGTCTTCATTTTTGCTAATAGGTGTTTTGAATTGAATTGCATAAACCATATCTTTTTTAAAATCAAATTTTTTGCAAGCTGTGTAGTTGGTAGCATTTTGGTCTCCAACGAAAATTTGGTGTCGCTTTTTGTCACTGCTAGTGTTATTTGTATTTCTTGTAAAGCCGCTTATTGTTGCTATATTACCGTTATAAGTTATATCAGAGTTAAGTTTAATATAATCTCCGTTGTTTCCGTTGGCTGCGCGGTCTATCAGTTTGAATGTTGGCTGCACCGTTGATGGAAATAATAAAGAATCTTTTACGGGTTTGCTCGGCAACAGGGTGAAAACCTCCACACCAGTAGCCATTGCAAGCGAATCAGGGCATTCGTCTTTGCTAATCTCAGGAGGTTTTGGGCATTTTGTATCGTTGATTTGTTCGCATTTGCGGTAAAGAAGGCTGTCTGTTGCATTTACTCCCCACGTTATCTTCAACACCGCGCCGCAAATTCCATCATCTTTGTAATGTACCTTGTGGAATATGAACTTGTGAAAATTACCGCTATTAGTTAAATCATAAGAACTTGAATCTGTGGGTAAATTGTAGTAAACTTTTTCGGCTACCGCAAAATTATCGGTGGTATTATTGACCTTCCAGCTTTTGGCACCCAATTGCGAAATATCCTCTTTTAGGATTGCTGCCATATTATTGACTTCCTCTGTTGCTTTTGTCATATTTTGAGTTCTAACCCTCATGCTGGTGGAATCGCTAAAAGCACGACCCGCAACGATTATTATAAAACTCATTATCACCATATACACAAGAAGCTCTATAAGTGTAAATGCCTTTTTCATTTTATAATCCTCTCTTCTTTTATGCTCATAGGGGTGTTTTTAAATGGCCAGCTAACAGTCAAAGTAACTCTTTTTGCCGATATATGCACAGTGTTAACATCACTAGGGTTATATTTTACGTAATCGCTGCTATCTACAGATTTTAAGTCATCTACTATCTCTATTTTGTAATTTATGTTATAAGACCTTTTTTCTGTTATTTTTTCGTTATTGCCCTTCCATTCATAGAACACGGTTGTGTCTTTACCACTAGTTGTATCTACAGACGAAATTCCCAATCGGCTTAGGCTGTCTATAAAATTCTGTGCAATAATTTGGGCTGCATCTCTTGTGCGAATTCTTATAACAGCATCCCTATTGCCTTTTTGCAAAAGATTCAATCCAACAAGAAGAAAGCCCAGCACAACGGCTGCGAACATAACTTCTAAAAGACCAAAACCTTTTTTCATAAAACCTCCCAAGATTTGCCAGTACCTCTTCTTATATACGCCTTGAATGAATTTTCACTTTTGCGTTTCACAGTGCCTGCGCAATAACCTTTAAAACCGCAGGCGGCAAAAAAACCTTCTCCTGTTATGCCAGAGATGCCTATTTGAACTTGGGATTTAACACCACGGTTGAAACAATTAGTGACATCAGTTACGGGAGGAGAAGTTGAATCGGGTAAAAAACCTTGGCTCAGGGCTTCACGAGAAATTTCTGCGCCGTTTGAGGCTGTGTCGGCGGCTATTATCGCATTGGGGTTGGTGCTTATATATATTCTCACCGGCTTGTTCATCCGCTTTGCATCAATCAAGGCTCTTTCCGTGAAAGTCCTTATTGTTTGCGCCGTTTCTTTGGCACGGTTTACAAATATGAGTTCTGTTAAGCCAGAATATGCGAGCGTGGCGAGAATGCCTATGATTACAACAACAACCACAAGCTCCAGCATGGTAAACCCGCCGTAAATCCCTCCATTTTTTGAAACTGCCGCGCTGGCTTTTTTCAAAGCCCACCCAGAAGTCTTGTAAATGGCGAATTTCATGGAACTGTCTCCTAATAATAAATATATATTATTTTCTGAGTAAAAAATCAATTCAGGAGGGCTTTTTTGGAAAAAAAGTTAATTTTAGGTGATTTTCTCTTGAGCATAACAAACCTGAGGGAAAAGCGCAGAAAGTGGGGCGAAATTTTGGAAAATTACCTTGCGGATTTCGTTGGAACAGCCAAAGCTAAAGAAAGCTGGAAAGTTCAGGTTGAAAGGCAGGTATGCACAATAAAAACCTGGTTTTCCAGCCAAAAAATAGTTTACTACGGCGATTTGACAAGGGAAAAAGCCAGGAGCTATGCGGAGTGGCGGGGCAAAAAATCTGCCTCCACCATAAACAAAGAGCTTTTGAGGATAAGGGCAATCATAAAGTATGCGGAAAGATTTCTTGGGCAGCAGCCGAATTTTGCCTTTGAAAAAATAAGCGTACCCGAAACCAGCGAAAACACCAGGCTGGTGGTTCCCTTTTCCATTGAAGAGTGCAAAATTCTCTTAAAATGGCTAAGAAAATACCCCCCCTTTCACGATATGATTCTGCTTATGCTCTTGACTGGCATAGAGAGCAAAGCGGCTACCCTTATGACAAAGGGATGGTGGAATGTCAATGAGAAAATGCTTTTTGTGTTTCCCCAGAAAATTTCAGGGGTTATAGATGCAAAAACGCAGCACAGGGCAAGGAAAATCCCCGTTAGTGAGACTATGTTTGAGATCTACAAGCGAGCGCATATTTTCGCAGAAAACAGCGGTCGCAAGTTCAATCTCAAATGTCAAAAGTTGTTCAAAAAATGCTCATCGCAAACGGGGATAGAAAACATACATTGCCACAGGTTCAGGCACACCTTCGCAAGCCAGGCTTTGAGCGCCGGTTTTGACGTTGTGAGGGTATCAAAAATGCTCGGTCACAAAAACATAAACATCACCCTTAAACATTACGCTGATTTTATCTTCAGCGAAAGCAATGCAGGCTTTGAGGGGATGGTAAAAGTTCACAAAGAATGGGTGAACTTTTTGAATGAGAGGTATTTTAAATAAGGTAGGATAACTGCCAGCGCGGCAGTTATCCTAAAATTACGAAATGGTTACGGGTTTACCCTGTTGGAATTGATGGTGGTTATTGTGATAGTGGGCATTCTCGCTACGCTTGGCTATTCCAGCCTCACAGAAATCATATTTACCAGTCGCGCTAAGGAGACGGCGCAGACCATAAGGACATTTACGGAAAGAGCCTTGATGGATGCAAAGAGGCAGAACAAGATTGTTAGGATTTGCATAAAAGACAAAGCGATAATATCCGAAGAACCCGGTACAACAACTGAATGTGGCAAGGGCACCACTCCTATTAGCGAGACATTGAGTTATGGTTTTTCAAAATCAAATGATGTTCCAGAGGATTATAATGATGGGTTCAAAAACGAAGTTAAATCAGAAATTCGCGTAGGTCTCTCCGGCGTAAGTGGAAAAGGTTTTTTTGCCGCCTGTGGTGCTAAAGGCTACTGCGGCGGGGCGGCGAAGATCGAGACTGAAAATTCATTCAAAGCATACGTAAAAAAAGGAAATAATGCAACCTGGGAGGCTTTATGAAAAAAGGCTTTGGTCTCCTTGAAGTTTTAGTTGCCGCAGTGGTGCTCGGTTTTTTGATTGTGGGGCTAAACAAGTTGCAATCGGGGAATAGAGAAGCAATTTTGCGCATAAGGGCACGTGATGCCGCCAATATTATTGCGCAACACGTTTTAGATTCGCTTGGAATTGTGGGCATAAGCGATAATATATCGTCTGGTGACACAATAATAAAAAATAAACAACGTGATTATGCTTTTGAATCTAAGACCGGAGAAGTGCCAATGAAGTTCAACGTGCTTGTAGAATACCTTCCTCCTCCATCCACCGGCTCTGGCAATTCCATAAACATAGAAACAGATGTAAATGCAAAAAGCAATTTAGTTTCATCGGCAAGCAGCAAAAAAATTGCCAAAAATATTCAAGCGACTGTTTCGTGGGATTTTAAAAAAACTACCCAATCCATAAAAATGTCCAAGGTGGTGAGGTGAATATGAAACGCGCATTCACCCTAATAGAACTCCTCGTTTATATAGCGATAATGAGCTTCATCATAATTGTGGCGGGGCGGGTTTTCAGCGATTCCACATCTATGCGGGTGCGCAGCCAGAGTATGCTTAGGAGCAGCGAAGAAGTTGGCAAGGTTGCAATTTTGCTTAGAGAAGACATTTCACAAATGGGGGTCAAGGAATGGGGCAAACAAACCGAAGACTATGATTATAAATTTGCCGTGCATAATGAAGTTTACTGGAAAACCATAAATAAAGATTACTCATCTTATGTACTTGTCAGAAGAAAACAACAGCCAAACCCAAATCCATCCCCCGTTTATGCCGATAGCCTAGACAGCCTAGTTTTTAAAAAAGCCGTATTTGATAACAACAGCAAATTCATAGCTGTTCGCGAAATAGCTTTGTATGCCAAAAGAGACAGCCTTTTCCGCAAATGCAGAGAAGTGACCACAACCTGCCCCGCAGATGCCCCCATAGAACTCTGCAATGGCACAACCGATAACGATTGTACTTTCACAGGCAAGATAATAAATGATGCTCCTTCTGTCTTGATTGCCACGGGTATTACCAGCTTTAAACTCACTCCTTTGCCAGCAGTTTCAGGAAACCTAGACACTCTTTTTCCTGAGACATTTACTAACGGCATAAGAACCAAAAAATTCAAACTATTTTCAAGGAATGCCTCTAGCACTATGAAACAGCTAACCCTAACCAACGGGGACTATGGAGACTATGATATAGAGGTGTCTGGTTTTGACAAAACTAAGTTTAGCGAGCTTTATCTTGCTGAACCGGTGCCAGAGAAAACAGATTGGACAAAATGCACGCAAATGTCTTTCAAATTGGGCGAAACCTACGTAATTGAATTTGAAATGCGGTTTGATAATTTCATAGAGGATCCTAATGTGCGTGGAAAATATTACAACAGTACTCAATTCAAACCCACCGAAGACCATTTATCCATAGGGTTAAGAACAAACGCCGGAGGTAAAGCTAATAATAATGCCATGCCCAACGATATTTTCTTTTATCCGCCGCAAACCAGCGATGCCAAAAGCCTTAAAAGACATCTTGAGTTTTCGGTAGAAAAAGATTTAGTAAATGCAGATAAAACTTGTGTTGCAATAACCGTGGCATTTTATTCTGATGCTGCTGAAGGCATACTCAAGTTCGCAGATTTTAAAGTGTTCCGCAAGGCAGACGAAAACTTTCGCTCGCCAAAGCCAGAGGAAACTAATTACGGTATAGGAGATGATTTTATTGTCACTACTGCTAATGAGAATGAAAAGAATAAAAAAGTAAATGAAAAAATAAGCGTGAAAGCCTTTGAGCTTTTGTTGAAGATAGACTACAAAGGCGAAAAAACAGGAACATTTTCAGGCAGAGAAAAGGGAATGATAATAGCAACACCTAACAACGGCATTATACCACAGAATTAAAAGGAGGTGACTATGAAACCGCATACTCAAAAATCTGGCATATCTCTAATAGCCGTTTTAATGTTTATGCTTGCCGCTACCGCAGCGAGTGTGGTTATTTTTCGCATGGTTGGCTTGGAGAATTTCTCCAGTAGCTCAAGGCTCAAAGCAACCGAGGCTTACAAGGCGAGCGAAAGCGGCATAGATGCTGTACGTAACTGGCTGGCAAACCGCGGCGCAGAAGCAGGCGATTTGATTACTCAATATGCGGAAAATAAGAAACCTGTGAAAATAAACCTAAGTGGCATGAATGACAGTTTTTTTAGAGCTTATGTGGTTGGAATGGAGGCGAAAAGCAATAAGGAAGTAAAACTGAAAATCCTAGTGGAGGGTAAGGGGAAAGATAAGTCAGTTGTGACTCAAACTGCAATATTAAGCGTGGATGGTTTGTATAAAATCTCTGTGAATCCACCTCAGGCAATATCGTCATCGTCTAGCAGCAAGCGGTCACCTCAGGAACTCCCTGACTTATGGGGAAATGTTGGCTCAATAGGTTTTGTAGATGCTAAGTCAATGATTATAACCCAATCGCCAGCCGCAAAAAATTGCGGCGGTCAAGCACTTAACACAATTACAGTAGGCAAACCAGGTAAACCAGGTTTTTTGGTGCTAGACGGAGATTATTACACAAACAATGGGATATACGTTTATGGCGATTTATATGTAAGGGGAAAATTCGATATGTGCGCAAGCACCGCAGATTTTATAAAAGGCGATTTATATGTTGAGGGTCCCTTTGTCCCTAGAGTAACCTCTGGTACTTTCATTATTGATGGCTCTGGATATTTTGCAGGTAGAATAGACCCCAATGATAACACCATAGTTACGAAAACTGGTCAGTGCGGAGGCAATTTGGGCGGAGTTGTAAGAATTTTAGGCAATTCCACTATGATGGGTCCATATTATGCTTTTAGGGGAGACGATGGCGGTGGCAATTTGAATTTTGATATCAGAGGCAATTTAGTTATGGGAGGAGATACCTCCTATATAGATTTAGGAGCAAGCAATGTCACTACCAGCAAACTTGAAGTGCAGAAAAATGTGTGGATCAAAAAACTTACTAAGTCTGGTTTGAATTTAAATTATAGTTCTAGCAGTGTGCTTTGGCCTACATTTGGCAAAGAAAGTGGTTCAAATGGTTCTAGATTGTGTTTGGGACAACCAGTTACTTCGGTAAATGCAAATCTTTACAAAGATGGTTCAACCCCAAACCCTTTTTATTTCAAAACAAGTGCCGCCGCCAATAATGTAGTGTCAAATTGTACCGAAGCAACTCCTACTGATGACCGTGGCGCAGACCCAATGAATGGCACTGTAAGGTGCAAAATAAATTGCAAGGATGATAATAATAAAGATTATAAAGCAGAACTTTTTGCAAAAACCTGCGCAAACCCCCCTATAGAATTTGATAATCTTATTTATACAGAGGGGGCTTTAAAGTCAAATCCAACCTATAAGGTACATAAAAATTGTCCTAACCTATCAGATGCTTGGAGAACGAGTTTATTGGAAGGATTTAAAGATTGCTACAATACTTATAACGGCGAACTTTACAAAGATGAATGGTTTGTTATTTATATAAAAAACCAGAACCAATTTAATAGTAATTATAAGGGAACTATGGGCAGTGGCAAATATATTGTAATATTAGATATTGATTCCTCTTATATTGCTTCAAGTAGTTATAAGTTTTTATATCTCCCGCCAACGGGTCCAAATGCCACTGTTATGCTTTATCTCCCCAAAGGCTTTGTTGGAGGCACAATTGAACTAAACGGACAAGAGTCAGACAACATCAAGCCTCAGCTCTCAAATTATAAATATTTTATTTTCAGCGATGGTAATATAGGCTCATTTAACACAACAAAAGATAGAATACTTTATGGCAATATCTTTATGAACAATTGCACGACTATGAATAATTCCTTAAGCAAAGAATGTCGTGTTACCAACCCATATTTTTACTCTAAGGGCAATGAAGAATTTGTGCAGCAACTAATGGAATCCGATATTTTAAGGGAATTAGACAGAACTGGTAGCGGTCCAATAGCTAAAAGCAGCAGTAGTGCCAAAAGTTCCAGCAGCAATACCAAAAGTTCCAGCAGCAACTTTAGCCTAGATGATGCCCCATGGATACCAATTGCCAGCCGCCTTTCGGTAAAGGTGGAGAGCAAGGAAATAAGCAAAGAAAAGGCACCGACAGATGAAGAATATATGATACTTCAACCCTCAATACTTATAATGCCGCGCGCGGTGCGCATAACGCCAACTACGAAAATAACCGATTTAAAAAAATACTATTCTTATATGTACCTAAACGGAGCAAAAAGCACCACCACACCAGCCACTCCAACTTGCAAGGGTTATAACTCTAATGCTGTGTTAAAATATAATGCTGCCAATGACGTGGATGTTTATAAATGCGACTTCCCCTCTGGAACGCCCCGTTATTCGTCTTTCTACGTGGTTGTTGGAAACGCGCCTGGTGCAAGCGATATACCCGAGGAAACAGTGACTTGCGAGTTTGAAAAGGCAGAATACACTCAGGGCGAGAATATAAGATTTAAAAAGTTTGAATGCAATGGCGGTGACTTAGACCTAAGCAATGCGAGTTTCAGCACTCTTTTCGGAGTTTTGCCACAATATTCCGATGAATGGAAAAATTACCCCAACCGTAGTGCTGCCGCATGGTATCCAGCTTCTGAGCTTGAAAGCGAAACCATAGTAACTGTGTCTGGAGTTTGCACCAATGTTCCAGAAACAGTATGCACCCCCAATCTTATTATAAAAAAACCAACTTGCCAGCTAACCAGATATCCTGATAATCCCCCTCCTCAAAAGGTCACTTATAAGATTAAATGCAACTCTCGTACCGGTGCCTGTCAGGGCGGTGACCCGGCAGTACAATCTCCAACACACTCTTGCGGAGGCGCAGGTATATACCCAACAAAATGCAACACCTCAGATGAGAAATGTGACTTAGGATCAGATTGTCAACCCTGTTTCAATATTTCTGCCATAAATGACGGTAAAATAAGTTCGAATCATCCTGTATGGAATAGAGATCCTAGTGCGCTTCATAGTTTTAATACTACGGGTTATACTGATCCTGTTGATAATGACAGGAAGGGAATAGATAGAACGATTCGTATGTTTGAGGTTTCATGCGATGGTCATAGATTACGTTATGGCACAAATAATGGTGGTGGAATAGAATGTGGAAAATTTGATGTTGTAAATACAACCCCCACCTCTAATTCTGGTAAGTATGAGCCTTGGTGCCGCGTAGCACGCACCTCCAACAATTCTAACAAGTGTTATAATACTTCGACAGGTAGTACAACAGCACCCGTAGCTGCCCCAGAATACGGTTGCGGACCCTTCCCTGACATAGGCAAAGTCACTGCCAACAGTTCAAACCCTACTTTCAGATATACCAAGTCCAATAATGGTGATATTGAAAGTACCTCCCCTAGCAATTGGAGAAGTAGTAGTAGTGTTAATATTACTGAGAGAGAGAATAGTAAAATCTATATGTACACACTTATTTGCGATGGTAATTCACTGACTTATGGTTCAACTCCAAGTAACCCAACTAAAAAAGACGGAATACTTTGTGATGGTTCTTTTACCGTATCTTCTGACTGCGCTGCGCTAAACAATCTCTCTTGTACTGGCTTGCCCGCAACAGGCACGAAAAATCATGCAATAAACAAGCCAACAGTGACTTGCAATGGCTCAACAATTAGCAACAGCGATATTACTTGGTCAAATGAACCCGATTGGAGTAATCCTGCGGTAGGTGAATACAATGACGTAACGGCAACGGTAAACGCTGGAAACTGTAGCGAACAATCCATTATTTGCGGCGATTTAACGGTAGGTTTAGGTCCCTGTGACTATAACCCAGAATGGTGCGATGGTATAGCGTATAATGCCGTAAAAGACAGCTCAAATTCACGTCCTACTACTCCGGGAGCCTGTATGTTTTTCAGTGATTATAATAAAATTACTACAGCCTCCACTGGTGGTGAAATTTATATAAACAAGTCAAGCAGAGGGACTCCTACCTGCACAGGCAACACTGCTAACTGCGCAAAACCAACACCAGCAGACGGCGGATATTATTTTTACCTCAAGTCGGGAACTACATCTGGCAATTCTGCTAACTGGGCTGGCGTTGTAGCTGGAACAAAGCGCACCGATTGCATAGCAAGTGCTCCTGTTGCTCCAACAGTAACTTGCGCCGTAGCAAAAACAAGTGTCACGCAAGGCGAAAACATTGGACCACCCACGATAAGCTGTTCCTATGGAACAATGGATAAATCCAATGCAAGTTTCTCAGGCGATACGCCAACGAATGTTACTAATTGGAAAAACTCAACAGGAACAGTAAATGCTTATTATGGCGGTAGTGTTGTCACGGGCAGCAAATCCATTCAAGTATCAAATGTAAAATGCGGCAGCACTATAGTTAGCGGCAGTGCGGATTGTGGCACTATTCAAGTGAATAAACCTACTTGCAAGGGGTTGCCCACCACAGTTGCCAGTGGCACGGCAATCACGGATCCAACAGTTAGCTGTGGCAACGCAAGCCTAGGAGGAATAAGTGCAAGCAGTTTCACCACTACCACCACTAACTGTGCATGGGATGGAAGCGGCACAAGCGGTTCTTTCAGAAGAACAAATAATCAAACAGGAAACTGCGCATTAACATTGAATAATCTATCCTGCGATGGAAACAGTTTGACTAACGTTGGTGTCCCTTGCTACACAGGTACGAGTGGCACAAATACAGATGTGAGTGTTACTGTGGCAACAAGCAGTTCATCTGTAGCAAGTTCTAGTTCTGTAAAAAGTTCCAGTTCAGCTACAGCAAGTTCTAGTTCATCTGCACCAAGTTCTAGTTCGGCTGCGCCAAGTTCTACATGCTCTGATTGGCCCACATCAGGAACTATCAACAAGGATGGATGTTATAAACCTACATGGAGCGGCGACAAAAATTGTATTATGAGTTGTTCTGGTAGTTGTTCCATTAGCCAAGGAACTAATAGTATAACTGTTACTCCTGGTAGTCCAACAAAAATAAGTGGAGGAACAGAATATACCGTTACTGGTACCCTTGTGATTAATACTTGTTATTAATAGTCGCCGTTTAATAATCGTCTGAACCCCCATTCCCCCGCTCACCTAAGCGAAGCCGAAATGAGCGGCGAGCTGTCGGGTTGAGTGTCTCTTAGTGCAAAAGGGAAAATCAAAAGAAACTTTTTTCTCTTTTGTTCAAGGAAATATTGTTTTTTCCTGCATTTCTAACAAACTCAAAATCTCTTTCTTTTAAGCATCCATAGCTTTTTATTTTGCTTTCGTTATACCGTAAATCTATATCATCCTTTTTTATTTGCTTAACTTCACCACAATCAATATAAGAGACATGAGTTAAAAAATCTGGATAGTCGTTAGGCAACAGTTTTATCTGAAAATTCTTTTTCTTTGTTTCGGTGCTAGCTTCCGTGTTAATAAAGCAATAACCAACCCAACCATCGTCTTTTTCGCTTAGGATGACAATACGCTTATCATGCGGCATATCTTCAAACGCACAAACATCAACCAACAATAGCATCCCAGGAAATAAGGTCATTTGGCAAATGCCCTTGTAAACGCTTCGCTTTCCAGTATCAGCTTGCGCTCACTACTCGGCATTCCAACCTCGTCAAATATGCTTTCCATATTGATTTGCTGATTATCTTCGGATTTTTTCCAAGCAATGCCATGAGACTTGTCCGTAAGCTGCCCCATTGACAACCCCTTGTTATCTTCAATGGATTTGTTCAAATTTTCAATGTCGGAATCGGCGAGATTATCAAGGTCGGCGGGTTTCAGCGGCGTAACTTTATATCCCTGCACGGATATAACTTGCGCATATTTGGCAAAATCGGGGTTCCCTTTTCTTACACCCTTGAAAATATCGTATAAAGAAGAAGGCACTGGACCGTATTCCATTTTTATGTAATTATCGCCAGTTATGAAGCGCCCCCAATCTCTCATGTGAGAAATATCCGCAAACCATAAGATTTTGAAAATTTTATGGAACTGCCTCTCCGCTTGGTCAAGCCTGCCCAAGACGTAAAGCAACGAATGAAGCAATCTAGATTCATCAACCATAAAAGAACTCCTATTATAGCAATATAGAAATTTCTACATTTACCCTCATGGCAGAAAACAAAGCACCGGAAAAGTTTATTTTTTATATGCACAAAGTGTGCAAAAGCTATCCACCGGATAAGGAAGTGCTTAAAGATATTTCTTTGAGTTTTTATTATGGCGCAAAAATTGGAATAATAGGCACAAATGGAAGCGGAAAATCCACGCTTTTGCGCATAATGGCTGGCATAGATAAAGAGTTTCAAGGCGAGGCTTGGATAGAAAATGGGCGTACCGCAGGCTATTTGCCGCAAGAACCGCAGCTCAATGCAGAACTCTCCGTTAAGGAAAATGTTATGGTTGCTGTTGCGGCAAAGCAAAAAATTTTAGACCGCTATAACGAAGTTGCTGTGCTTATGGGCGATGCAGAGGGTAGCAAACTGGAAAAACTCTCCGAAGAAATGGAGAGATTGCAAAATAAAATTGATGCGGAAAATTTATGGGACTTAGACCGCTCTGTGGAAATAGCTATGGATGCCCTGCGCTGCCCTCCTGGCGATTGGCAGGTTACAAATCTCTCTGGCGGAGAAAAACGCCGCGTTGCCCTTTGCCGCCTGCTATTGGAAGAACCAGATTTGCTGCTCCTTGACGAACCCACAAACCACTTGGATGCCGAATCCGTTGCTTGGCTTGAACGCCATTTAAAGGAATACAAAGGCTCGGTTATTTTGGTGACTCATGACCGTTATTTTTTGGATAATGTAACAGGCTGGATTTTGGAGCTTGACCACGGGCGCGGTATTCCCTGGCAGGGCAACTATGCGCAGTGGCTAGACCAAAAACTTGAGCGTATGCGCAAAGACGAAAAAGGCGAGAGCGACAGGCAAAAACGGCTTGCCAGAGAACAGGAATGGGTAAAGGCAAGCCCCAAGGCAAGGCAGGCTAAATCCAAGGCTCGCTTAAAAGCCTATGAAGAACTTTTGAGCCAAGACAAAAAAGAGCAATACAAGGTTGCGCAAATCGCAATTGCAAATGGCAAGCGGCTTGGCGATGTTGTTATAGAGGCAAAGGGAATTTCAAAATCTTTTGGAGACAAACTGCTTTACGAAAATCTCAACTTCTGCCTACCACGCTCAGGCATTGTTGGCATAATAGGTCCCAACGGCGCCGGGAAAACTACCCTATTCAAAATGATTTTGGGGCAAGAAAAACCAGATGCCGGAACATTCAAGCTCGGAGAGACCGTGGAAATAATTTCCATGGAACAAGGCAGAGATTCCTTGAACGACAACAATACCGTTTTCCAGGAAATTTCCGGCGGCAAAGAGGAAATAATTATTGGGGAACGCAAACTCAATGCCCGTGCCTATTGTGGGCTTTTCAACTTTACCGGCAGCGACCAGCAAAAAAAATTATCCCAGCTTTCAGGCGGAATGCGAAACAGGGTTTTAATGGCAAAGAACCTGCAAAACGCAGGCAACCTCCTTTTGCTAGACGAACCAACAAATGACTTAGATATAGAAACCCTCCAAGCCCTTGAGCAGGCAATTTTGAACTTCGCTGGCTGCGCTGTGGTTATCTCTCACGATAGATGGTTTTTAGACCGCATAGCCACGCATATCTTAGCTTTTGAAGGCGATAGCAAGGCAGTGTGGTACGAGGGCAACTGGACAGAATACGAAGCTGATTACAGAGAGCGCATGGGCATAGATGCAGATAACCCAAAGCCTATCAAATATAAAACGCTGAAAAGGTAATGCTACCTCACAACAAATTTAATGCTCTGCATTCCTTTTATTTTGGCAAAATATAGCCCGCTGGGCAATGGGGGTTTAACCTTATCTCCTTTAAGGTTAAAAATTTCAATGGAACTTAATGCCTGAGTTGGGGAAACATTTAAAATAATAGGAGTAGATTCCTGTGAACTTGAACTGTTTTCATTCACTGAGGAAGAGCTACTTGGAGCAAAAGAAGAGCTACTTGGAATATCCGGTGCTGGCGCAAGTTTTGAAACTATGTATGCAAGCGCACCCAAAAGACCAGCATTGTAATCTATGCCGCCCTCGGTGGTTTGATAGTCGGTAACGCTCTCCGTGTAAGAAGTTGAGACCCGAGTTCCGCCCACTAAATAACCGAAATATTTGTTCCTTTCGGGAATGGTCATTTTGGCTTTTTCGTTGTCGTCTGGATTATCATCTCTTAAAAATACGTTTCTGTGGTGAGGTAGTTTAGGGCTACCGTTGCAACTCTCGCAGAATCCCGTAATAAACGAGCGTTTGGCTTTGTTGCTACCGAGAATGTAGTCTATTTGGTCGTATATGAATTGGTCGTATTGGGTGATGTTTTTTGCCAAAGAGTAAAGAGCAACGCTGAATGCCGTGTTGCCAGCATAACGCAACTGACCCCAGCCGCCGCCAAGGATTGTAACTTTTTCCTCGTTGATGTTACTGGAGTTGGTGTATTTGCTCACAAACTCGTCAAACATAAGTTTAAGAGCATCGTTTTTGTTTTCTGGAACCGCCATAGCCGTAGCATAAGCCACAAGATCGTGGGAGTTTGAATAATCAAGAACGTGCCAATGCCCTTTTAACTGACTTTTATCTATATCGTTTTTATACGTATTGTTTTCAGTAATTCTATACATTTCCGAAGCCGCCAAAACAAATACAGTAGCTGGGTCTTTGTGCGCACCGTAAAAATCGGCTCCGGCGGCTTTATCTTTATGTGATTTCGCATAATCATAAGCATTTTTTGCGTGTTTAATGCACGTGTCAGCGTAAGCCGTATCGTATTCACGGTATATCTTAGACATAATGGCAAGAGTACTAGCGGCAAAAGATGCCATAACCCCATCGTCTGGATTTTTCGTTATAGGGCGAGAACCTTCTTTTTCTCCGCCTTCGTTTATCGGCAGAGTTGACATAAATCCAGCCGTAACCCATTTTTGGTGATCATAATTGCCATTTCCTTTTTGGGAATAAAATGTTGTGCCGTTTGGCGTAGCTTTAATTATCCAGTCCGTAGCGTATTTAAGTTCCTCCAAAAGATCCGGAATCCTATTCGACTTGCCACCTGCTATGCTCCAATCCTTGGACTGGGCATAGTCACTGTAGTCCCCATTGTAGAGGTCGTAGAAACCTTTGGGAAATGACTCATAAGCTTTGGCAAGCACATAAGCGGAATAGAAAAATGTTTGCCCAAACAACACGTGGTCGCCACAGTCAAACCATCCACCCTCGAGATTGCGATTGCCATCGGCATCTTTGGTGAAGCTGGTTTTGTACTTGTGATCCATAAGAAGCCAATTGGGACCGAGACCAGACCTTTGGGCACCATAGAACCTAGTTACCATCCAAAGCGCTTTTTTGTATTGCTCGGCACTAAAAGCCCCCTTTGCTTCCGCTGCAAAAGCATTTTGCAAGGAAAGGGCAACCAATAAAACTGTTAAAAATATAGAGCGAAGCATTCATTTAATATAATAAATAAATGCTAATCTATTAATGCCTGCCAAACCTTCTGGTTCTTTTAGGGGGATGGTCATCGCCTTTGAAAGGTTTTCTGGCTTTTTTTCCGCCATATTCCTCTTTTTTGTCGAAATACGAGGATTTTCTGCCTTCGCCTTCGTAAGATTTCTTTCTGCCTTCGCCATCATAAGATTTTTTTGCTGGCGGAGGTTCGTCTGTCATCAATCTTATTTTAGAGGGGCGGTTTTTAATTGTCATTTTGCGGAGAATTTGCAAAACTTCTTCGGGCATGGCTTCGGGTAAATCAACTGTGCTGAATTTCTCAAAGAGCTTTATGTGCCCAATGTATTTGGAATCCAAATCGGCTTCGTTTGCTATTGCGCCAACAATGTCTCTAGGCGAAACATTGTCCATTCTGCCAACGCCCAAATAATAGCGTTCCATTCCGCTTTCCGGCGGTTCCATATCGCTAAAGCTACCATCTCTGCGCCTGTCTGAACCTCTGTCTCCCCTATCTCCTCTCTCTCCTCGGTCTCTATCCCTTTCTCTCCTCGGTCTTTCACGCTCGCCTCTATCGCCCCTGTCGCTTCTGTGTTCCCTCGCTTCCCTATCCCTTGTTCCTCTGGATTCCGCATCCAGCGGCTCCATTTTTGGGAATAACGGCTGTTCTTCCTGGGTCATAAAAGCTAGGGCTGCGGCTATGTCTGCGATGTCTATGGCTTGTTCCAAAGCTATGCTTTCAACTAAATTTCTGAAATTATCTAAGCCTTTTTGCTCTTGAACTGTTTTGATAATATCTTCTTTAAATTTAGCCACTCTTTTATCGCTTATTTGCTCACCAGTTGGCAAGCTCATTTTTTCAATTTTCTGGCGTGTTTCTTTTTCTATCATGGAAAGCAGGCGCGTTTCTCTTGGGGTTACAAACAATATGGCATTGCCGTCCCTGCCAGCGCGGCCTGTTCTGCCTATGCGGTGAACGTAAGATTCGGTATCGTAAGGAATGTCGTAGTTCAATACGTGAGTTATGCGTTCAACGTCCAAGCCTCTGGCGGCAACATCGGTTGCAACCACAATGTCTATTTTGCCGTCTTTAAGGCGGTTCAGTGTGCGTTCCCTCAAAGATTGAGCCAAGTCTCCCGAAAGAGGAACTGCATTAAAGCCTCTCGCTTCCAAGCGTTCCGCAATTTCTGCCGTTGCTTGTTTTGTGCGCACAAAGATGAGCATACCTTCAAATTCTTCGCCTTCCAGAACTCTTGTTAGAGCCTCCATCTTATGCTCTTGGCGAACCGATAAATAGCGTTGGCGAATTTTTTCAACGGTGGCAGTTTTGCCCGCTATCCTTATTGTTTCGTATTCGCCGAGGTATGTGGAAACTATTTTTTGCACAGCGGTTGGCATAGTAGCGCTGAACAAAGCTCTTTGAGCATCTTCTGGCGTTGATTCCAAAATATATTCAACATCTTCTTGAAAGCCCATATCCAGCATTTCGTCTGCTTCGTCTAGCACAAGTGCTTGGATGCCAGAAAGGTCTATTGTTTTGCGTTCCAAATGGTCTATGAGGCGGCCTGGGGTTGCAACCACAACCTGTGCTTTGCGTTTAAGTGCGCGAAGCTGAATTCCCATATCTTGCCCACCATAAACAGGCACCACGTGAAAATCCTTCATAAAAGAGGAATATTTTTGAATTGCCTCCGAAACCTGAATTGCAAGCTCCCTAGTTGGCGTTAAAACCAGCATAGCGGGATTTTGAGCGTCAAAATCCAGCCGAGATAGCAAAGGCAGCGTAAATGCCGCTGTTTTGCCCGTTCCTGTTTGCGCTGTGCCGAGCAAATTTTTGCCCGCCAAAAGCAGTGGTATTGTTTGCATTTGTATTGGCGTTGGATTTTCATATCCAATTTTTTGAACAGCCTGCATAACTTTTGGAGATAACCCCAAATCGGCGAATGCACCTTCGCCATCGATTTTTTCTTCACCTTCGCTCATCATTTTGCCCATCTATTCGATTGTCGCAAAACCCTTGCGAACTGTGAATAGAAATTCCTGTGTGTAAATATAGCAAAAGTTTGGGATTTTGTCAAGTGTTTTTTTTATTTGCTATATTATTTTTGATGAATTATGCTGCGAAAATAACGAAAGATGATGATGAATATATCGTCTCTTTTCCCGATAAGCCAAATATAAATACTTGCGGCGAATCTCTGGAACACGCTTTGGAAATGGCGAAAGAGGCTTTAAACGAAACCCTCGTATGCGAGCTTGAATTTGGCAAGCATTTGGTTATGCCCAAAACAAAAGAAAATGCAAAAAAAAGTTTATATGCCATTTCTGTTAAACCTGAAATTGAAATTGCATATATGATTTTTGAAGCACGAAAAGGCAAGCCTATAGCAAAGATAGCAAAAGAAGCTGGCATAAGCAAACAAGCC
>Ga0268262_10002079_pt1 | contig 23614 bp, 40 predicted proteins | sample TergutNc150P3_FD_190354 | JGI IMG/M metagenome (GOLD analysis project Ga0268262, IMG submission 190354) | Nasutitermes corniger P3 segment gut microbial community from laboratory colony in Florida, USA - Nc150 P3 (SPAdes) (version 2) | ecosystem: Host-associated > Arthropoda: Insects >...
CGGTCAGCTCGGCGATGGGACAAATACAGACCGAAACGTTCCCGTCCGTATAGGTACAGCAACGGACTGGAAGTCTGTATCAGCAGGCAATGCTCACACGATTGCCCTCAAGACAGACGGCAGCCTCTGGGCCTGGGGGCACAATAATTCCGGTCAGCTCGGCGATGGGACAACTACATATAGGAACACCCCCGTCCGTATAGGTACAGCAACGGACTGGGCGTCAGTATCGGCAGGCTATTATCACACACTTGCCATCAAGGCAGACGGTAGCCTCTGGGCATGGGGAGCAAATGAATCCGGTCAGCTCGGCGATGGGACATATACAGACCGGAACACACCCGTCCGTGTGGGTGTGTCCACGGGTAGCACGGCGGCGAGCTATGACCACACGCACAACTCAGGCGTCAACGATAGCCTGGGCTTATGGAACAGTTCAAGTCAGCTAGGCGACAATGGCAATGCCAATACCAATACCAATACAGACGACGGCCAAACAGAACCACGCGATGAGGTTTTTATCACAAGAGACCATTCGCCCGAGGCTTTTGTGGATGGCGTGTCATTCGGTCTTATGATCAACGGCGAGATTGTGAGCCTGCATACTGACGACACGCGCTCTGTCTATGTGAATGACAGTAACGATGTCTATACCATCGGATACATAGGCGATGAGGCAGTCTATTACCTGAACGGGATATGTCACACACTCCCCAGAAGCCCATCGTCACTATGGACGCAGGCAAATTCCATACACGTAACCCCAGGCGGCGATGTGTACGTTGTCGGCTGTGAATACGATGATCAAGGGAATACAGCGCACATGCTCTGGAAAATAACCGGCGGCAACGCGCAAATAGTGAGACTGAGAAATAGGGATAGAGATAGACCCGGACAAACCCATTCCGTCTTCGTGAAGTAGCCATGTACTTTCAGACCGTAGCGCCCATGACTTCAACCATTTACCAACCAAGCCAATTCCACTAGAACAATGAACCCATCTGTCAACAGGAAAACCAGGAGCTACCAATGTTCAGAGTCACACACATCCCCAAAAGCATCCTCCTTGCCGCCCTCTGCGTCTTCTGCTGTCCCATGGCATCGCAGACAAAGCAACGTGTCGTTGTCGTCATGGAACCTGTGGCCAGCAGCGCCAATGTTACGAACATGAACATGAGCCAGGTGAGGGGGGCAATGGAGGACTTTCTGAGCAGGAGCAGGGACTACCGCGTGGTTGACAGGAAACGCGCCGATCAGGTGTTCGCTGAGCTGAACCTGCAGAGAACCAGCGGAATGATTGACCCAGGCACTGCGAAGGCCATAGGCAGACACCTGGCCGCCGATTTCGTTTGTGTCTCGGAGCTGATCAAGGATGAAGGCTATACGAACATAAACATTTCACTCATCAATGTGGAGACGGGCGTGGTGGAGAAGTCCGGCAGCGAGACAGCGCAGGGCGACAGTCCGGCTGACATCAGGGCGGCGACGGAGAGAATAGCCTCCAGAATAACCGGCGCAATGACCAACGAGCAGATAATCGAGCGAAGTACCCTGAGGAAAAACGTGACATTCGGTCTCTACATCAATGTTGGAATACCTGTGGGCGATTTTGGCGGTGTTGATTACCCCGCCACGCCTGGCTTTCCTGTGCCACAGACTGAGGGCTACGACGCGGGCTTGGGGGCCAGGTTCACTATGAGCATTCCATTGCTCTCTAATAACCTTGGCTTCAGGGCGGCGGCCGGCTTTGCGTACAACGGCGGCACAAACACGGCTCCCGGCTACCGGGACGAAGGCCTTGGCTATTTGGCGATGGGCGTCAGCGGTGAGTTGCAGTTCTTCTTTTACGAGTCTTACCGGCACAGGGGTACGTACCTATTTGGCGGCGCTATGGTGAATAACGAGACATTCAACCGCTCAGTCAGCGGCTTCACGAAAAGAAAGATACGCATGGGCGCAACGGCGGGTCTAGGTCACACATTTCCAGCCAAAAGCGGCCACGGCGGCTGGACGCTGGAACTGGCATACCATGGCACTCTGTCCGCAAAAAACAGCGGCGTCGGCGAACCCGTAGCGGCAGACTACGTGCGCCTGAGCGCGGGGTTTGTGTTTTGATTACATTTTGAGATTCCTGCAAAACGTTGGAGTTGCAAAACTAACGTTTCGCAAGCGGCTCACGAGGTAATTGCAAAACCCCGCTGCGCGTCTGCTCCCGACCTTCCGCCATCTCTGGCTGGATTTAATACCAAGTTGCGTTCAATTGACATTGAACGCTCTACGCCAAAGTTTTTGAAAAACACTTGGAGCGCTTGCGATGCCGCATCCGATGAGGAAACCCAGCTTTTCAAAAATCTCTTGTGTATCCGATGTAACATCGGATACACAAGGTCGCTCCGTTATGGCTTGCTGAAAATGTCAGCATTTTCTTACTCTTTGACAAATTGAATATTCAACTTCATTATGCGGGCATCGGCTCCCGCTGCCTGATACCAACTCGCAATCTTTTGATTGCAAGTTGGTATCAGGTTGTTTTCCGTATTGCAGGCGATAACTATTCAGGCGTTTCGGATACGGCGCCCTCTTTAGGTGTAGGCAGTGTGTAATCAATCAATTCGATCAGCGCCAAATCCGCCGCGTCGCCAAGTCTATGACCGGTCTTGAGTATGCGTGTATATCCGCCCGGTCGTTCGCTGAAACGCGCCCGAAATTCCGGGGTAAATATCTTGGCTACAACAGCTTTATTGCCTAGTCTCGCCATCGCCAGTCGTCTGTTAGCGACAGTATCGGATTTAGCTAATGTGATAAAAGGCTCGACAAACTTGCGAAGTTCTTTGGCTTTAACAACTGTGGTCTGTATCCTTTCATTCTGCAAAAGCGCTGTCGCCAGATTTTTCATCAGGGCTTTGCGTTGATTGGTGGTACGCCCTAAACGATTTCCTGAAACATTGTGACGCATATGTCCTCCTTTTCTTTGTTAATAAGATCAAGGGTTCGGTGTAAAAGCTGGGTTCTGCGAGTGGCTCACAGATCATGGTCAAGGCGCATACCGAGGGATAGTCCAAGGCGCGTGAGTTCGTCTTTGATCTCCTGAAGCGATTTCTTGCCGAAATTCTTGGTTTTCATCAATTCTGCTTCAGTTCTTTGTATTAATTCGCCAATTGATGTGATATTGGCGTTTCTCAAACAATTATTGGCTCTGACAGACAACTCAAGTTCTTCTACAGACTTGCCAAGCAGGGCGTTGACGCTCTCGCTTGTGAAAGCCATTGAGCCGCCTTCGGTATCAAGGAGATCTTCATCTTGTCGAGCGAAAACCAGAAAGTGCTCTCTGAGTATCAGGGATGCATCGCTTACTGCGTCTTGGGGGTCAACTGTACCATTAGTCCAGACCTGCAAGACGAGCTTTTCAAACTCGGAACTTTGTCCCACGCGGGCGGGTTCGATGGTGTAGTTGACTCTGGTAATGGGGCTGTGGTTTGAGTCCAGTGGAATAAATCCTGTGGCAAGTCTTTCATCCATGTTGCGATCGGCTGTTACGAAGCCACGCCCAGGACTGACCTGGATTTCCATTTCCAGCTCACCGTCTTCCCCGAGTGTGGCAATGTGAATATCGGGAGAAACCACCTCGATATTCTGATTGCATCGGATATCTTTTGATGTAACAACGCCTTCGCCCTTAAATGAGATAGTTACGATCTGCGGGGAATTGATGTGCAATTTGAATGGAACTTCTTTGATGTTCAGAAGGATATGTGTGATGTCCTCCCAAACTCCAGGCAGAGCTGTAAATTCATGCTGTACGCCTTTAATGCGAACATTTGTTACAGCAGCGCCGTTAATACTGCTTAGTAAAACGCGCCTTAGTGAATGCCCAACCGTTGTGGCGAAGCCGCGTTCAAATGGATAAGCTATAAACTCTCCAAAAGAGTTTGTTTTTGTAGTCGCGGTTAGTTCCGCAAAACGTGGGCGCTGGAAGTCGCTGATATTTAGCATCCTTGACCCCTTACTTGCTGTAGAGTTCAACGATCAACTGCTCGTTGATATCGAGAGTTACGTCTTCTCTGGCTGGAACCGCAAGAACTTGTCCTTTAAACGCTTTTGCGTCGAATGAAAGCCACTTGGGGATTCCCCTGCCAACAGCGGTTTCAACGGAAGTTTTTACAGATTCTATTTCGCGCGCTTTGGAACCAAGTTCAATGGACTGCCCGGTCTTGGTAAGAAAAGATGGAATGTCAACTCTCTTACCATCTACAAGAACATGGCCATGTAAAACCATTTGACGCGCTGTGCGGCGGCTGGCGGCAAAGCCTAGACGGTACACGACATTGTCAAGACGGCTTTCCAGCAATGCCAGCAAATTATGACCTGTGACGCCGCGCTTTTTTTCGGCTTTTTCAAAATACAAGCGAAATTGCTTTTCTAGAACACCATAGATGCGCTTGACTTTTTGTTTTTCACGAAGCTGTAAGGCATAACCGGTGGGCTTTTTGAGCTTGCCCGCGCCATGTTGGCCTGGGATCTTCCCTTTGCGTGTTTCAAATGAGCATTTTTCTTTGAAACAGCGATCACCTTTCAAATATAATTTCATGCCTTCGCGCCGGCAGAGGCGGCAGGCGGCTTCAGAATATCGAGCCATAAATCTCCTCCTCGTTTATACTCGGCGCCGTTTTGGGGGGCGGCATCCGTTGTGGGGAATTGGGGTTACGTCGCGAATACTTGTCACCTGAATCCCACAAGCATTTATCGCGCGGATAGCGGATTCTCGTCCTGCACCCGGTCCTTTGACTCTTATATCAACAGAACGGATGCCTTGCTCTTTAGCTGCTTCTGCGGCTACACCAGCGGCAATTTGCGCAGCATATGGGGTACCTTTGCGAGTTCCGCGAAAATTCTGATTGCCGCTGGATGCCCAACTGAGCATGTTGCCCATAGGATCAGAAATTGAAATGATAGTGTTATTGAAAGATGCGTGTACATGGGCGATGCCATGCGGTACATTTTTCTTTTCTTTTTTCTTGACCACCTTTTTACCGGCAGTCTTGGACTGGATTTTTGCCATAGCCTACCTCAACCTATTTCTTTTTGCCGGCGATAGCTCGACGCTTGCCCTTGCGGGTGCGCGAGTTGGTGTGCGTACGTTGACCGCGAACTGGTAAGCCTTTGCGGTGACGAATGCCGCGATAACAACCGATATCCATTAATCGCTTGATATCAAGACTGATGTTTTTGCGAAGATCGCCTTCTACGGTTTCTTCAGCGGTGATAACACGACGGATACGACCGATCTCATCCTCGGTAAGATCGCGGACTTTTGTTCCGTAATCTACTTTGGCGCGGTCAAGAATGCTGTGGGCTTTGGGGCGCCCAATGCCGAAAATGTACGTGAGAGCGATCTCAACGCGCTTTGCTGCGGGCAAATCAATACCTGCGATACGTGCCATGCGGTCTCCTTAGCCTTGACGTTGTTTGTGCTTAGGGTTTTTCTTGCAAATTACTCGGGCAACGCCTTCGCGCCGAACTATTTTGCAGTGTTCGCATAATTTTTTGATGGAAGGTCTTAGTTTCATTTGAGTGACCTCGAAAAATAGGAAAGTTCATTTGAAGCGATAGATGATCCGCCCACGGGTTAAATCGTATGGAGTCACCTCCACGAGTACCCTGTCGCCGGGGAGAATACGGATAAAATTTTTCCGCATTTTTCCGCTGATGTGAGCGAGAATTTGATGCTTGTTTTCCAACTCTACGCGGAAAACTGCGTTGGGCAATGACTCCACCACTGTGGCTTCCAGCTCAATGGCTTCTTCTTTGCTCAAATGCACTCCTCATAGTGTTTTGCAACGACATTAAAAACTTCATCAGGCATGGCAAGGCCGTCAACTTGCCGAAAACTGGTATTGCTCCTGTAGTGAGCAAGAACAGGTTCATAGGAAGCATTAAATACATCCATGCGAACTTTGAATGCTTGAGGTGTGTCATCTGATCGTTGTTCAAGAGGACTTCCACAGCGGTCGCAAACACCATCAACTACAGGTTTGTTACGAACCAAGTGGTAAATCGCCCCACATGCGCTGTTACTACATACGCGGCGATTAATAACTCGGTCTTGCAAGACAGACATCGGGACATCAAGGCAAACCACTAATCCGAAGCTGATACCCTTTTCAGAGAGGAAGTCGTCAAGGGCAATAGCCTGATTGAGAGTTCGTGGATAGCCATCAAATAACACGTCTTTAGTTTCGTCTTGCAGCCGCGCAAAGACAATCTCGTTGACAATGTCATCGTCCACCAGTGTGCCGTTAGCCATTTTGGCTTTGACCATAAGGCCTATTTCTGTCTCCGTAGACACAGAATTTCTTAGAATATCACCTGTTGAAATTCGGGTCAAATCAAATTTTTCTTCAAGCAAGGTGGCTAGAGAACCTTTGCCTGAACCAGGGGCGCCAAAAAGTATATGCACCTTCATCAATTTACCCTGACCACAGGTCCCCTGCTGCCCTTGTTGCCTTTGCCGCGAATTCTTCCTTTTTCAATGAAGCCGTCAAAACGGCGCATTGCTTGGTAACTGTTGAATTGGGCGACAGTATCCATAGCTACGCCGACAACAATCAAAAGTGAAGTGCCTCCGTAATAAATGTTTGACATGCCTTGCACATTTTTCATAAGAACCAGAGGCACGATGGAAACTATAGCTAGATATATTGCGCCGGCAAAAGTCAACTTGGAGAGAATGCCATCCATATATACGCTGGTCTCTTTTCCAGGGCGTATGCCTGGGATATATCCGCCGCTGCGTTTCATGTTTTCTGCGGTCTCATCGGGATTAAATACAATACTTGTATAGAAGAAAGCAAAGAAAACTACTGTGCCGACAAAGACGGGTGTATAAATCCAAAAGTGGGAATCGTAACTAATATAACCGGACAATTTGGCAAGCCACTCCCATTGGGCAAAGTTCGCTATAGTGGCAGGAAAATAAATGATGGAACTGGCAAAAATTACCGGCATAACACCGCCAGTGTTGACTTTTAATGGCAGATATGAACTGCGCTGGCTTGCCATACGGGACGAGTCGGTGCGCCGCGCATAGTGAATTGGTATTCGTCTATAGGCATTTTCCATCATTACAACTGCAAGAAGTACCGCAATCATTATGGCAATCAGCAGGAAATAAGCCCCAGGCGGTGTTTGATTGATGCCGCGGATTGAATCGACAAATAATGAGTAAATCGTTTGCATTCCCCTGGGGAGGCCGGCTACGATTCCTGCAAAGATCATGAGCGATATGCCATTCCCAATTCCGCGCTCAGTAATTTGCTCGCCAATCCACATGATGAATATAGTGCCTGTAGTCAGCGTAAAGGCGCACATTAACTTAAAAGCCATGCCTGGATTCTCAACAACACCTACCTGAATGGCCTGCGCCATTGTGGCAATGCCGATACCTTGAACAAAAGCCAGTGCGACTGTTAGATATCGGGTCCACTGGTTGATCTTTTTTCTTCCGGCTTCACCCTCTTTTTTCTGCAACTGCTCTATTTGGGGAATCACTGCTCCCATTAACTGTAAAACAATGCTTGCTGTAATGTAGGGTGTAATACCCAAGGCGAAGATTGAAAATTTTTTAAAGCCGCCGCCGGAAAACAAATCAATCATGCCAGCAAAATCTCCGGCTTTACTTTTAAGTGCCGACTGCAATATTTCAACATTGACGCCAGGAACAGAGACATGTACGCCAAGGCGGAAAATCGCAAGCATGACAAGCGTAAAAAATAGGCGCTTGCGAAGTTCGGGGTTAGAAAAGATTTGCCGGATTTGTTCCATTCAGAACACCTTACAATTTAGAATTAGTAGCAGGTTCCTGAATAGTACCGCCCTTTGCCAGAATTGCTTCACGGGCGCCCTTTGTTACACGGTCAACATTCACGGTCACTTTGCAAGTAAGCTCGCCGGAAGCCAACACGACAACACGCTCAATCTTGGAACTGACTAATTTTTTCCCTCTCAAAGATTCCAGATCGACTGTTTCGCCGTCTTTAAAATTTGAGGAAATCACCGACAGGGCGATTTCCTGGGTCAGCGGGGCAAAAATGTTTGTAAATCCGCGCTTGGGAAGTCTTCTGTGTAGCGGCATTTGACCGCCTTCAAAACCTCTCTGTCTGCTATAACCACGGCGAGATTTCTGGCCATTTTCACCGCGGGCAGACGTTTTTCCCAATCCAGAGCCTGGTCCGCGACCAACGCGCTTGCGGCTTTTTACTGCTCCTTGTGCGGGTTTCAATTCGTTGAGTTTCATAAACCTATCCCTTCACCGTGATTTCGATGAGGTGAGGAATGCGCTTGACGATGCCATGCACATTCGGCGTGTACTCACACTCACGGGTATCGCCGACTTTTTTTAATCCGAGAGTTTGAACAAAAGCGCGATGTTTGGGAATCGTACATATTGTTGAGCGCTTGAGCTTCAGGATGACCTGTTTACCAATTAACTGCGACATCTAGGCCTCCGCTTGATCCAAGCCACGATTGGTCATTACTGTGTACGGATCCATTAAATGTTTGAAACCCTCAAATGTTGCGCGAACAACATTGTGAGGGTTGGAAGAACCAAGGTTTTTGGTAAGAACATTGGTAATGCCAACGGCTTCCATAATTGCTCTGACAGCGGCACCAGCGATGATACCTGTTCCGGCGGGGGCTGGTTTCATGAGAACTGAGCCGGAGCCAAAATGGCCTGTAATCTGATGGGGTAGTGTTCCATTAGGACTGACTGGAACACGAATCATATTGCGTTTTGCGCTCTCAATTCCCTTTTTGATGGCCGAGGGAACTTCAAGAGCTTTGCCAAGCCCAAAACCTACCTTGCCTTTCCCATCTCCAACAACAACCAAGGCGCTGAAAGAAAAGTTTTTACCACCTTTTACCACTTTGGTAACGCGGCCTACGTATATAACTTGATCTTTGAACTCACTCTGAGGCTTTTCTGTTTCAGTATGAGAGTGCTTGTGTTCTGCGTTTACATTTGCCATATTGCCTAACCTCAGAACTGAAGCCCGGATTCACGGGCACTATCGGCCAGCGCTTTGACGCGGCCATGATAAAGGTTTCCATTGCGATCAAAGACCACTGAAGTGATCCCTTTTTCCTTGAGCCGAGCGGCTATTTGAGCGCCAACTGCTTTTGCCGCTTCCATGTTTGCGCCGTTTTTGAACTTTTCGCGAAGACCCTTTTCGAGGCTTGAAGCGGCGGCGAGAGTGAAACCGCAAGTGTCATCAACCGCCTGAACATAGATACGCTTTAGGCTCTTATAGACTGTAAGGCGCGGCCTTTCCTTGGTACCGGAAATGCGTCCGCGAATGCGATCTTTTGTCTTTTGGCGGCGCAGCTTAATATCTCTTGACATGCTACCCCCTTACTTTCCGGTCTTGCCGGCTTTACGGCGCACGACTTCACCGGTATATTTGACGCCTTTACCTTTGTAAGGCTCTGGTTTACGGTATTGGCGAATATTGGCGGCCACTTGCCCGACCAATTGTCTATCAATACCGGTAATTGTTATGTGAGTGTTTTTTTCAACGGCCACTTGTATGCCGTTTGGCGGATCAAAGAAAATCGGGTGGCTGTATCCAAGGTCAAGACGGAGCGCCGTACCTTCCATTGCAGCTTTGTAACCTACGCCGACTATGTCAAGTTCTCTCTTCCAGCCCTCTGTAACACCTGTGACGGCGTTTTGCAAGAGAGCCCGAGTCAATCCGTGAAAAGCGCGGGTCTGAGGTTCTTCGCTGACGCGTGTAAAGGAGATGGAATCGGCCTTGACGTCAAGGTTGATCCCTTTTGGGATCGGGCAGGTGAGTTTGCCCTTGGAACCCTCGACAACGGCCTCGGCCCCGTTGACAGTGACTTTTACGCCTTTCGGCAACGTCACGGGCTTTTTTCCTATGCGAGACATGTTGTTTCCCTTGGTTAATAAATCAAATTTGAATTACCAGACATGGGCAATGATTTCACCGCCGACATTCTGTTTTTTGGCATCTTTTCCGGTCAGCAGACCTTTGGGTGTTGACAGAATTGCTATTCCCAAGCCGCCGTTGACTTCAGGGATTTCTTTGACACCGACATAAACGCGCAGACCGGGTGTGGAAATTCGTTTAAGTCCGTGAATCACATTCTCGCGGTCTTTCAAATACTTGAGTCCAAGCACTAAATATTTGCGGCCATCGTGTTCAACGGACTTGTAACCGTGTATATAGCCTTCCTGTTTCAGAATGCCGGATAAACGCGATTTCAGGTTTGATTCTGGGATTACAATGGCGTCATGGCCTGCCATGATGCCGTTTCGGATACGTGTGAGATAATCAGCAATCGGATCTGTATACATTTTGTACGCCTCGCTTACCAGCTGGATTTCTGAACGCCCGGCAATTCGCCGGCGAGAGCGTGTTTACGAAAGCAAAGACGGCAGAGTTGGAACTTACGCATATAGCCGCGGGGCCGTCCACAAAGCTGGCAACGGTTGCGATGACGAACCGAGAACTTGGGCTTTTGGCTGTCTTTGTAGATTTTTGCTTTTCGAGCCATGAATTCTCCTGACTACTTACGGAAAGGCATACCGAGGTGGGCGAGAAGGGAACGGGCTTCCGCATCGTTACGTGCGGAAGTAACAAAAGTTACGTTCATGCCCTTGAGTTTTTCAACCTTGGAATAATCAATTTCTTGGAAAACCAACTGATCACGCAGACCCAAGGTGTAGTTACCGCGACCGTCAAAAGACTTTGACGGCACACCGCGAAAATCGCGGACGCGGGGCAGTGAGAGTGATACAAGGCGATCAAAGAACTCCCACATTCTTGGGCCGCGAAGTGTAACCATGCAGGCAATGGGCATTCCAGCCCTCAACTTGAACTGGGCTACGCTCTTTTTGGCTTTTCTGATAACGGCTTTTTGACCGGAAATAGCTGTGAGTTCTTCAACGGCACCATCTAAAATCTTAATATTTTGAATGGCATCGCCAACGCCCATGTTGATGACGATCTTTTGGAGCCTGGGTACCTGCATCGCACTGGTATAACCAAATTCTTCTCTAAGTTTTGGAACCGCCTCATCCAGATAGCGGGTCTTAATTCTTGGTGGCTTTTCAGGCTTATCGGATTTTGATGTGCCTGATGCACCAGTTGCGCTGGACTTTGCACTTGACTTGGCATCAGCTTTTGCGCCTGATTTGGCAGTTGCCATTTTTGACCTCCATTTCCTGAAAACGACTACATTCCCAGGGTTCGGGAGAGCGAGAAGGCTTGGAGTGCGGCTTTCCGATCCGTTTCTTCTCAAACTCGGTTGTCAACGATTTTTGTCAGCAGTTACCCACAGACAGATTGATCAGTTTCTCACAATTTTTTGCAATAGCAAGCAATTTTTTGGATCTGAATCAAAAAAATTAGTTTATGCGTTTGCGGGTTGGTTTATTTGTGACTGGATCAATTAACATTACGTTGGAAATGTGAATCCCGGCTTCTTTTGCAATAATTCCACCTTCTTCGCCGGTTTGCGGGTTTGGGCGGATAGCTTTTCGTTTGATATTTACACCGGCAACGGTTACCCGATCTGTAGATGGGCTGACGTGTGTAATTTGCCCCCGGTGGCCTTTGTCTTTTCCAGTAATGACAAGCACTTCATCGCCCTTTTTAAGTTTGAGTTTTTTGGCTTTTTCCATCACAGTACCTCGGGAGCAAGGGAGATGATCTTCATATACTTGCGCTCACGCAATTCTCGCGCAACCGGGCCGAACACGCGGGTACCAACCGGTTCGCCATCCTTTTTGATGATGACGGCGGCATTTTCGTCAAAGCGGATATAAGAGCCATCCTTACGACGGAAAGCCTTGCGCTGTCTGACTATAACTGCTTGTACCACGGCTTTTTTCTTGACTGTGCCGCCTGGGATGGCTTCTTTGACGGAAGCGGTAATGACATCGCCCAGTTGAGCAATCTTGCCAACGCCTCCGCCCAATGGCAGAATGCAACAAATCTTTTTTGCGCCGCTGTTATCGGCGACTGTGAGCATAGACCCCATCTGAATCATGTGCTACTCCCTATTCGCCGGACTTCTTGACGATGTCAATAACCACCCAGCGCTTTCGCTTGGAAAGGGGGCGTGATTCCACAATCTTCACTACATCGCCAATTTGGCAGGCATTGTTTTCATCATGGGCCATATATTTCTTTGAAGCCTTAACTGTCCGACTGTATAAAGGGTGCTGGAATTTGCGTTCCACACGCACGACAACAGTTTTATCAGGCTTGTTGGAAACCACTACGCCGTTGCGAGTCATTTTGTGTTCTAGGCTCATTGTCATACCCTCACTGGGCGATCTTGTTTTTGAGAGCCATTTTGACTCTGGCAAGTTCTCGCCTTGTTTTTCGTATCTCGGCAGTGTTTTCCAACTGGCCAAATGCGTGTTGAACGCGGAGTGTAAAGCGCTTGGCGGCTAACTCTACTTCCAGTTGAGCCAGTTCTGCGGTACTCTTGCCGATAATGTCGTTAAAAATTTTATTCTTACTCATGTCTTACTCCTCCGGTGGTGTGCGCGACACAAATTCGGAGGCCACGCAGAGTTTCATTTGAGCTAAGCGGAGGGCTTCGCGTGCGATGGATTCTTCAACTCCTTCCATCTCGAAAAGCATTTTACCTGGACGAATTACCGCTACCCAGCCATCAGGCGCGCCTTTGCCTGAACCCATACGAGTTTCGGCAGGCTTGCTTGTTGTGGGCTTATCGGGGAAAATGCGAATCCAAATACGACCACCGCGTTTAATGTGGCGCGTCATTGCAACACGGGCCGCTTCAATCTGACGATTAGTCAGCCAGCCATGCTCAAGAGCTTTTAACCCAAAATCTCCAAAAGACAATTCATTGCCGCGCGTGGCAACGCCACGCACACGGCCTTTTTGCATTTTGCGATGTTTTACTTTCTTTGGTTGCAACATGGTGTTACCTCAACGCTTTACAGTTTCAGGAACCACATCGCCGACATTTACCCAAACTTTAACGCCGATAATGCCGTATGTGGTTTGGGCTTCAGCAAATCCGTAGTCAATGTTGGCGCGGATGGTTTGAAGAGGCATCTGGCCAGAGAGATAGTCTTCAGTTCTGGCAATCTCAGCGCCATTCAAACGACCTGAAATCTTAATTTTGAATCCTTTTGCTCCAAAACGCATAGCGGCTTCTTCAGCCTTGCGCATGGCGCGGCGGAAAGCGATACGTCTTTCAAGTTGTTGGGCAACACTTTCGGCAACCAATTGAGCGTCAATTTCAGGCTTTTTTATTTCCTGAATATCAACCGCTACGGGCCGATTGAGTTTCTTTTGCAAGTCTTCACGCAGTTTGTCGATTTCAGCGCCCTTGCGCCCAATAACAATGCCGGGGCGGGCAGTATAAATTCTCACAGTCACCTTGTCAGCGGCCCGCTCAATGTCAATCTTAGAGATCATAGCGTTAAGACCATGCAATTGAGATTTGAGAGTTTTGCGAAGCATAAGGTCTTCGTGCAACAGGGCGGCGTATTCACGCTTGCTGTACCATTTGCTGTGCCAAGCCTTGGTGTGGACAACACGAAAACCGTAGGGATGGACTTTCTGACCCATATAACTATTCCTCCGTTCCAAGCGTCATAGTTATATGGCAAGTACGTTTTTGCACCCTATAGGCACGGCCCTGTGGTGCGGGGCGTACACGCTTCATACGAAATCCTTCATCAACATAAGCAGTGTGAACAAACAATTCGTCAGGATTAATTTCCGGGTTCTTGTCAATGGCATTCGCCACGACAGAATCAAGTAATTTTTTGATGTGGGCAGCGGCATATTTCTTTGTGGAAGACAGAATCCACTGAGCCTCCCCTACGTGCTTCCCTCGAATCAGATCTACTACCAAACGGGCTTTTTGGGCAGAGCCGCGCAAATGGCGGATGGTTGCACTGGAAACGATTGCGGACATAATCACTTCCCCTTTGCCTTGCTATCGGTCTTATTTCCCGCATGGCCACGGAAAAAACGCGTTAAGGAGAATTCTCCCAACTTGTGTCCGACCATGTTGTCAGTAATATAAACAGGTATAAACTTATTGCCATTGTGAACAGCAATCGTGAGTCCAATCATCTGCGGAATTATTGTAGAGCGGCGAGACCAGGTTTTGATAACCCGCTTGTCCATGGAAGCTATGGAGGCTTCCACTTTCTTCAGGAGATGGGCGTCAATGAACGGGCCTTTTTTCAGCGAACGTGCCATATAATCCTCTCCTAATTAATCCGCTTAATGATGAACTTACTGGTACGCTTGTTTTTACGGGTCTTAAATCCGCGAGTGGGCTGTCCCCACGGCGTAACAGGATGACGTCCGCCGGATGTGCGGCCTTCGCCGCCGCCATGCGGATGGTCAATCGGGTTCATGGCAACACCACGGACAGTGGGACGAACGCCAAGCCAAATCTTGCGACCGGCTTTCCCAAGGGATACATTTTCATGCTGCAGGTTGCCTACCTGACCAATTGTTGCATCACAATCCAAATGAATTTTCCGTATCTCGCCGGATGGCATACGAAGTTGAGCGTAATCGCCATCTTTTGCAATTAATTGAGCAAAAGTGCCGGCAGCGCGGGCGATCTGACCGCCTTTACCAGGCTTCAATTCGATATTGTGAAGCATGGTGCCGAGGGGGATGTTCCTCAGTGGCAGTGCGTTTCCTACAAGAATATCCGCATTCTTGCCCGCAACTATGGTGCGTCCGACCTCTAGGCCATCAGGAGCCAAAATATATCGCTTTTCGCCATCAGCATAAACCAAAAGGGCGATTCTGGCGGAACGGTTGGGATCGTATTCAATGGTAGCCACTTTGGCAGGTATATCGGTCTTATCCCGTTTGAAATCTATAACGCGATATTTCCGCTTATGCCCACCACCGATATGACGGCATGTAATGCGGCCGGTGTTGGAGCGACCGCCTGTACGGTTCAGTTTTTTGAGCAGCGAACGCTCAGGTTTTGAGGAAGTGATTTCCTCGAAACCCTGCTTCGACATGCCCCTCTGACCAGGAGTCGTTGGGTTGAGCAACTTTATGCTCATTAGTTTCCTCTTGCCTTAAAAGGTGGGCGATAGCGGCAAGGCCTTGTCCGCCCACGGGTTCAAAAGTAATAGCTCATTCGTGAACCGGGACGGAACCCTCGGTAAGTTCGATATAAGCCTTTTTAGAGGCACTGGTAGTGCCAATCCAACGTCCTAATCGCTTGGTTTTAGCGGGGACTCGGACAGTGCGAACAGAGACAACCTTGACTTGGAGCAGAAGCTCGGCGGCCTCTTTGATTTGGTGTTTAGACGCCCAAGGAGCGACTTCAAACACCTGAATGTTTCCTTCACGCAAAACCTGACCCTTTTCAGTAAGAAGCGGTTTGCGAATTACTTCAAAAATCTTAGTCATGGCTTCACCACTTCTTGCAGGGACAGAATGGCTTCCTTAGAAAAAACAATCTGGTCGTATTTCAATAGGTCATAGACATTAACGCCAGTGCTTTCAATAGCGCCAAGTTTCGGATTGTTGCCGGAAGCACGTTTGGCATTTTCGGAAGCATCAATGCCAACCAATAACGCAGAACCATTTACGCCTAGCTTATCTAATGCGGCAATCATGGCCTTTGTCTTGTGGGTGGCCATGTTCCAGTTTTCAATAACCACAAGCTGTCCTGCCGCAAACTTGGCTGATAACGCATGCCTGACGGCGGTGCGCCTAGCCTGTTTAGGAAATGCGTAGTCATAGTTGCGTGGGTTTGGACCATGCGCAATGCCACCGCCCCTCCAAAGCGTACTGCGAATAGAGCCTACACGGGCACGGCCAGTTCCCTTTTGTCGCCACAGTTTACGGCCAGAACCGCTGACTTCAGATTTATCTTTAGTCTTTGCCGTGCCTTGACGACGCCTGGCCAAATGGTGGCGAACTGCTTCCCAAATCAGATGTTTGTTAATCTCTTCAAGCTTAAAAATTTCTGATAGAAGTTCAACAGTGCCAACCTGAGCATTTTCAAAATTGACTACAGGATGTTCAAAAGCTGCCATCTTACGCCTCCTGCCTGATAACAACATAGCCACCCCTAGGGCCTGGAATAGCGCCCTTGACCAGCAGCAGGTTATTTTCCACGTCAATTTTGGCGACTTCCAGATTGCGGACAGTCACCTGTTCTGCACCCATGTGTCCACCCATTCTGGTGCCGGGAAATACGCGGCTTGGATCGGAAGAACCACCAATTGAACCTGGGGCGCGGTGAAACATAGAGCCATGCGAGGCGCGTCCGCCGCGAAAGTGATGCCGTTTGACGACACCAGCAAAGCCTTTGCCTTTGCTGACGCCGGTCACATGAACTTTAGCCTTTTCCTGGAAAGCGTTAACTAAAACACTGTCGCCTTCTTTAAGTGGACTTTCAGCGTCAACGTGCATTTCACGCAAAACCCGCACAGGAGCAACCCCATGCTTTTCGCAGTGCCCTTTCTCAGGTTTAGATGCTCGTTTACCGGAAGCAGCGTCAATGAAACCGATTTGGATTGCATCGTAACCATCTTTGACAGCGGTTTTGCGCTGCACGACAACACATGGGCCGGCCTGAATTACGGTGACGGGAACAATCTGTCCCTTTTCATTAAATATCTGCGTCATTCCCAACTTCTTGCCTATGATACCGTTAGCCATTGTTATTTACCCCCCGTCTCATCGGTTGCCCTGGCGGCTGAATACTTTGATTTCCACATCAACGCCAGCCGGTAAATCCAAGCGCATTAACGTATCAACAGTGTTTTGCGTGGGGTTGAGAATGTCCAAAAGTCTCTTGTGTGTGCGAATCTCAAACTGATCTCTGGATTTTTTGTCAACGTGGGGAGAACGATTTACAGTGTACTTGCTCAATCTCGTCGGCAATGGAATCGGTCCGGCGACCTGAGCGCCAGTACGTTTTGCTGTATCAACAATCTCTCGCGTGGATTGATCCAGCAAACGATGGTCAAAAGCTCGCAGTCTGATGCGAATGTTGTCTTTCATCTTCACTCCATTGGGACGTCATAGCGTCCATAGATGTGGGGCCCTAATTGCCCGTATTGAAGTAGATCCTAAGTTAAGGACAGGCTGTACAGAATAACAAAAATCGTATAAAAAACAACACATTTTTTTTCAACGTCCCGTGACTTTTGCCACTATCCCCTCAGAGACGCTCTTAGGAGCCTCTTCATAATGGCTGAATTGCATCGTGTAAGTTCCGCGCCCCTGAGTCATGCTGCGGAGAGCGGTCGAATATGCAAACATCTCGGCAAGAGGTATTTTGGAAGTAACCACTCTGATACCGGCCCTGTCTTCCATATTTTCGATTCTACCCCTGCGGCTATTTAAATTGCCTATGACATCCCCCATGTACTCTTCCGGGATTTCTACCTCGACAGCCATGACAGGTTCTAACAAGGTTGGGGCCGCTTTTTCACAAGCGGACTTGAATCCCATAGAACCGGCTATCTTGAATGCCATTTCGCTGGAGTCAACCTCGTGGTAAGAGCCGTCAATCAAAGTCACTTTCACATCAACAACTGGAAAGCCAGCCAAAACGCCGGAGGTCATAGCCTCTTGAATTCCCTGGTCAATTGGCTTGATGTACTCCTTTGGCACAACGCCGCCAACTATCTCATTGACAAATTCATAACCCTTGCCTGGTTCCTGAGGTTCGACAATCAGCTTGACGTGGCCATACTGACCGCGTCCGCCTGACTGCCTGATAAATTTGCCCTCGGACTCAATACGGCGTTTAATGGTTTCTCTATACGCGACCTGTGGTTTACCTACATTGGCTTCGACCTTGAATTCCCGCATCATGCGATCCACGATGATTTCCAGGTGAAGCTCACCCATGCCGGCAATAATTGTTTGACTGGTTTCCTGGTCTGTATGGACTTTAAATGTTGGGTCTTCCTGAGCAAGACGTGAGAGCGCAAGCGACATTTTTTCCTGATCTTGTTTGGTCTTAGGCTCTATGGCTACTTGAATTACCGGTTCAGGAAATTCCATTGACTCAAGTATTACCGGCGCTCCCTCATCGCAAATTGTCTGTCCGGTAAGCGCGTCTTTGAAGCCAACCACAGCGGCGATATCGCCTGTGCGTACTTCACTGATTTCCTCGCGTTTGTTGGCGTGCATTTGTAATAATCGTCCAATGCGTTCTTTTCGTCCTTTATTTACATTGTGAACGCTGGAACCTGATGACAATACGCCGGAGTACACCCTGATAAAACAGAGACTGCCCACAAATGGGTCAGCCATGATCTTAAATACGAGCGCGCTGAAAGGCTCTTTATCATCCGCCTTACGGGTTGTGGCGTTGCCGTCCGAATCAACCCCCTCTATGGCGGGAATATCAATAGGGCTTGGCATGTAACTGACTATCGCGTCCAAAAGAGGCTGAACGCCTTTGTTTTTGAATGCGCTTCCACAACACACCGGCGTGAAAGCAAGTTCAATACAGCCTTTTCTTATGCCTTCTGATATTTCTTTTTCACTAAGCGGTTGTCCGCCCAAATATTTTTCCAACAGGTGTTCATCCGTTTCCGCAACACTTTCTACCAACTCCTCACGATATTTGTCGGCTATTTCTTTTAACTCAGCCGGAATTTCGCCGCGGATCACATTGAAGCCCTTGTCATCTTCTTCAAAAGTAATAGCCTGCATATAAAGCAGATCAATTACGCCCTGGAATGTGTCCTCTGAACCAATGGGGATTTGAATGGGTAACGGCTTTGCGCCAAGACGGGTTTTCATCATTTCGATCACACGGAAAAAATCGGCGCCGACACGATCCATCTTATTTACAAAGGCAATGCGCGGGACTTTGTATTTATTGGCCTGACGCCAGACCGTCTCTGATTGAGGCTGAACCCCGCCCACGGCGCAAAACACGGCGACAGCGCCATCCAGCACACGCAGAGAGCGCTCAACTTCAGCGGTAAAATCCACATGCCCCGGAGTATCAATAACATTTATTTGATGTTCGATACCTTTATACGCGCCTGTCTGCGGCGACCAAAATGCGGTAATAGCAGCGGAAGTGATTGTGATGCCACGTTCCTGCTCCTGTTCCATCCAGTCTGTTGTTGCGGCTCCATCATGGACTTCGCCTAACCTATGTATTTTTCCAGTGTAAAAAAGAATGCGCTCCGTTGTTGTTGTCTTGCCTGCATCAATGTGAGCCATGATGCCAATGTTGCGATAGCGTTCTAATGGGGTGGTCCGAGCCACAAAAAACTCCTTCGATACTTCAAATTACTGCTTTTTCAAAGCGGAACACAAATCTGGGGCCGATTCTTAATCGGCCCCAGGAGAAAAAACCAAATAATTACCAGCGATAATGAGCAAATGCCTTATTGGCTTCAGCCATCTTATGGACATCATCTTTCTTTTTGATGGAAGCACCGCGAAAGTTTAGTGCATCCATTATTTCGCCAGCCAGTTTGTCGCGCATGGTGCGCTCACTGCGAGTTGACGCATAAGTCTTCAACCAACGCATAGCCAGTGACTGACGGCGATTTTGAGGCACCTCAATCGGCACTTGGTAAGTAGAACCACCAACGCGGCGGCTTTTGACTTCAACAGTAGGCTTAATATTATTGATAGCCTTTTCAAAAACTTCAATTGGCGGCTCACCTGTCTTTTTGGCTACAATATCAAGGGCTCCGTACAAAATACGTTCCGCAGTTGATTTTTTGCCGCGTTCCATCAAGACATTGACAAACTTGGTAATAACAATGCTGTTATATACAGGATCAGGAAGAATCTCCCGCTTTGGTGGTGTAGATCTGCGCGACATATTCTTTTCCTTTATTTCTTAGCAACGGCGGCTTTTGGCCGTTTGGCGCCATATTTGGATCTGGACTGATTGCGATTTGCAACGCCAGTCGCGTCAAGTGAGCCACGCACAACGTGATACCGCACACCAGGAAGATCCTTCACGCGGCCGCCTCGGATAAGAACAATACTGTGCTCTTGCAGGTTATGGCCAACGCCAGGGATATACGTTGTGCATTCAATACCGTTTGTAAGGCGCACACGAGCCACTTTGCGAAGCGCTGAATTGGGCTTCTTGGGCGTGGTGGTAAACACACGCGTACAGACGCCCCGCTTTTGAGGACAAGCATCAAGCGCAGGGCTTTTTGTCTTGTTTGTGAATGTTTTCCGCCCCTGGCGGATTAATTGATTGATGGTTGGCACACCATCCTCCTGAACATTTGCGTTTCGGATTAACTCCAACGCTGGCCCGAGAGGTCGGAATATGGAGTTTGAAAACCGACATCAAGCGATGTTATACAACCCTGAGTCAGACATACAGACACAGGAACTTAAAATATTATCACAAATTGAAATCTGGTCAATTAATTTTTTTGAGACGTGGCATTATCAAACTAAAATCGTTCAAATCACTGTCAGCGTTGAGCAAGTCTGTCATAGCAATTTCACATAGAACTTGCGGTTTCGCGGCGGATCGAATTCGCAGAAATACACACCCTGCCATGTTCCCAGTAAGAGCTTGCCACCGTCAATAATTACCATCGCGCTAGAACCCACCGCGCTCGCTTTCATGTGAGCCGCACTGTTACCCTCCGCATGACGGAACTCGTCGCGGTCGGGAAATGCCTTGTCAAGCGCAAAGAGCAAGTCACGTACCACGTCAGGGTCGGCGTTTTCGTTTATGGTTATCCCCGCTGTGGTGTGAGGGCAGTAGGCAACTGCGATGCCGTCTATTATGCCGGATTTACCGACAGACTCGCGTACCTGTGCGGTGATGTTATAGAAGTCGGCGCGGGGTGTGGATATGGTGTATTCGTAGAGCATAAACAGAGTTCTCTATTGGGCTTTGCTACAGGCACAATTCCCACAACACTCTTTGCTGGAAGGCGCATTGTCGGACGATGCCTCTTTAGCGGCCGGCTTATCCGTCTGACGGGAAAGTGATTTGGTATAGCCCTGCGCGTACCACCCATCGCCTGAAAAATTTATGGAGGGCGCTGATATTTGACGCCGCATACCATTATTTTTGCCGCACACGGGGCAATCATGTTCCGTGGGGGAAGAATAACTTGCTAAAATTTCTTCTTTTGCGTTGCAAACTACACAACAATACTCATAGAGCGGCATTTTTACCTCATGATGTGACTCAACCACAAACCCCCAATTTTACCAAGAACTTCTCATGCCATCACTCAAACTTTTTTTCCAGAACCCGCATTCATTTTGGGACGCGTTTCCACACATGCGCCCAAATTCCCGCCGTGGCAGACTATGCTTTACAAACGGCTGTTTTGATCTCATACATCCGGGACATGTTCAATATTTGGAAGATGCCAGGGTACTTGGCGACTTCCTTGTCGTAGGTCTTAACAGTGACCAAAGCGTTGCGAGGATTAAAGGAATTTCCCGCCCCATCCAATGTGAAACCGGTCGTGCGCTTGTATTACTTGGACTCAGGAGCGTTGACGCCGTAATTTGTTTTGACCAGGACACACCCGCGGAGCTCATTGAGCAACTCCAGCCCGATGTGCTTATCAAAGGCGGGGATTATACGCCTGAGACCATTGTCGGGCGCGAAACAGTGTCCAGACGGGGCGGGCAGGTAGCAATAATTCCATTTCTTGAAGGATTCAGCACTACGGCTGTCATTGACAGGATTCAAACCGGCCGGGGTGTGGCCATAAAATAATTTTTTGCAAAAATAACTTGCGCTTTACTCAATATTGCAATACTTTCGTTTCGACAGTGGAGATAACCATGAACGTTTCCGCCGAAGGGTCTGGATACATACTCGACATTTTTGTTTCTGTGGGACAAGAAGTTGACGAGGACGAACAACTAATGCTTTTGGAAGGTACAGATGAAGCCAGAACACAGGTTTTTATCCACGCGCCTGAAGCTGGAAAAATTGCAAAAATATTTGTGGAAGAGGGCGACTTCGCTCAAGAAGATGATGACCTCATTGAGCTGACCGAATCCAACTGATTTGGCTCCGCTCCGCCTCAATTGAACGCGGGTGTGCCTGCTGTTAAAATGTTCTGAATTTTTATAGAGGCAGCATGTCGCTTTTGGTCAAAAATGTCCGACTGATAGACCCATGCCAAGGCATGGATATCATGGGTGCGCTGTACGTTAAAGACGGCCTTGTCGCCTCCATTGGCGATGCTGTCTCCGAAGATCAACTGACGCCGGGGACTGAAATACTGGACGGGGGCGCTAACGTACTGTGTCCGGGATTTATAGACCTGCACGTACACTTCCGTGAGCCGGGGCAGACAGCCAAAGAAACCATTGAAACAGGCTGTATGGCCGCTGTCGCCGGTGGTTTTACATCCGTTTGCGCTATGGCAAACACAAAGCCGGTAAACGACTCTGTAGCTATTACGCAGTTAATGCTCAACAGCGCGGCCAAGGCTGGCCTTTGCCGATACTTCCCGCTGGGCGCGTTGACCAAGGGCATGGCGGGTGAAGAACTGGCGGATTATGGAATACTAAAAAACGCGGGCTGTATAGCTTTCAGCGATGACGGCCATCCGGTGATGAACGCCGCTGTGTTCCGCAAAGCCATGGAATACACAAAGTGGCTGGGAATTCCCATCGCTGTGCATGAAGAAGACAAAAACTTAGCCGGCAATGGCTACATGAATGAGGGCGCTACAAGCGCGGCTCTTGGATGCCTTGCCATTCCAGCCTCCGCTGAAGAGTGCATGGTGTCAAGGGACATTGTTCTGGCAAGGCATACCAAGTCCCGTATTCACTTCCAGCACATCTCCACAAAAGGCTCTATAGAGATCATCCGCCGCGCCAAAAAAGAGGGACTGTCTGTAACATGCGAGGTTACGCCACACCACTTCGCGCTTACAGATCGCGAGATGGGGCGCTTTGACGCCAATTTCAAGATGAACCCGCCATTGAGGACACAAGCCGACATAGACGCGATATTGGAAGCTATAGCGGACGGCACTGTTGACGCCATCGCCACAGATCACGCGCCCCACACTTATGATGACAAAGAACTTGAATTGGCCAACGCTCCTTTTGGAATCATCGGCCTTGAAACGGCTCTGCCTCTGACCATTGAGTTATTGGTAGAACGCGGTGTAATAGACCTTAAACGCGCCATTGAATTATTGACATCAGGTCCGGCAAAAGCATTCAATTTGGATAAAAGAGGTCTGGGTTGTTTGTCCATAGGCAACCCCGCCGATTTCACGCTATTTGACATCTCGGCTGCCATCCGCGTTGACAGAACTTTCATTAAGAGCAAAGCCTTCAATACTCCCTTTAAGGATTGGGAGTTGCACGGCAAGGTTCTGGGTACATGGGTGGGCGGCAAGCGGGTGTTTGAGCCAAATGATTAGATCTGCTTGCAAAATTCAGTTTTGCAAGTCCAACATTTCAGCTTTATTGAAAAAGTATGGGCAAAACAAAAAAAATTGACATTTTCTTTTGTTCATATTTTAATAATTTTGCTGTTTATCACTCAAAGATAAACTATTGTAGTCTGAAAAAAGCCGGGAAAAATCAAAGTGCGAAAGCAAAACACA
>Ga0268262_10002080_pt1 | contig 23613 bp, 21 predicted proteins | sample TergutNc150P3_FD_190354 | JGI IMG/M metagenome (GOLD analysis project Ga0268262, IMG submission 190354) | Nasutitermes corniger P3 segment gut microbial community from laboratory colony in Florida, USA - Nc150 P3 (SPAdes) (version 2) | ecosystem: Host-associated > Arthropoda: Insects >...
GTAAATAACATCATAACATAAACCCAAAAAAGACTCTTTGAAAGGAGCCAAAAATGAGTGAAGTTGAATCAAAGGTGAAGAAGATCATTGCCGGCAGGTTGAGCGTGAGCGAGGACAAGATACAGCCGTCGTCCGCGTTTATCGGCGACTTGGGCGCGGATTCTCTCGACTTGGTGGAGCTTGTCATGGATCTGGAGGAGGAGTTCGGCGTTTCCATTCCCGACGAGGACAACGACAAGCTGCGTACCGTTCAGGACGCCATCGATTACATAAATAAGGCCAAGTCGTAGCGTCAGGCGCGGGTTTCGACGTTGTTCGGCGTCGTCGTCGGCGGGGGGCCGGTCCTGCGGAGTTGCGGGGGGGATCGGGCGGCGTCCGTTTTACGGCGGTTGAATCGGCCGGAAGGGGAGGGCGGCGGTTTTTAGGCGCGTTTCTTTCCCGGTCGGGATATCGAGCGAGTGATTTGGAGGAATTTTATGTATAGAAGGGTGGTTGTTACCGGGGTCGGCGTGACGAGCCCCGTGGGGAACGACGCGGCGTCGTTTTGGGAGGCGCTTTGCGCGGGGCGTTCGGGCATCGGCCCGGTGACGTCGTTCGACGTTACGGATTTCCCCACGAAGATCGCCGGGGAGGTGCGGGATCTCGACTTTACCCGTTACGTCGACCCCAAGGACGTGCGGCGCAGCGACCGGGCCATAGTTTTGGGGCTCGCGGCGGCGCGCATGGCGCTTGATGATTCCGGCCTCGACCTCGCCGCCGAGAATTTGGAGAGGATCGGGGTCATAGTGGGTTCCGGCGTGGGCGGTCTGCACACGATGGAGGCCGAGCACACAAAACTGCTCGACCGGGGGCCGGGGCGCGTCTCCCCGTTTCTGATCCCTATGCTGATAACGGACATGCCGGCGGGCTGCATCTCTATGGCGCACGGGCTCAAGGGCCCGAACTACGCCGTGGTGAGCGCCTGCGCCTCGGCGTCGCACTCGCTGGGCGACGCGTTCATGATGATCAGGTGCGGCATGATGGATGCCGCGGTCGCCGGCGGCACGGAGGCCGCCATAACGCCGCTCGCCTTCGCTGGATTCTGCTCCATGAAGGCGATGTCCACGCGCAACGACGCCCCGCAGAAGGCGAGCTCGCCGTTCGACTCGAAGCGCGACGGGTTCGTGATGGGCGAGGGGTCGGGCGTGGTGATTCTGGAGGAGCTCTCGCACGCGAAGGCCCGGGGCGCGAAGATTTACGGCGAGATGCTGGGCTACGGCGCGACCGGCGACGCCTTCCACCTGACCCACCCGGCGCCGGACGGCGAAGGGGCGCAGGCCGCCATGCGAATGGCGCTGGCCAGCGCGGAGGTCGCGGCGGGCGATATAGACTACATCAACGCCCACGGGACGTCCACGCCGCTCAACGACAAGTACGAGTCGATCGCGATAGAGCGCGTGTTCGGGGAGGCGGCTAAGAGCGTGAACATAAGCTCCACGAAGTCTATGACGGGGCATTTGCTGGGGGCTTCGGGAGGGGTGGAGTTCGCAGCGTCGCTGTTCGCCATAAGGGACGGGATCATACCGCCTACTATAAACTATGAGGATCCGGATCCGGATTGCGCGTTGAATTACACGCCGAATACGGCGGTTAAGAGGGAGGTTAGGTACGCGATGAGCAATACGTTCGGGTTCGGGGGGCATAACGCGTCGGTGATTGTGGGTCGGTATGACGATTAGGGGCGCGATTCATCGCGCCCCTCCGCAAAATCAAAAGTCGAAATCAAAATCAACATCATAAAGACGGAAAAGATTCAATGGGACGGTTTCGCGATTTTTTCGGCAGGATTTTTTCGAAAGGCGGCGGGGCCGGCGATCCTAAGTTGGAGGAGTTTCAGCGCGTTATCGGGTATCGGTTTAAGAACGCGGCTTTGCTTAAACAGGCGTTGACGCATAAGTCTTTTGCGGGGCAGGACGACGCGGGGGGGCTGACGTCGAACGAGCGGTTGGAGTTTTTGGGGGATTCTTTCGTGAACTGCCTTGTCACGGAGTATCTTTACGGGGCTTATCCGGGGAACAGCGAAGGGTATCTGTCTAAGATCAAGTCTTTGGTGGTAAGCCGCAAGATATTGGGCGAGGTCGCGTTGGGGCTGAAGTTCGGGGAGTACCTGATTATGAGCGCGGCGGAGGAGAGGTCGGGCGGGCGCGTCCGCTGTTCCACGGTGTCCAACGCTTTCGAGGCGGTTTGCGGGGCGATATACTTAGACGGCGGGCTGGGGGAGGTCAAGGCGTTTTTGGCCCGCTGCCTCTTCGGGCGGATAGGCGCGTTTTGGGGGGACGAGAACAACGTAAACTACAAGAGCCGCATATTGGAGATGTCGCAGCGCGACGGGTTCGGGATACCGAGGTACGTGACCACGGAAGCCGAGGGCCCCGACCACGCCAAGCGGTTCACGGTGAAGATATACGTAGGGGGGGCGGAGCTGGGCGAGGGCGTAGGCCCCAGCAAAAAAGCCGCCCAGCAAGCCGCCGCCCAAAACGCCGGGTCGAACTACGACAAAGACAAGATCGCGGCGGCGGGGCAGGTGGCGTGATGTATATTAAAAAGACTGTCTGAATTAGGATTATAAGATTTTTAAAACAGATGATAGGATTAAAAAACAAAGTCAATACATAAAAGACGGTGTTTTAATCCTATCATCCTTTTCTTTTAATCCTATCATCCTAATTCAGACAAGGTTTTTTAATTTGACTCTAATACTCTAATAAATAACAAAAGGAGTTTGAAACATGAATTATTTCTTGACCGAAGAACAGCAGATGATAGTGGACACCGCCCGCGACATCGCGCATAAGAAGATTTTGCCGGTGCGGGAGAAGTACGACCACGAGGGGATCTTCCCGTGGGACGTCGTGAAGGCGCTCTCGGAGGCGGATATGTGCGGGCTCTACATTCCTGAGGAGTACGGCGGGTACGGCGGCGGGGTGTTCGACCTCTGTTTGGCGGTCGAGGAACTCTCGAAGATCGACGGCGGCATCTCCCTCGCTATGGCGGCCACGGCTCTCGGCACGTTCCCCATCCTCCTCCACGCTTCCGAGGAGCAGAAGAAGAAGTACCTCCCCGACATCGCCGCCGGCAAGACCATCGCGGCTTTCGGGCTCACCGAGGCCAACGCGGGCAGCGACGCTTTGGGGATGCGCACCACGGCGGTCTTGCAGGGGAACGAGTGGGTGATTAACGGCACAAAACAGTGGATCACGAACGGCGAGAACGCGCAGGTCTACACCGTGTTCGCGAAGACGAACCCGGCGAAAGGGGCGCGCGGCATCTCCTGTTTCATCATAGAGAAGGGCACTCCGGGCTTCACATTCGGCAAGCACGAGGACAAGATGGGCATACGCGCTTCAAGCACCACGGAGCTCGTCTTCCAAGACTGCCGCATACCGAAGGACGCGATCATCTCCAAAGAGGGGATGGGGTCTATCGTGGCCATCCATACGTTGAACAACTCGCGCCCCGGCGTGGGCTCCCAGGCTTTGGGCATAGCGGCGGGGGCGTTGGACGACGCGGTGAAGTATTCCCGCGAGCGCGTCCAGTTCGGCGCGGCGATCTCGTCGTTCCAGGCGGTTCAGCACATGCTCGCGAATATGGCGACCGAGGTCGAGGCGGCGCGGGCGCTCCTCTACGCCACGGCGCGGATGATCGACGCGGGGGCCAAGAGCTTCGCAAAAGAGTCGGCCATGAGCAAGCTCTTCTGCTCCGACGTGGCGATGCGCGTCACGGTTGACGCCTTGCAGGTCATGGGCGGCTACGGCTACATGAGGGAGTACCCGATGGAGAAGCGCATGCGCGACGCGAAGATCACGCAGATATACGAGGGCACGAACCAGATCCAGCGGAACGAGATCGCTTTGCAGCTGATCAAAGAAGCCGTGGGGTGAGAATAGGTCGTTGTGTATGACGATGATTTCTGGATTGGCTTTCGCCGAGACAAACAAGCTGCTTCGCTGCGCTCGCAATGACGGTCATTGCCTTACGGCGAGATAAACAAGTCGGCTTCGCCGAGATAAACAAGTTGCGAGGAGCGAAGCGACGAAGCAGTATTTCGGGGGTGAGATGAGGGATTGCGACGCTGTGATCATAGGGGCGGGGCCGGCGGGGTTATGCGCCGGCCTGCACCTGACTTCCATATCTTCTTCGCTTTCCGTATCGCTCATAGACAAGGCCGTTCCGTGGGAGAGGCCGATCCCCTGCGCCGAGGGCGTGGGGCGGCTGGGCTTCGAAGAGGCGATAGAGGTTGACCCCGCGTGGATACGCTTGGTGGTCAGCCGTGCGGATTTCTACGCGCCGAACGGCGGCCGCGTCTCCTACACCGACGCGAACAAGGGCTTCATAATAGACCGCGCGAGGATGCAGAGCGATCTGGCCGGGAAGCTGAAAAAACGCGGGGCGGGGATTACGCTGGGCGTTAAAGCCGTGGAGGTGTCGCGGCCCGATAAAGACGGCAGGCGGACGGTCTCGCTCGACAAGGGCGGGCCGGTGTCGGCGCGGGTGGTGATAGACGCTTCCGGCCCCGTGTCGCTCCTCGGGCGCGGCGAGAACATCTGCTGGCGGCCATACGATTTGGAGCCGGCCTACTTCGCGGTGGCCGGCGGCGTAGACGCGGCCGACGACGCGGTGCATATCTACTTGGGCGGCAAGGTCGCCCCCGGAGGCTACGCCTGGGTCTTCCCGCGAGGCGGCGGCTCCGCGAACATCGGCGTGGTCGTAGGCAGGAATTATATAAAAGGCGTGAACATAAAGAATCTTTTGGGAGAGTTTTTGGCCAAGAATTATCCCAAAGCCGAAATCAAAACATATTTCGCCGGATGCATCCCCTGCGGCTACCGCCGGGGCAACATAGCCCTGCCCGGCCTGATAAAGTGCGGCGACGCCGCCAACGCCACGAACCCGATCTCCCGCGCCGGAATAGTGGAAGCCCTCATGTCGGGCGGCCTCGCAGGAAGCGCGGCGTTCGACATGCTGAGCTCGAAGGACGCCAAACAGACGAAGAAGATCTGCTCCGACTACGAAAAAGCGTGGTTGGAGAAGCGCGGCGCGAGACACATGAAGCTCGCGAAAGCCAAAAACTCATTGGCCGAAGTCCCCGACGAGGATTACAACGCCGCCGCGAAGACGCTGAGCGCGCTCTCGTCCGACAAAGTCTCCATGGCCAAAATCTTCGCCCTGAGCCTGAGCCGGTTCCCGAGGATCGTTTGGGCCATGAGGCATTTGATGTGAAAAAAACCGCCGCTCGGAGCCGTCTTTCAATTTTTTTCGCCTACCTATTGACATTGATTTCCGCGCAATATATTTTACCTATAGACCTGCTTATTCCGTCTTATTCCGTGCGGTTTGTTTGGAGGGATGAACGGACGGGGGGGCGCGGCGTTTTCAAATCGCCGCAGGATTGTCAAATTGACAAAAAACAATTCTCAATTTGGGAAAATTCGGGGACTGAAAGAGGTTCTTGGGGGATAAGAAGATGGTTGCCGCGTGTGTCGCGTTATCGTTGGTTGCTGTTTCGTTCTTTGCCGTGGCCCGCACGCAAATTGCGGTCGGTGCCGCGCTCGTGCGCGTTTTTCCGCTTCGCGGCGAGCTGATTAGCGCAACCCCCCCCCCCCCCCCCCCAACAACGGCGTTCCGCAATACCCCGCAACACGCCTATAACACACGAATTACGTCAAATTTTTCCGTCCCGCTATACTCCGAAAAACACCGGCTTTTTCTACATAATCCATACTATATACGTATATATTTTTTTCCCAAAACTATTGTCAACGGGCCTATACGCTCTTGGAAGGGGGCGCGGGGCCGTAATTCGCCTTTATTCTATAGTAATTCAACACTTAAACATTGCATCTATACCAAAATTCCTGGATTGCTTCGTCGCTTCGCTCCTCGCAATGACGGTCATTGGCTTCGCCGCGATAAACACGGTGCGAGCGAAGCGAAGCAATCCAGAAAGTCACAATTACCAAAGATAACAACGTAACAACAACCAACCATTAATCAAGAGGAGCGGCATTATGAAAGGTTTTAATCTGGCGGGACGGACGCTGCCGGTCGCGGCGGCGGCGGCGATGGCGGTCGGGGTTTTCTTCGGGGCGGCGGTCGCGCAGAAGAATCTGTCGGGCAAGCCGACGGCGGCGGTCTACGTCATGGGAGACCCGGAAGATCGGGAGATCGTCAAGACGGCGGTCTTCAACTCGTTGGTCAGAAGCGGCAGGTACAATATGGTGGCGATAGACGCCATAGACCTGCTGACCAAAGAGCATATCCGGCAGGAGGATAAGTCCTCCACGATAAAAATCGCCGACTACGGCAAGAACGCCGGGGCGGAGTGGGTGTGCGTGGTGCAAATCACGGATCGCAAGGGCGTGACCTACATCAACACCCGCATGATAGACGTGGAGACCAAAACGGCGGCGGCCTCCCACATGGACAAGATGCAGGACAGCGAGGATCTCTTGGAGTTCATAGAGAAGCAGATCTATCTGACGCTCGCGTCGCTGAAAGCGTCGGCGAAGTGAGAGCGTCAACGGCTGAGAAGTATCGATTAACATATTAACCACTAATCAAGAGGAGCGGCATTATGAAAGGTTTTAATCTGGCGGTACGGGCGCTGCTGATTGCGGCGGCGGTAGCGGTGACGGCGGTCGGGACGGTTTTCGCGCAAAGCTCGCAGAGCCCGCAAAACAGGAAGCCTACGGCGGCGGTGTACATCAAGGGGAACCCCGACGGGCGCGACTTTATCAAGAAAGCGGTTTACAACTACCTGATCAAAACAGGCAAGTACACGGTGATAAACATCGACGCTATCGACATCGCGCTCAAAGAACTGCAAAGGCAGGACAATATCGCCACCGTGCAAATCGCCAAGTACGGCAAAGACGCGGGGGCGGAATGGGTGTGCGTCGTGGAAATCACGGAGTACAAAGGCGACACCTACGTCAACACCAGCATGGTGGACACCGAGACCAAAGAAGCCCCCTATTCCGAAATGCAGCCGCTGCCGCGCGGCAAAGATATTTTGGACTTCGTCAAGCAGCTGATAGGGGGAATGCTCGCGATGGAAGTGAAAGGGGGGGACGCGAGGGTGAGGTAGGGGGATGAAAAGACTGTCTGAATTAGGATTAGCGGTAGGGGGCTAAAAAGAACGTCTGAATTAGGATGATAGGATAAAAGAACAGATTATAGGATTAAAAAGATTAACGTCAAAGGATAGCGCGTTGTTGACGTTTAATCCTATTAATCTGTTTTCTAAATCCTATCATCCTAATCCTAGTTCAGACAATGTTTAATATAACGTCAATCCATAAACAGGAGAAGTTCGATGAAAAAGGTCGTCGTTGCGGTATTTGCGGTTTTGATGATGTGCGGGCTTGCCGTGGGGGACGGCGGCAGCGATAAGGTGGCGGTGTTTATAACCGGGAGTATGCCGGGCAGCTGCACTTACCTCCGCACGGAGTTGAGAGAACAGCTCGAAAAAGCCTTATATAGGAGCGGTGAATACGGCGTTATCGAACGCTTTGATGAAAACCAAAATTTGGTTGAGCTGGAGAGGGAGTACCAACGGAACAGCGGCAACGTGGTTTCCGATCAGGTGGCGAAAAAGGCGCAGGAGTTCGGGGTGAGATGGCTGTGCATCGCCAAAGTATCGGCGCGGGAGGGAAGCACCCAAAACGTGAACGTGCGCATGGTCAACGTGAACACGAAGTTAGTGAAAATCTTGGGGGACTTCCGCAGTCCGATTAGGAGCGATAGGGATTGCTATCCCTTCGCTAAGAACGCGGGCAGAGTGTTGGTCGGCGGAGAAGAGGCTGAAGGGGTATTGGAACGTAAGGTTGAGAGGGATGAACTGAAAAAGAAGTGGAGAAACAGGGTGGCGATTGGTTTCAACGTCGCAGGATTGGGCGCGGTCGGGTATGGAATATACAAAGACAGCCAATTGAACGCCCGCAGCAGAGAGGCGGGGGTCGAAAAGAAAGAAATCGAAGATTTGAAGAACGAACGCAATACGTACTATGTCATCGGAGCCGCGCTTTGCGCGACGGGGATATCAATCCGCATATTTTTCTAAAAAAAGGAGCAGAGTATGACGTTGTCAAAAAAGTTTTTAGTCGGTCTTGCGGCGTGGGCGGCCGTGGTTGTCGCGGCTGTTCTTTGCGTTTGTTCGGCGCCGGATTACTGCGGCGAAAAGACGTTGCAGGAAAAGCAATTTTGCTTCAAGGACAGCGCCTATGAAAAGTGCGGCGGGAGTAGTTATAAGCCCGATGCCGAGTTTTGCCACAGCGACGGCGGCGTTTATCCCAAGTGCGGCGGCAAGGCGTACAACCCGAAAGTCGAATTCTGCGGCGAGAACGCGGCTCTTTACCCGCTGTGCGGGGGGCGTAAGTATAACACGATGAGCGAATTTTGCTACAACGCCGCCCTTTACAGTACGTGCAACGGTAAGGATTATGATCCAGGGGTCGGACAGCGGTGCAGTAGTAACGGAAGAGTGCAGGGGAGTTGCGGCTATAGCAGATATTACGATTTAGAAAATCAATTCTGTTATAAAGATACTATTTACAACAAGTGCGGTGACTCTATATACAGCCCGGCGACGCATTTTTGCGCCAAGAACAATACCGTATACGCGAAGTGTGGCGGTCAATACGTCTATGACCCGTTGACGCAAACTTGCGAAAATAACGGCGTTGTGCAGGCGACGTGCGGGAACGGGAACTACAATCCTGTTACTCAGTTTTGCTACGGCGGTAATGCATACGAATTGTGCGGCGGTCAAGCCTACAATCCGTTAGAGAAGATGTGTAAAGGATCATCGACGGTTTACTATGTAACGGTGGCGTTTGACCTTAACGGTGCGACCGATGTCAGCGTCCCGCCGTCAAAGAAAATGGAAAAGTATGGATCGATTGTTCTGCCGACAAGGAACGAGGTGCTTAGAGACGGATACTACTTAAAATCTTGGACCACGCAACCCAACGGTTCGGGGACTGCCTATGATCCTGGCGCTACGTTCAAAGATAGCTATTACGATATAGGTTCAACGGTTACGCTTTACGCTATATGGCGAGCATTATGCACAGTTACTTTTGATGTAAACGGCGGGGATAACGCGGTGGCGGCAAGAGTGACGTATGCCGGCGACTATATCTATTTGCCGAAGCCTGTGAGAACAGGGTACTACTTTGCCGGATGGAACTCGATGCCTGAAGGCAACGACGAGAACACTTATATTGCCGGTGTCGATCGTTTTTACGTCTATGGGAATTATACTATGTACGCGAGATGGTCAACGGAAGTCCAATACTATTTGTATACGGAAATAGATGCCAATGTGGGGGGGAAGGTGGTTAGGAGCCCTAATGCGTATTATTACAGCGCCGGGACAGAAGTTACCTTAACGGGGGTGGCATGGAGCGGGTGGAGGTTTACTTGTTGGAATGGCGACGGGATGAATCGTGTTAAGACTAATCCGTTGACAATAAAGATGGATAGAGACAAGACGATTATGGCTGTCTTTGATTAAGGACAAAGCCCGTGAGAATCAACCTTTTTTAGGATAAGGAATCGAATATGACGCTGTCCAAAAAGTTTTTAGTCACTCTCGTGCTATGGGCGGCCGTACTTGCGTCCGCCGCCCTCACTGTCTGCTCTCCCGCCGCCCCCCGCCGTCCCGCCCCCTCTCCCTCCGCGAGCGCCCCCGTCAACCCTCACCGCGACTGCGACAACCTGTTCGACGACGAGAAGTGGCAGAAAGCCGCCGTTTGTTACGAAAGAGCGGCCGATTTGGAGCCTAAGACGGCTCCGCAGGTTGAGCCTTTCCGCAGCAACCGCGCCGTTTATCGCGCTAAGAGCGGCGCGGCGTATTGGAGGGCGGAGAAGAACGACAGGGTTGCGGGCGCGTACGCGAAGGCGGTCGCCGCGTATACGGAGGCTATCGATCTTGCTATAGAGAACGTCGATTATTACCGCAACCGCGGTCTTGTGTACATGGACATGGGCGATTACGCGGCGGCGGCCCGCGAGTACACTAAGGTTATAGGGTTCGGCGCGCGCGACTGTATGGATTACGCCGTCCGCGCCGAGGCGTACATGAAGCTCGGCAATTACGCGGCGGCCGTATCGGATTACGAGGAGGCGTTGGAGATTGTAAAGAAGAGCGGCGATTCGGGCTGCAAGGAGTTGGCGGGCGGTCTTGCGGCGGCTAAGGCGAAGGCGGGTTACGCGACGATCACGTTTACGTCGCCGAGCGTCGTGTCGCGTAGCGATTATCCGTTGGCTGTTTGCGTGAACAGCGAGAAGCATATAGATTCGTGGGATGTGAAGATAAACGGGAGGTCGTATCGGCGGCGCGGGATAGATCAGATTGTTGACGACGACGGGTGCGATTTGTCGATAGACGAGAGGTTGGTTGGGAAGATCGAGCTTGGCGAGGGGGAGAATGTTATCAGGGCGGAGGTTTCGGCGGGCGGCGTTACGAATTCGAAGGAGTTTAGGGTTGTTTACGGCGTGTCCGCCGGGCCTGACGTTCCTGCGAGGCCGGGCGCGGTGGACGGTGTGCGTGTCGCGTTGGTGATGGGGAACGCGGCTTATCGGCATCCTTTGCGTTTTCCGAAGCTGGAGGAGGCGGCGAACGACGCGAGGTTGGTCGCCGCGAAGTTAAAGGAGTTGGGTTTTGACGTGTCGTTGGAGTTGGATTTGGAGAAAGCGGCTATGGACGGGGCGATAGAGAGGTTCGCGTCGGGAAAGGCCGCGAACGCCGACGTTGCGTTGTTTTACTATGCGGGGCACGGCATACAGTCTAAGGATATGAACTATTTTTTGCCGTTGGACATAGACGCGTGTTTTGATCCGGCCGTGAGGGAGCGCGGGGTGAGCATGGGGCGTTTGCTGGAAGCGTTGGGCAAGTCGGGGGCGAAGCTGAAGATTGTGATGGCGGACGCGTGCCGCAATCCGACGTGCGGTTTCAGGGGGGGCGGCGGCGGGGTGACGTCGTCCGGCGCGGCCGCGCCGCGAGGCACGTTGATAGTTTATTCCGCGTCTAACGGCGAGGCGGCTATGGACTTCAGCGTTTTCAGGAGGAGTTTTTTGCGGTACGTGGATTATCCGGGGTTTGAGGCGAGGGATTTGTTCAGGCGGGTGAAGGAGGATGTGGTCAGGGAGATGAAGGCAATCAACGCCGAGCAGACGCCGGAGATAGACGCGGGCGAGATGGCGGGCGAGTTCTACTTTAAGCGGGGCGGGAGGTGAGGGATGGGGAGAGCGGCGACGGCGCAAAAGGGAACCGGTCACAGCGTCCGCTGCGTGCCGGAATAAAAGATTGTTTATATTGGATGAAAGGATTTTTGTTATGAAAAAAACCGTTATCGTATTATCGTTATTGGCGTTTGTCGGTTTGGTATATTCTCAGCCGCGCGAGCGCGCCGACGGTCTGATTCTCGACGAGGACATCACCGCCAAGATTCCTAAACGCGCGACCCTGACCCGTGCCGCCGCCGAGGACATGCCCGTCCGCTATTCTCTGAAGAAGTACGCGCCGAGCGTGGGCGATCAGGGGCCGCACGGGACGTGCACCGCGTGGGCTTCCGCCTACGCCGCCCGCACGATAGCGGAGGCGGTCGCGAACGGCTGGACGGATAAGACGAAGATAAACGGCGAGGCGTACTCGGCGGTTTTTCTGTACAGTTTGATACACGATCCGAGCGAAAAGGGCTGCTGCTGCGGTTCGTCCATAGGCGACGCGCTTCTTATTATGGACAGCGTGGGCGTTGCGAAGATGGGCGACATTGCGTCGGATAACAGGTGTCCCGTGCCTGTCTCGTATAAGCTGCTTTCCAAAGCCCGCGAGCGTCGTTTGGACAAATCCTTGATAACTTTCGCGGGGTTCTCGGACGCGTCGTCGGAGAGGGTCAAAAAGGCTGTAAGCCAGAATAGGCCGGTCATTATCGGAATGCGGGACTATCGCGAATCCTTTATGAAGGAAAAGGGGATCAAGGGGGGGATATGGAACGGCGATACTAGCGGTTCGCACGGCAATCACGCGATGTGCGTGGTCGGCTACGACGACGATTTGGCCGGCGGGGCGTTTGAGATCATGAACAGCTGGGGGGACGACTGGGCTAACGGCGGGTTCGTGTGGGTGAGGTACCGCGACTTCAACGCCAACGCCTACTACGGCGCCGAGGTGTACGTCCGTCCGAATGCCGACCGTATGCCGAAAACCGTGAGTTTGTCGGGGTCGCTGCAATTCAAAGAGAGGCGCGGCAAATCCGTCGAGGATATGCCGGCGGTCCTGCAAAACAGGGGCGGCGTCGTGCCTACATACAGAATGACGGCGGCGTACGTTCCAGGGACGAAGTTCCAAATCTACCTCTCCAACAACGGGCCGGCGTACGTTTACGTGGTGGGGTCGGATTTGATCAATAACACCCGCATGCGGTTCCCGCCCGACGACCGCACGAACGCGGCCTTGTTCTACGACAAGAACGAAATAGCCATTCCCGGCGAGAAGAGTTATCTTCCGTTGGACGCGACGGAGGGCACGACCTACTGTTTGGTGCTCTACTCGCGGGACGAGCTTCCGATAAGCGATATAGTGAATAAGATATTCAACGGGAGCGGGGATTTCGCGAAGAGGGCGGCGGCCGCCGTAGTCGATACCGCCGGCAACAGTCTGCTGGTTCCGCCCGGCGACATGTCGCTGGAGCGCGGGAGCATAAAATTTTCGTCGAAGAGCGCGGCGTCGGTCGTAGCGATAGCGGTGGAGATCGACGTGAGGAATAAGAATTAGGGGGCGGGGCGAACAAGATTTTCTATACTTCGGCTTTGCGCGGATACTAATTTATAGTTATCATGGCGACGACTGAAAGAATCCTGCCCGTAGGCATTCAAGATTTCCCGAGAACGCCCGCAAAAAGCAAGCGCGTATCAAAGAGCGGCTACTTCACACTCAAGCTCCAAGCAGAACTCCCCGCGACTGCGGTCTGTCGTTCCCTTCGGTCAGCCCCCGACAGGCCGCAACCGCTCCACCGTGCCCCCCAATGAGCCGCAGCGTAATCTTTTTAGAAAATAAAATTGACTTTCAGTAATCGATTGCTGTATATTATAAATATTCATACTGTACTCGCAGGATGTCGAATGGCTTCTGCACCTTTAAGAAGGTCCTCCGGCCACTTCGGTGTCCGGGGGACTTTTTTGACTCCGACCCCGCCCATAATGTATATTTCATATCACAGAACCACCCAAAGAAAGCCGGAAACGCCGTGAAATACGCCGCCAACATCCTCGAAGAAGAACATCGGGGAGTGGGTGTCGGCGGCAGTTGGGTAGTTCGGCCCGGCGGCCGGAAGCGGGGGGAGGCTTCCCCCCTTAGTTGATTTTGACTTTAAAGATTTTGATTTCATCGCGCATTCTATTATTTTCATAAGTTATAACATAATCAGGAGAACGGTATAATTATGGGTAGCGGCGCGTTATTGGAGTTCACCGGCGAAAACTTCGCCGAGTCTGTCCTGTCAAGCCCTTTGCCCGTCGCGGTTGACTTTTGGGCGCCGTGGTGCGGTCCGTGCAAGATGCTCACTCCGATCGTGAGCGAGCTCGCCGAGGAGTACGCCGGCCGCTTGTCGATCGGCAAGCTCAATATCGACGACTGCCCGGAGATCGCGGCCAAGTACGGCATAGAGACCATCCCGACGCTGCTCTTTTTCAGCGGCGGCGAGATTGTCGGCCGGCAGGTGGGGCTTTTGGCCAAAGCGCCGCTGAAGACGAAAATCGACGGCGCGTTTAAGTTTTGAGAGAAAAAAATAGCGCCGAGGGCGAGGGGAGGGGTTGTAAATGAAGATACTTGCGCTAAACCCGCCGTTTCTGCCCAAATACTCGCGCGAGTCGCGTTCTCCGGCGGTTACCAAGAGCGGCACGCTCTACTATCCCATGTGGCTCTGTTACGCGGTCGGTTATTTGGAGAAGGCGGGCCACGAGGTTCGGCTGATAGACGCGCCGGCGGCGGGTATGTCGGCGGAAGAGGTGATCCGCGCCGTCCGCGAGTTCGAGCCGGACATGGCGGTTTTGGACACCTCCACGCCGTCGATATACGGCGACATCGCGGTGGGCGAGGAGCTGAAGCGCGTGTTCCCTGACATTTTCGTGGCGCTCGTGGGCGTCCACGTGTCGGCTCTGCCGACGGAGACGCTCGCCCTTTCCGCCAAGATAGACGGCGCCGCCTTCGGGGAGTACGACGAGACGCTCGTGGAGCTTGCCGGGGCGCTGTCGGCGGCCGCCGCCTGCGGCCCGTCGGCCGAGGAGACGCAGACCGGTCTGACGAGCGACGTTTTGGGCGCCGTGCGCGGACTCGCTTACAGGGATGCCGCCGGAGAGATACATAAGAACGAACCGCGTCCGCACATAGAGAACCTCGACGACATCCCGTTCGTAACGGAGGTCTACCATAAGCATCTCGACATAAACCCTTACTTCTACGGCCACAGCCGCCACCCCCTCGTGGTGATAGTGACCGGGCGCGGATGCCCGTTTCACTGCACGTATTGCGTGCTGCCGCAGACCATGCAGGGGCACAAGTACCGCAAACGCTCCACGGAATCCATAGTGCAGGAGTTCTTGTACATACGCGACAACTTCCCCGGCGTAAAAGAGATAATGATAGAGGACGACACGCTGACCGCTGACCGCAAGCGCTGCCGCGAGCTTTCGGAGGCGCTCATCGCTACGGGCGGCCACCGAATTCCCTGGTCGGCCAACTCCCGCGCCGACGTGGATTACGAGACGATGCGCCTGATGCGCAAAGCCGGCTGCCGCCTCTTCTGCGTTGGCTTCGAGAGCGGCGACCAGACCGTTTTGGACAACATACAGAAGTCGATCACCATAGACAAGATAACCGCCTTCGTCCGGGACGCCAAACGCGCCGGCATTCTGGTGCACGGCTGCTTCATGGTGGGCAACCGGGGCGAGACGAAAGAAACGCTGGAGACCACCCTGCGCTTCGCGAAGTCGCTCAACCCCGACACCGCGCAGTTCTTCCCGATAATGGTCTACCCCGGCACGAGCGACTACGAGTATTTCGGCGAAAAGGGCTGGATAGTCTCGACCGACTTCCGAAAGTGGCTGACCCCCGACGGCCTCCACTCTTCGGTGGTGTCGAACCCCGACCTGCGCTACGAGGAGCTGGTAGCCTTCTGCGACCGCGCCCGCCGCAGCTTCTACCTGCGCCCGACCTACATCTTCGCCAAATTCAAACAAATGATCGCGAATCCCGGCGAAGCCAAGAGAATAATAAAAGCGGCTTTGACTTTCTTCCGTTACTTATTGCAGCCGTCTATAAAGGTTAAGAAATAAGAATGGCGGTGTGTACGAAATTAAGATTAAAAGACTGTCTGAATTAGGATGATAGGATAAAAAAACAGATTATAGGATTAAAAAGACAGTGTGTTGACGTAGATATTGACTTTGATTTTAAAGATTTTGACTTTAATCATCTCAGGACAAAAAATGTTACGGATATTCGAAGCCATGTTTTGGGGATCTCTCGCCGTGGTGGCGTACTCCTACCTGCTCTACCCCGCCCTTCTCACCCTCTTCGCCTGGCTCTTCAAGCGTCCCGTGCGCTGCAGCGACGACTATCTGCCCGCGTTCGGCATACTCGTGCCGGCTTACAACGAGGAGAAGGTGATAGCTCGGAAGATAGAAAACGCGCTCTCCATGGACTACCCGCCGGACAAAATATCCGTATGGGTCGGCTCCGACTGTTCCGACGACGCCACGGACGGCATAGTGAAGTCCATAGCCGCCGCCGACCCTCGCGTGCATTTTTGGCGTTCCCCCGAACGCGGCGGCAAGACGGGGATAATAAACGGGCTGGCGCCGCGGATGGATTGCGAGATCATCCTTTTGACGGACGCGAACACCATGCACCGCATGGACTGTCTGCGGGCTATGGCGAAGCACTTCTACGACCCGTCGGTCGGCGGCGTGGCCGGGCACATCGAGCACAAGCTCTCTGAGGGGAGCGAGAACGCCGAGACGGTGTACCGCAGCTTCGAGTCGCACCAGAAGGTGCTGGAGGGCCGTCTGCACAGCACGATCTCCGCTTTCGGCGGCTCCTACGCCATACGCAGGAGTTTGTTCAAGCCCATACCGAAGAACGCCTACTCCAACGACGACGTGCTGATACCCATGAACATCGTCCGCCAGGGGTGCAGGGTGATATACGAGATAGACGCGGTGGCGGAGGAGGACATGACGGAGAAGGTCAGTTCGGAGTTTCAGCGCAGGGTGCGCATAGGCGCGGGGAACTTCCAGTCTTTTTTGTGGCTGCTGGATTTTTTCAACCCGTTGCGCGGGTGGCCGTGGTTCTGCTACATTTCGCACAAGGTGACGCGGTGGTTTTCGCCGTTTTTCATACTGTTCAGCTTCTTCTCCTGCGCGGCCGTCGCGGCGCTCAGCGGCTCGCCGCTGTACAAGTTCATGCTCTCGTGCGGGATAATATTTACGGCGTCGGGGGTGCTGTACCACCAGATGCCCATAAGGGTGAACCGGCACATATTTTATTTTTTCGCTATGAATATGGCGCTGCTGTTGGGCGCGGTGAGGTTCGCGGGGGGGATTCGGTCGGCGGTTTGGAAGAGGACGGAGCGGAGCTGAACAGATTTTTTTTGCAAAAGCCGCCGCCAACTAATATATTATTTATATATTGATATCGACACTAAAAAAGCAAGGTGAAGGCAATGTCAAGCTCCGAAGGCATAAGCACTCCCGAAAAGAAGCGTCTGACGATAGGTTTTTTCGTCTCAGAGCTTGAAAACGCCTACGCCCAGACGCTCTGCCGGGGCATCATGGACGCCTCCGCCGCCGTCGACGCCAACGTCATGATCTTCCCGGGCAAGTCGCCCAAGGTGCCTTACGACTACCGATACCAGTACAACTCCATATATAGGTTGGCCAACAAAGACACCGTGGACGCGCTGATCCTCGCTACGGGGACTATGGTCAATTTCCTGAGCGACGAGGAGTTCAAAGACTTTTACGGGCGTTACAAGGATATTCCGTTGGTCAGCATCTCCATACCCATAGAGGGCGTGTCGAGCGTGCTCATAGACAACACGGTGGGGCTCAGGGGCGTTCTCGAGCATTTGGCGTCGGAGCACGGCTACAAGCGGATCGCTTTCATAGGCGGGCCGGAGAGCAACGTGGAGGCCAAGGAGCGTTTCGCCGTTTACCAGGATGTGCTGAAGGAGCACGGGCTGCCGTTCGATCCCGATCTTGTGGCGGTGGGCGATTTCACAAAATACTCCGGCGTGCGGGCGGTGGGGGAGTTTTTGGACACGCGGGGCGTGAAGTTCAGGGCTTTGGCCGCCGCGAACGACGAGATGGCCCTCAGCGCCATGGAGGAGCTGCAGAGGCGCGGGTACAGGATTCCCGAAGACATCGCCGTGGTCGGCTTCGACAACGTGGAGAGCACGCACTTCTCCTCGCCCACGCTCACCACGGTCGCGCAGCCTATCTACGAACAGGCCTACAAGGCGGTGGAACTGGCCCTCGGGCTTATAAAGGGCAAACCGCCCGTCAACGTGTCGCTGCCCACGAGCATGGTGCTGCGCGAGAGCTGCGGGTGCTTCTCGCGCACCGTAACATCGGTCTCCGCCCAAGACGGCGGCGACGCGGCGGCCGCCGCCTCGAACGGCGACGCGGACACGGCGAAGATAGAGACCCTGCTTAACAAGGCGCTCGGCTACGCCGTGGAGGGCAAGCTCGACGACGCGGCCGACTTGGAGATACTCAAGGAGATGAGCGAGGTGGTTGGCGCCGTGGAGAACCACCGCCAGATGAATCTGCGCCTGTGGCAGAACACCCTCACGAACTTCAGGGCCAAAATAGGCATAAAGACCCACGGCCTCGACGCCGCCGTGAGCATAGAGGACTTCTTCCACAAGATGCGCATGCTGCTATTGGAGACCTACTTCAAAAACGATTCGAGGCGCTGGAGCATCTACATAAACGACATAGTGGGTCTGCGCGACGTGCTCAGCCAGCTGATACGCGACGTCAACAACCCCAACGAGGCGCTGCGCTCCATAGTCCCCAATATCCGCAACATGGGGATATCCGACTTCTACGTCTTCCTGCACTACGCCTTAGAGCGGCACAGCATAAACACCGACTGGTACTTCCCCAGCGAGCTCTACCTTGCCGTGACCGACGACAAGCGCCGCCCAGAGTCCGTGGAGATGCGCGGCCAGAGCATGCCCGTGGCGTCCATATTGAGCCGCAGCCTCTATCCGCGGGACAGACGCTACACCTTCGTGGTCTCGGCGCTCTTCTACATGGACGAGCACATGGGTTTCGTGGTCTGCGAGCCCGACTTCGTAGACATCCACCTCATAGAGTCGCTGATGGTGGAGATAAGCTGTTCGCTCAAGCTCATAAATTTGATACAGGCGAGGCGCACCATAGAGAGGCAGTTGCAGAGCGCCCTTGAGGAGCTGGAGAAGTACAACGAGCAGCTGTCCAACATCTCCGAGACCGACGAGATGACGAAGCTCCTTAACCGCCGGGGCTTCATGGCCCACGCCCGCCACATGCTCGGCATGGCGCGCCGCATGAAGAAGGACGGCCTGCTCTTCTTCGCCGACCTTGACGGTTTGAAGGGTATAAACGACACCTACGGCCACGAGGAGGGCGACAACGCGATCACCGTCGCCTCCGTCATCCTCAAAAAAGCCTTTCGCGACATGGACATCCTTGCCCGTCTCGGCGGCGACGAGTTCACCATCTTCGCCATGAACGCCGGCGTGGGCATGATAGAGACTTTCGAGAAGCGCATAGCCGGATACGTGGACGAGTACAACAAAGACTCCGGCAAACCGTACAAAGTCTCCATCAGCATAGGCGGCGTCCCGTTCTTGCATACGGACAATGTGGGTATCGAGACTCTTATGAACAAGGCGGACGTGTTGCTGTACCAGCAGAAAAAAGAGAAGAAGTCGAAGTTGGCGCGGGGAGAGGTGCCGAGGTAAAAAAAGTCAAATAATTAAAATCAAAATCAACTAAGGGGAGGGCTGCGCCCTCCCTCGCTCCATAAAAAAGGACGGCTATGCCGTCCTTTTTTATTCCGCTACCCACCCTGCGGGGAGTGCGCGCCCCTGTGGGGCGCTGTTGCACCGCAACGCCCCGCCGATAACTGGGCAAACAGCGCCCCACTGGGGCGCGCCTCCCTCCTCTTTCAATGTCTCCCCCTCAAATAGGGGGAGACACTTTTGGTAAACATGCGCCGCTTCGCGTCGCAACGTCAAAATCTTTTGACTTTGGTTTTGACGTGACATCCTCACCCGCGAAGCGGGGGAGGCTTGGAGGGGGCTATAATATACGGGGCGTTACGGGGCAGAGCCCCGTACGAGAGGGTAGCGGAATAAAAAACGGGCAAAGCCCGTTTTTTATGTAGCGAGGGGGAGACTTCCCCCCTTAGTTGACTTTGACTTTAATGATTTTGATTTTAAATAAAAAAACCTCACATCCCAATCTTCTCTTTCAACGCCTCCGGTGTGAAAGGCTTAACAATATAGTTGTTAGCCCCCGCCTTCAACGCCTCCACGACCTTCGACTTTTCCGACTCGGAGGTGCACATGATGATCTTCACGTCTTTGAAGGTTGCGTCGGCGCGGACGGTCTTCAGGAAGGCCATGCCGTCCATGACGGGCATGTTCCAGTCTAAGAGCACCATGTCTACGGGCATGTTGCTCTTTAGGATGCCGAGCGCCTCCTGGCCGTCGCCGGCTTCGAGGATGTCCGTTATACCCAGGGAGGTGATCTGAGTCTTCTGGATTCGGCGCATCGTTACAGAGTCGTCAATTAAAAGCATTCTCATGATCTGGTCTCCTTATTTAAGAAGCTGTTTTCAGTGATACTTCCATAGCGAACGGGCCCAAAGGGCACGTGAACGGAACGATGATAGTAGCCACGCCGGACATGCCGGAGAGCACGTGGCTGCTGATGATGACGTTGGGCAGCGAGATCGAGAGGTTGAGGCCGACCAAGTCGCGTTTGGCGAAGCCGGCGATGATGTTCGCGATCTCTCCCACGGCGTCGGCGAGGTCGGTGCCGGGCTCGGTGATCGGCGCGCCGATCATCTTCGAGACGATGTCGAGGGCCGACTGCATCGGGAAACACAGGGAGATGGACCCCTGCGCGCCGCCGGACAGGCCGATGATGCCCGATATGTCGTATCGGGGGTAAGGCTCCTTCTTGACCTGCGGCGTACCCTGTTTCGCCTCCACGAAGACCATGTTCTTGAAACAGGCCGCCGTGGCGTTGATGAACGGGTTTATGTAGGCTACATTCATTTGTTTAGCGCTCCTGCTATTTGTTTGTGTCCGTCAAAAGTCCGAATTATCAAAATCTCGAATAATCGCCGAATCTATAGCTACCTTGTAAAATAACCTTTGACGCGCGATATTTTCAAATTTTTTTTCAAGTTTCTTTAAATAAGAAAACGAACGTCCCGTACGGCCTATACCGACCTCAGCAGCCAGTCGTGCCCCCGGGGCCTCTCCGGCTCCGGTTTTTCTATGGCTAAGATGATGTCGGACCTGTCCACCTCGGCCTGGGCGCCGCGCAGAAACGCCGGCAAGTTATCCGGGTCTATCTTCAGTTTTGCGAGGATGTTGCCGCTCTGCCCCCGCATCTGCCCCTCGAAGGAACCCAATCCCGAATTACATAATATATATTCTGACAAGTGTATAGTGAAAGAAATTGATTTTTGTTTATCGGGCGCCCGGTCGGGCGCGTGGTGGAAGCGCACCCCGTCTATGGCGGCGGAACCCACCTTCCACATCTCGAGCAGCGCCGCGCCGAGAGCCGCGTGCGTCTCCTTGGGCGCTATCGCGTTCTCCGCCTCCAAGTACGAAATCCCCTTATCCGCCGCGTATAAGACTATCGCCTCGAAATCCTCGTGAAAAAACTGGTCGTATATAAGTATCCCTATATCGTGCAAAAGACCGGCCAAGTACATCACGTCGCGCTCCTCGCGGCTCAGCCCCACGCAGCTCATCCGCGACACCGTGAACGCCATGTGCGCCGCCGTGAGCGCGTGCCTCCAAAACTGCTTGTAGTCCAAAACGTTGGAAGGACGCGAAAAACTCTTCACCACGCTCGCCGCCACCACTATCTGCCCGATCTCGTTGAACCCGATCCTCGTAACCGCCATCGGAACGGAGGAGATCCGCCCCCCCGCCGCGTAAAACCCCGAATTCGCCACCTGCAGCACCTTCGCCGACAGAGACGGATCCTGCTCTATGATCTTAGCCAGCCCCGCCGCGCTCCCGTCCCCCGAGAACACCATCCGCTGAACCTTCTGAACCACCTCCGGAAGGGTCGGAAGATTCGTGATACTGTTTAAGCGCCCTATTATGCTCATAGTACCTATATTATATATTGATAGCCGGCGCGAAGTCAATACCAATCACCGAAATAGTTTAAAAGCCTTTAAAAGCAGCAGCGGCCTCGACGAAAACGTCCGCATGAAAACCCGCAGATAGCTCACCCCGCCCGACGGCTCCTTGGAGAGCGAGTCGGCGATTTTGTCCAAAAAAGCGTCGTCCGCCGACATTATGAACTCCTTGAGCGCGAAAGAGCGCTCCTGCTGCTTGCCGAACTCCTTCGCCCAGCCGCGCCGGTATGCCGAAAGGGCCTTGCGGTTGAAACCCCCGCCGTCGAACGCCCCCGCCGCGACCGACCCCGCGAGCCGCCCCGCGTAGAGCGAGTAGGCTATCCCCGCCCCGTTTATGGCGTTGACCTGCCGCGCCGCGTCGCCGACGAGCATCACGCCGCCTTTTACAAGGGGATCGACCCAGCGGCCCACGGGAACGCCGCCGCAGTGCAGATGGGTCACACGCGCCCCCGGGTACGCCCGCTTTATGAAATCAAGCAATAACTCCTTGGGCAGCCCCGCCCGGCACCGCGACCCGATCACGCCCAGACCCACGTTGGCCGCGCCCACGCCACGCGGGAAGACCCACAGGTAGCCCCCCGGCGCGACCGCGCTGCCCGTGTAGAAGGTGCAGCAGTCGCCCTCGATCCCCTCCGCCTCGACGCGGGCGAAGGCCGCCGTCTCTATGTCCTCGAGCCGCAAAGCCGTGTCCCAGCCGAAACAGCGGGCGAGGCGGCTCTCGACGCCGTCGGCGAGGATCAGGCAGGGGGCGCGGAACTCGGTCAGGCGGTCGGCCGGGTCGTTTGCGCCGTCTGTATTATTATTGATACCGTTTGCGGTATTGATGCCGTCGATATTTTTGACGATAACTTTGTATTGATTCGACGAAGCCTCCTCCTCGGCCCATATCGCCGGGGAAGAGGCCCGGAACTCCGCCCCCGCGTCCGCAGCCGCTTTGACGAGGTCTGCGTCCATTTTTTCGCGATCCATGATGTAGCTCTCGTCCACGTTGCCGATCTCCACGTTTATGCCGGAGGGGGAGACCATGCGGGCGCGGGTCACGGTGCTCTTTATCCACTCCGGGCGCGGTTCGAGGGTGAGCGTCAGCCCCTGGCGGCCGATCCCCTCGCCGCAGCGCACGGGGACGCCGGGGACGGGTTTGCGTTCAAGCAGCAGGACGCGGCGGCCGCCCGAGGCGGCGGCCGCCGCGGCGGAGGCCCCGGCGGGGCCGGAGCCTATTACTATTATGTCGTAGTTGTTGTTTTCAGAGTTCATTTACTTGTTAAGGCTCCAAAAGGACATACTTTTATACAGACCCCGCAGGACGTGCACTTTTCCGGCGACACCGTCAGACGGCTGTCTATCAGCAAAGCGTTGCCCGGGCACACGCTTATGCACGTCCCGCACTCGTCGCACTTATCCGTATCTACAACGGTCATTGCACCCCCGTATCTGTATCGATATCTTTTAATCCTATAATCTGTTTTAAGCCGTTTCGCTAACACATTGAAAAATAAGACAGTTACAACTTCTTATTTCCAAAACCGGGGAGCGGACGCCCGTTTGACTTACCCGCCGTAACGTGCCGCCATCCGCCGGCCGATATAAAGACCCGCTACGGGGCGGTTATATACAATATATATTGTGCGTTTCAAAGAGCGGTCTTTTTTGCGGGATAGCCCGACCCGTCCCAACCGCTGCTCCCCCGACCGCCGCTCCGCCGCTCCGCCGACCGGGGGCATCAAATATTCGGGCATTTTTTGGTGTTTGGAGCTACTTATAATATATATTACAAATACCCAAACTTAGGAGACCGTATGCAGGTAAAGAAGAAAGCCGCGAAAAAGACCTATAAATCGTCGGCCAAGAAAAAGACCGTTCCGAGCCTCAACAAGATTACGCTTGAGGACTTGGTAGCCCTTCAAGCCAAAACTGAGACCGCGTTTGAAATGTGGGCCGTCGCCCACGCCAAAACAGAGGCCGCGTTTGAAAAGTTGGCCGCTGTCCAAGCCAAAACCGAGGCCTCCCTTTTGGAACTACATGCCGAAGTCAGTGAAACCTCTGCCAAAGTCAGTGAAACCTCGGAGGCCGTCCGGCAACTGAACGACACGCTCGGCGGGATGGGCGGACACCTCGGCGAAGTGATAGAG
>Ga0268262_10002081_pt1 | contig 23613 bp, 26 predicted proteins | sample TergutNc150P3_FD_190354 | JGI IMG/M metagenome (GOLD analysis project Ga0268262, IMG submission 190354) | Nasutitermes corniger P3 segment gut microbial community from laboratory colony in Florida, USA - Nc150 P3 (SPAdes) (version 2) | ecosystem: Host-associated > Arthropoda: Insects >...
AGAACGCACAGAAAAATTGCATACTGCATGTATCAAGAGACAGGAATACTGGCGCACACAAAATGCCGGCTCCTGATACACCTTATATGCTTGCCTCAAAAACGGCAAGTTCAGCATAAGCAGTACATGAAAACAAGGGAAAAAGCGACGGCAAAAAAATCTGTTACTCGAAAAACTCCGGCAGTTCCAAAAAAAGAATCGGCCACAGTGAAAGAACCGGCTCCAAAAGTAAAGCTGGTTGGCATTGAAGAACTGGCAAAATTGGTTGGCGTTGTCGAGCGTCGAATACAGCAGTTAGAAAATGAAGGGGTAATAAAGTCTGAGCCGAAAACAAATAATAAAGATAAAAGGGAATACGATTTTGCTAAAAGTATTGTCGCGATTGTAAGGTATTACAGGAGCAAGGCAGACAGCCGCAGGTCTGGCGATTCCAAAGAAATGGAAGAAGAAAAACTACGGCAATTAGCGGCGAAACGTGAATTAGAGGAAATTAAAGTGCTTCGGGCGCGCGGCGAATTACATCATACTGATGATGTAAAGCGAATATTCGGAGCTATCTTTAGCCGGGTACATACCGGGTTTGAATCATTCCCACTAGGGCTGGCACCAAAACTAGCCGGAAAAACAAACATAATGGAGATTGCAGGGGAAATAAAAAACCAATTGGACAAAATACTGTACGAAATAACAGAATATGATATTGATGCATTGAAAATGAACGTCGGATATGATTATCTTGCTGGACTGGAGGATGAGGAGGATAACCATGAGCCGTAAGACTGAGTTTGATAAAACAGCTAACATATTCGTTTCGTTATTAAAAATATTAAGACCGCCTCCTGATCTAAAAGTTTGGCAATGGGCAGAAAAATATCGGATCATGTCGAGTGTAGAAACATCCTCTCCCGGGCCATGGGACAACAATCGGACACCGTACCTGATAGAAATAATGGAACGCTTGACAGATCCAACAGTTTCAAAGATTGTATTTCTTGCCGCCCGGCAAATGGGCAAGTCAACAGTATTTCTAAATTATCTTGGGTACTTGATATACATTAACCCCTCTCCTGTTATCATCATACAGCCTACCGGAGACCTTGCAGAGAAATTTAGCAAAACCCGCGTTTCAAATATGTTCCGGGATACTCCGTGCTTAAAGGGATTAGTACCTGATGATAAGTCCAGGGATTCCGATAACAAGATTTTATACAAAGAATGTACTGGTATGTTTTTGATCTTGACGGGAGCCAACAGTACAGCCGGAATTATATCTATGCCGGTTCCGATACTTTATTTTGATGAAATCGATCAGTACCCCCAGGATTTGTATAAGCAGGGGGATGTCATTTCAATAGCCGAAAAAATGCAAACTAACTACCCTAACAGGAAGAGCATATATACATCAACACCCACGGTAAAAAATATGAGCAGAATAGAAGCAGTATTTGAAATATCAAGTAAACACCGATGGAGTCATAAATGCCCTAAATGCGGGGCATGGTCTCAATTCTCTTGGCGGAACCTTGATTTTGAGACAATAAAAATGAAGTGTCCGTATTGCGAAACATTACATACAAGGCGGGAATGGGAGGCAGGGGGAAGTATGTGGGTAGCAGAAAATCCGGAAGCAAAGATTATCGGGTATCACATTAACGCTCTGGATCATCCTGCCGTTACATGGGATGAACTTGTAGAGGAATTTGTAGAGGCAAACGCTGCGGCAAAGAAAGGAGATTTTTCCCTGCTAAAAACATTCATCAATTCCCGTTTAGCTGAGACATGGGAAGAAACAGGCGAAGTAGTAGAATCCCATGCGCTGGAAAGCCGCAGGGAAGTCTATAACGCCGAATTGCCGGACGGTGTATGCGTTCTGACAATGGGTGTTGACGTACAGGACAACCGTTTGGCTTATGAAGTAGTCGGATGGGGGCTTGGGTTTGAATCATGGGGTATAGAGTATGCGGAACTATTCGGCGATCCGCGCCTTGGGGACGTGTGGAATCGTATTGACGATTTGCTTAATCGGACATGGGCCTATGGCAACGGAAAACAATTAAAGATAAGCCGGGTAGCGATTGACACCGGAGGGCACATGACACCCCAGGTTTACGCATACTGTAAAGCAAGGCAGTCATACGGTGTTTATCCGATTAAAGGACAGGGCGGCGACAGACTTCCATTAACAAGGCCGTCAAAGGAAAGCAGGGAAAAAGGTCTGTTTATAGTTGGTGTAGACGGAATTAAATCTGATATTTTATCATGGCTTAAAATTGGACATCCTGGGGACGGGTATTGCCACTTTCCAAAAGACGGTGAAAACGACATGGCCGTCAGGGGATATGACGCTGTATATTTTGATATGCTGACCGCTGAGAAAAGAGTGCCGGTAAAAAACAAAAAAGGATTTACCGGGTATGAATGGCATAAGGCAGCCGGGGCAAGAAACGAATCTTTCGACTGCAGGGTATATGCCCGCGCCGCTCTGCGTATTATGTCGCCTAAGGATGATCTGTATCTGAAAAAGAAACATTTGAGCGAACCCTGGGCAGCTCCAGGGGCGGTCGGGGCAAAAGGGATAAGAAATGCCGACCCTGTCATACAGAACATAAAGCCCAAAAAGAAGGCTAACGGTAAAAAATGGAATACGGATATGCAGAATTATTTATGAAAGCAGTTGACAATAAATCAAAATATGGTATTTTAGAGGATAGATGAAATCCAGTAACGCCCAAAAACTGAAAGATGCAAGGGATGAACTCGAACAGGTAAATAGCGCGATATCCGCTATACTGTCAGGAGCCCAGGGATATAGAATTGGAAGCCGCAGCCTTCAAAGGGCTGATCTTGCTATCCTATACAAGCGCAAGGACTCTCTTGACGATTTAATTAGCGCACTTGAAGGCGGTAGCGGAAGGTTCAAACGAGTAATACCGATAGGATAAAATCAATCAGAGTGGGAGGGGGATATGGTATTTACTGATGAGCATATCAAGGAATTAAAAGCCGCTGCGCTGCCTATTGATCATGGAAGTATCACTATTCATATTGGCGCGGAAGCCCATTATCTGGACATTGACGTTCTTAATAAATTAAGGATTGCAAAAGAACCGGAGGCGCAAAACGGAGTTACCCAATATGGCAGGAAAAATAAAACTTTTGCTTGACACTTTTAGGTAAACTGCGGATATAATAAAGTAAAGTCAAATTCGGCCGACCGAACAACGGAAGCCCTTTATAACCATACCTTGGGAGAGGTGGGTTATAAAGGGCTTTTTTTATGCCTTGAGGGGTATGGATTGAGCGTATTATTAGACGCACATGGAAAACCAATTCTCAAAAGTAACGCCAACAGAATACTTGCGTCAGGATATTCAAATGCAGCCGCATCATTGCTCAAACCGGTATTTAAGGGATGGGAATGGCAGGGGGCCGATCCCGACTCCGATATAGTTCAACACCTGCCCATTATCCGCCAGCGGTCAAGGCAGTTGTCAATGGAAGCGCCGATTATTGCCGGTCTATACAAAACGCTTACGACCAATGTTATCGGGGACGGCTTGCGGCCTGAGCCGACACCGGACGCTGAATATCTTGGAATGACAACGGACGATGTAAAAAAATTTAAGAACCAGGTATTACGCTTATGGGAATCTTTCGCGGAAAGCCCGAATTGCGATTGTTACCGCAGGGATAATTTTTATGAATTGACGCGCCTTGCTTTCCGGGCGCAGCTTGAAAGCGGCGATTGTTTTGTAACAATGCCGCGCTTTGAACGCCGGAACGTGCCCTTTATGCTCAAGGTACAGGTAGTTGAAGCTGATTGTGTGGACACCCCCGAAGGGCGGGATCGAATGGAACATGAATTAAGGGGAAATGACGTTCTGGGCGGTGTAGAAATATCAGAATATGGCCATGTTGTAGGCTACTGGTTTTATACGGGGCCGCATAAGAACGCAACGTATCGGCGAAGCTGGCATATAAGCAATTCAAACAGGCCTCGATGGATTTTTATTCCGGCATACGGCGCGGAGACTGGACAGCCTAACGTGCTTCACTTAATGGAGACTTTAAGGCCTGGGCAGCGGCGCGGGATACCCCTCATTGCTCCCACAATAGAATTAGCATTGACGCTTGACCGTTATATGAAAGCCGAAGCAATAGCGGCAAACATTCAGGCGATGTTTACTCTGATAATTACATCTTCTCTGCCGCCTCCAAGCGATATGGGATCGCTTCCGGAATTAGAGAATCATGCAATGGATGCCGCTGAGGATTTAACCGCGATGGGCCCAGGGATTGTTCATTACGCAAGGCCCGGAGAAGACGTAAAGCCGGTAAACCCCAGCCGCCCTACAACGGCGTTTGAACCTTTTATAAATTCGGTAATCCAGCAAATGGGGCCGCCTACCGGGATGCCGTATGAAATGCTGGTACAAAAATTTCAGGCTTCTTACAGCGCCAGCATGGGCGCGATGAATATGGCAAGGGGGGATTTGCGCGTTAAGCGTTCAGGGATAATTGTTGATTTTTGCGATCCTGTATTTGCCGCGATGATGGATGAGGCTGTAGCGCGGGGCTGGTTAGACGCTCCGGGGTATTTTGATAATCCATTAGCACGCAGGGCATATACGAGGGTTAAATGGAACGGCCCAGGATTGCCGCAACTGGATTTTTACAAGGAAGTCCAGGCCTGGGAAAAGGCTGTAGCTTTAGGGTTCGCGACCGCAAGCCAGGCGACATCGGAATTGAACGGCGGGGACTACATGGAAAATTTAAGCGTCCGCGCCCGGGAAATAGAAGCGGCAAAGGCCGCCGGTTTGTCCGCTGCGGCTGCTGCGGGAATGACAAGCACGGTTGGCGCGATCCAGTCGGCAGAGGGCGTAAATAAGGGCGCTAATCAGGAGGGAACTAACAATGGGTAAATTTTATACCATGAAAAAAATCCTCGCTCAAAATAATACTGATGTTGGGCGTATAGATATTTACGGAGAAATAAGCTCTGTTGAATTTTGGGGGGATGAAAAAACACCTTCACAATTTATCGAGGATTTGAACAAACTCGGTACTGTATCCGAAATTGATATTCACATATTCAGCAACGGCGGCGATCCTTTCGCGGCGCTGGCTATTTATGCGGAAATCAAAAGACGTGCCGAAAAAATCAATGTCTACATTGACGGTATCGCGGCATCTGCGGCCACATTGATTTTATGTGCCGGTGATACTGTTTACATGGACGAGACATCAATGCTCATGGTGCATAATCCCTACCAACTCTTAATGTTTAGCGGGCTTAACGCCCAGGAAGCGAGAGAACTTGCAGACGAGCTGGACAAGATTCGGGAACCGATGATAACCGCTTATTCTAAAAAATCGGGGAAAAGCAGAGAGGAAGTTATTGCCCTTATGGACGGGGAAAACGGACAGGGCACATGGCTTACCGCTGACGAAGCCATAGAATTCGGTTTGGCCGATGAGTACACGCCTGAAAATAAAAAGCCGTTAGAAGTAGCGGCGATGATAAAACCGGGTATCTATAACTATCACGGAGTGAAAATAGATTTAACAGGTTTTGATAAGGCAGCCGAGAAAACTGCCGGAATAATAAATTCTAAGCGAGGGGGTAATTCTATGGGATTATTCAACAGGAAGAAAAAAACGGCTGCCAAAGTAAAACCAAAAGCTGAAATAACTTTTGTAGAAATGGTATGCCCGAGCTGCAACGGCGCTGTAAATCTTAATCCGGATACAGGAGAAACTTTTGCTGGCGGCGATAAGCAGACAGAGCCGAAAGGCGACGGAAAAGGCGAAGAGCCGAAAGCTACTTTGGCAAGGCGGATGCCGAGCAACACGAAGGCGGCACTTTACAATGTGGTTTGTCCGCATTGCGGTGTCGATTTCGTCTGGGACACCGACGTTAATTCGGACGGCGACAGCGGGCAATCAACGACAGAGGCGGTTCCGCTTGGCGGCGCGGCTAAACCGGCGGCAGCTCCAGGAAAATCCGGGGCAGAAAAAACCGCGCCCTCTGCCCAGGCTGCCCAGGCCGAATGCCCGGAATGCGGCGCCCAGATCGATTACGACACCGAGACGGCAGAGACGGGGACGGATGAAACGACAGGCGAAGAGGGATACCTGCTGACCTGTCCGGATTGCAATACGCAGTTTGTCGAACCGAAGGCGGCCGCAGAACCGACCGCTATTCCGGCAGGGGCAAACGCGCAGGCGGCTTACAGGCTGGGCGTTCTTGCGGAACGCGAAAGGGTACTGGCCCTTGAAGAAATGGCGCAGGCCGCCCCGGGTGTCGAGAAAATGGTTACAGCCGCGATAAGAAGCGGCGCGTCTGTAGCGGCAATGAGCCGGAACGTAATCAAAGCCTTGGCAAAAAACAAGAACGTTAAAGCCGCGCAGTATATGCAGTCTATCAGAAGGGATACTGAGGCAAGCGGGGTAAACGATCTCCGTCTGCCCCAGCATCATGACAAAAAGGCTTCATTCGCGGATAACGTGTTTGAAAGTCTCAATAAAAGGTAGCGGGAGGTAACATGAAGAATTTATTTTCGCCTAATGTTGACTTGTCAAAAGTTGACAATCTTGTATCCGGGACGCTCGTTCCGTCAAAGGTATGGCCTGTAACAGTAACAGGAACCGGCATTGTGAAGCGCGGAACGCTGCTTACAAGGGATGACGGGGATACGTCTTACAAACCGTATGAGGACGGCGACAAAATCCGGGCGGTTCTGCTGCTGGATGTGGACACCGACGATTCCGATGAATCCGAAGGCCCCGTTGCTTTCAGCGGCGAATTCAACCAGAACAAGATTGAGGAAGTTATGGGTATAACTTTAGACCCAGAAGCGGTTCTTGACGCGGCTGAGGATAAGGAAATCTATATTGCCCCGATGAATCCGGCTCCGGAAACATTTTAAGGAGGTATGGTAAATGGCTGGAGAAACAATTAACAGGAATGATCCCAGGACCCAACTGCCTCCCGTTATAACGACGAGGCCGAGATCGACATTTTTCCGCGATCACTTCATGGGCGGTTCGGACGAGTATTTTCCGACTGAAAATGTAGAATGGGACAAAGTGCTGGAGGGCGCGCCGATGGCACGGTATGTCGGCGATGATTTAACAGTTGAAGCGACCGAACGCGCCCCGTTCTCTACAGATGAGATTAAAACCCCCATCATGCAGGAACGTCGTATTATCGGCGCAAAGGACATTAACAAGCGCATGGCCGGGGAGAATATTTTTTCCCCAAAAACGGAAGCGCAGAGGGCGGCCGATTTTCATGCCGGCGATCTCAAGTTCTGTATGGATGCCATCGACAACCGTATCGAGCAAATGGTTTCCCAGTTTATAACAACCGGCCGCATTGACATTATCGGCCTGGGCGTTAAGCGGGAAATTGATTACAAGATACCCAATATCGAGGCGTTGACAGGCGGCGACCGCTGGGGGCAGGTCGGGGTAAACATCATCGAATCCATGAGAAGGAAGGTCGATGAATTGGCTCATCTTGGGTTTATGGTAGACGAGGTTATCACAACCCCTGAAGTTTGGGCGGTTATGTATCAGGACGCTTTGATCCAAAAACTCCTGGACATAAAAAATTACGAAATGGGCCACTTTGCCCCTGAAAAAGAACCGTCCAAATACGGCGCTGCCAGGCGGGTCGGCGTTTTAACAGATCCTTTCGTTCCGCTGTATACGCAGATGGCGGAATACGGCCCTAAAGGGGGCCGCCAGCGGTACTTGCCCGCAGGCACGGTGTTATTCGTATCGCAGGAAGCCAGGCAGAATAAACTCGGATACGGCGCTGTAACCTACATGGACGAGGACGAAGAGTGGCGGACGGTTTCCGGGCGTTATGTGCAGCAATTTTTCAAAGAGCGCAGGCCGCCCCGCGAAGAGGTGCTGGTAACTTCAAGGGCGGTTCCGATTCCGGCAAATACCGAAAGCTGGTCCGTATTCAAGGTGCTGTAGGAGGTACAGGCATGAGCGTTAAATATATTCCGAATGGAAACACTAAAATCGTCATCAACAAAACAACCTATCAGAACGACGGCGATAAAAAAGCGGTTTTGCCCGTTGATAAACTCAGCGCGGACGAATTGGAGGGCCTGTTAAAGAGAAAGTTTATCGTAAAACTCAATCTTGACGGCTTGGCCGATCCTGCAACCTCTCCCGCCGCCTCCCCTGCTTCTTCCCCTGCCGCCTCTCCTGCTTCTTCAGGCAAAAATACAAAGCAAAAAAATAAACCCGGCAATAACCAGTCCCAGGAGCAGCTTCCCGAAATAAAGACCCGCGAGGAGCTGCTCAAGGAAGCAGCGGAAGCCGGGCTTACCGTAACCAATGGAATGACTGATGAAGAAATTCAGAAGTTAATTACAGAGGCGAAAGCGAAGGTATAAATGGGTTTCAAGGAAACGGCCGCCGCCGACATTGATAATGTTTTCTTCAATGATGACGAGTTTGCGGAGGAAGCAATCATTGACGGCAAGCCGGTTCCTATAATCCGGGACGATGACGAGCTGAATAGGAAGTCTGAAATTTATGCCCAGGGTTTAGCGGACGGCGAACAGTTGATTTTTATTAAGCAAAAAGATATGAAGCGCCTTCCGCAGCCAGGCAGCCAGATGACTATTGATGACAAGCAGTGGTTTGTAAAGAGCGCGTTAAACAATAGCGGCGTTTATGAATTAAGGATTGGCAGGAAGCAGAGACAATGATTGAACTAAGCGTGGGGTTTAACCAAAACGAAAAATACGCATCTCTCATAAAGAAGCTTCAAGTGCTGGCGACTGAAAAAGAGATTAACAAAGCAATCACGAAAGCCGCAAAAAAAGCCGCTAGCGAGGCCAGAAAAGAAACGCTGTCTTTAATTCCAGGCGCTTATACTATACCGGTTTCAGAAGTCAAAAGCTCAATAAAAGTTCAAGCAATTAGGGGCAGTAATCCGGGCGCAATAATGCGAATTACATCCGGCGTGTTTTCGTTATACGAGTTTGGGGGCGTAACGCCGAGGGAAGTCATGCCGCCATCTAAAGGCCCGGTACGCGCGGCGGTAAAACAGGGCGGCGGTTCCGAATTAGGCCATGCGTTCATCGCAAAAATGAAGGGTGGTCATATTGGCGTTTTCGAGCGTGAAGAAACTAAGCGTAAGAGCATGGATAGCCATGGCAGAACTTACAATAAGATAAAGAAAAATGGCAAGTGGGTAGAAAACAAAGCGCACGTCCATATTCAGGAGCTTTTCGGCCCTTCTGTTCCAGGAATGTTCGGCATGGAAAAGGAAAACCCGATTAACACCGCTGTTATAAAAAGAACCGGAGAAATATTTAATGAACTGGTAATTGTTGAATTGGAGGCATTGTTAAATGTTTAAGGAAGATATGGGGCACAACGAAGATACAGGCACAACCGGCGTTGTCAATAATGTTATCATTAACCGCAGGCCGTCCGGCCTTGTGGACGCTCTTTGCGACCGGATTAAAAAGGCGCTGGTATCGTTCTGGCAAAAAAGCGAATTTGACGACGAGGAATTTCACGAACCGTATGTACACGCGCAATATCTGCCGGTAGAAAAAACAGAAGACGAGGAACGGGACAAAACAAAGGATTATCCTTTTGTCCAGGTAATTTGCACTACCGGCATAGTAAGCGATTTTGACCCTGCCAGAAACGGGTCGGAAATAACTATACAGATTTATTTCGGCGGCTATAGCGACAATACCGACAGACAGGGATGGCGAATCCCGGAGGGAATGCTCTGGCGCGTAATGCAGGATTTATGCGGGGACAAACTTGTAAACGGCTATTTACTTGAGACGCCTATTAAGTGGACGGTTCTTAACAGTGAAGATCCGCCCTATTACACGGCAATGATGGAAACAAAATGGAAGGGTTCGCCCCCTGCCATTGAAACGCCCTTTGAGGGTGTTGCTGCTCCCGGTATAGGAAGCAGTGAAGAAAAATTTGGGACGAATAATAATGCTTGAATATAAGGTTTGTAAATTTTGTAATAATCCTTTTTTCAGAACCACTGAGAACAATTGGTCTTGGGGCAAAAAGAAGTATTGTTCAAAACAGTGTACAAATAAATCCTATCGCCAGACTAACAAATATAAAGAAACTGCTCGTGCGTATGAAAAGTCTGACATGAAAAAAAAGGTGTTAAGGAAATATTTATTATCTGAAAAAGGTAAATCTAATTCAAGGAAATATCACAGAGAGTACATAAAACAAAGGCGTATTGCTGATATTCAATTTAGAATAAAGGTTGTAATTTCTAAACGTATTCGTACTGCACTACAATTTGCTGGCACTAAAAAGGCAATGCACACTGTAAATTTAATCGGATGCTCTATTGAAGAATTGAGACAATATTTAGAAAGTTTATTCCAGCCTGGTATGTCATGGGAAAATTACGGATTTTATGGCTGGCATATTGATCACATAATCCCATGTGCGGCTTTTGATTTACGATGTCCGCTTCAACAAAAAATTTGTTTTTGGTATAAGAATCTTCAGCCGCTTTGGGCTGAGGATAATCGCATAAAATCGGCTAAATATGCAGTTGCATAGCAAATAAATATTTTGGAGGTATATTGTGGCTTATTTACATGGCGTGTACATTATTGAAAGCCCGACACCTATTCAAGTGCCGGCCCCTGTCGATTCGGCGCTGCCGGTCGCGGTCGGCGTTGCCCCGGTTCACAGGCTGGAGGACCCGGCAAAAGCTGTAAATAACCCCGCGCTGATTTTCAGTTACGGCGAAGGTGCTGCGGACATGGGGTACTCTGATGACTGGAAAAAATTCCCGTTGTCCGAGGTTCTTTATTCGCAGTTCCGGGTTCACGCTATTTCCCCGCTGGTTTTAATCAACGTCTGGGACCCGCGCAAGGACGCGCAGGACGTGGCGGCTCCGGCATTGCCAATCATTAACGGTATCGCCGCTATTGATGACGCTATGGCGATGATTAGCACGGTTGCCGTTCACAACGGGGCAAGCGGTGATTTTGTCCGTGATAAGGACTACTCGCTGAGGTATGACGGAGACAAACTTCTCATTACCGTTATGGAAAGCGGCGACATCCCGGCAGGCACTACGACGTTAAGCGTTTCATACAAACAGGCATCCGTCGCCGGGGTTACAAAACTGGACATTGCCGGCGGCGTTGATCCGTCAACAAACCAGCGAACAGGTATGGAACTCATAACGGAAGTATTCCTTGCGTTCCGTAAAATCACCGGGTTTATCCTCGTTCCGGGGTGGAGTCATGATCCGGAGATTTACGCGCTTATGTGCGCTAAGGCGCATAACCTGGGCTACGGGTTTACCTGTATCGCGCTTGCCGATCTTCCGACCAAAGGGCAGTACGCAAGCTACAAGAACCTTCCGAAATGGAAAAATGACAACAGTTATGTCGATCCCTTCTCGTTCCTTACATGGCCGTGTGTCGCAATCGGGGATAGGGTTTTCCATGGCTCGACAAGAATGGCCGGTATGTTCGGAGAAGTTGACAACAGGAACGGCGGCCTGCCGTATGAACAGGCGTCGAACAAAACACTGGCCATGACGCACATGTGCGACGAGGACGGCAATGTCATTCCAATGCTTGATGAAGGACAGGCTAACTTCCTGAACGAGAACGGTATCGGTTCTTTTATCAATTTTGACGGCTGGAGGGCGTGGGGTGTTGAAACCGCCGCGTTCCCCGGCAACACGGACATAAAAGACTTTGAACGCAGCGTGCGCCGTATGTTCTCTTATGTCCAGAACGTCGTAAACCGCACAATGCGGCAAAATGTTGACAAACCCATTACGCGGCTTCTCATAGACACTGTATTGATTACAGGGAACGAGTACCTTAACACCTTGAGAGCGCGTAACGCCATCATCGGCGGCTCTGTAGAATTTCTGCGGGCCGATAACAGCAATCAGAGCATATTGAGCGGGCAGTTGTATTTCCGTGTAAGTCTTACGCCCCCCAATGCTGCGAAGGCTTTGGTATTTGACTTCATGTATAACCCTGACCTTCTTGAAGGTTTATTTTAATTAGGAGGCGCGAGAATGAGACCAGGAATAGCAACCCAGAGCAACGTTTTCAAACTTTATGACAGCGACACCGGCGCGGCGTTAGACGGCACTGTATCGGTAGAGCTTCCGGGTTTTGAATTAGCATCCAATGAGTTCAAAGGCGCGGGTGTCGGAGGGGCGATAAACGTACCGGCTCCGGGCGTTATGAACGCCCAGACCGTTACAATTTCCGTCCCTATTATTTACAGCGCCATAACGAAGTATATGGAGCTTGGCACTACCAGGACTCTTGATCTTCGGAACGAGATCATGGTGAACAATAGGGACACCCATGCGCTCGAGAAAGTTCCGAACCGCTGGGTGCTTAAAGGACCGTTAAGCCAGGCCAACCCCGGATCGGTCGAACAGGCCGCCGCAGGCGAAGCTTCAATCGTTATGCAGGTGTACTATGCCCATCATTGGCTGGACGGAGACGAGATTCTGGAGTGGGACCCCTTTAAGGGGATTTACACGGTTAATGGCAAGGACTTAATGGCTGAAACACGCCGGAATGTCTTTGTTGGTTAATAAAAACTGACAGGAGGAAAATTATGTTTACAGCAACGGTCAAAGTAAAACTTTCGGCGCCGCTGAAATGGGAAGGCAGGGAGATTACAGAAATTAACCTTGATTTTTCCAAAGTAAAAGGCAAAATCATTAACCAATGCGAACGGGAAACATTCCAGGAAGGCAATTTCTCAGGCATTGTCCGCAGTCAGAGCGCGGAATATTGCGCGCGCATGGCGGCGTTAATTTCCGGCACTTCTTTCCGTATGCTGGAAAAGTTACCGGCTGATGATTATGACGCCGTTTGGCAAACGGTCGGGGCTTATGTGGCTAAAAGGGACCCGCAGAAATTTTACGACCAATTCACGGCCCCCGATGACGAGGATGATGACGAGGATGAGGACGAAGAAGAGGCCAAAAAAGAAAAAGCGGGTTTTACCGGTCCGGCAGCGATGCCGGAAACGGACAATGGTTAGAACCCTGGCCATTTGATTATGCAAACCCCGCCGACTTTATACGCAAAACAGTGGCGGGGTTATGCGTTGTTTCAAACACTTCAATAAACATCCTTGAAGAAATGCCCATAGATGAATTGTTTGAGTATGAAAAGATTATCGCGGACTTGTTGAAAGCGAAAAAATAGGCGGTGTCGCATGGCTAGAAAAACTATATGGGATCTCAGCTTAGAAATTGCGGGAAAGGACAAAGGAGCGTCCCAGGCAATCCGCACTATTAAAAAACAGCTTGGGGATTTAAACGCTGCCGCTGGCCAGGTAGGCAAAGATTGGAAAGCCTTTACAGGTAACGCGACAAAGCTGGCTCTTGGCGTTGCCGGAGGGGTAGCCGCAGCGACAGCCGGGGTAGTGGCAATGGCGAATACATTTGCGGAAACCGGCGACAAAGTAGCCAAAACATCAGACCGTCTGGGCATGGGCATTGAAGCATACCAGGGGCTTAGTTATGCAATGCAGCAATCCGGATTAAGCGCAGAGGAATTTGACAGCGCCCTTGAAAAGTTTAATTTGACTGTAAGGCAGGGCGCGGCGGGTAACGATGCGATGGCGAAACAATTACTAAATGTTGGGCTATCTGCTAAAAAACTTGCCGGGATGAAGCCGGAACAGGCGATGATGGAGTTGTCTGAGTGGATGCAGGCATTGCCAAGTGACGCGGCGCGCACGACGGCTGCAGTTACATTATTCGGCAAGGCGGCAGGTACTAAAATGATGGCGGCCATGAAGCAGGGCAGCGCCGGAATGAAGGAGTTAATGAAGGAGGCAAAAAGCCTCGGCATTGTCCTTTCCGATGAGCAGGCGCGTCAATCGGAATCATTTATTAGCGCACGAGACAGGTTAAAACAGTCAGTAGTTGGAATGAAAAACCAATTTATAGGAGGCGCAATCGGGCCGCTTACAGAAGCGTTTGATCATCTAAAAGACGCTGTAGTGGATCAGATGCCGGCAATACAGGAACTGGGGGCGAAATTTGGGCAATGGCTTGGAGATCTGGTAACAAAGCTGCCGGAAATCATAGCCAAAATAAAAGAGTTTGCCACAAATGTATGGGACAATGTAAATAAAGTAAAAGAGTTTGTAGGCGGTTGGGGGAATCTTGCAAAGATCGTTGCCGGTATTGCCATTGCGCCTACGTTAATAAGCGGCCTAAAAGTTGTTTGGTCTATGGCAAAGTTTATCAAAATAGCAATAGCTGCAATCGGCCCTATTTTATCTGGTTTGGCAAGCGGCGGATTTGCTGCGCTGGCAGCGGCGGCGGCCCCGATAATTGGAATAATCGCCGGTATCGCCCTGGCGGTTTATACGGTAGTTAAGAATTTCGACAAATTGAAAGCCTATGCAACGGAATGTTTCGGCAGGATAAAAGCGGCGTTCGGTGTCGGCAAAGAAGGCGCGGATGATTTTACAAAGGCAATAGGCATAATAAAAAAGGTATTGGGCGTTGTAATGGGCATTCTGGAAGGAGGGATGTTATTTGCAATTAAAACTGCAATGAATTTGTTAACAAGCGCTATACAAATAGTTATAGGCACATTCAAGGTATTATGGAATGTGGTAAAACTGATTTTATGGCCTATAGAAACGGTTATAAAAGTAATTATAGGGTTATTTACCGGAGGCTGGGCCGGTGCTGTTGACGCGCTGGGCGGGCAGTTTACAAAATTAGGGGCTATATATTCAGGCATATTTGACGGTTTAAAAACTATAATCGGCGGGGTTGCTGATCTCTTGAAAGGTCAATTTAAGAACGCGATTGAGTTTGTAAATAAAATACTCGGAAATTTAGGATTGAACATAGGGAGCATAGGAGAAGGAATTAGGAACGGCTTTTCAAAATTTAAAGAAATCGCCGGAGAGAAAATTAACGCTTTGGCAGAAAGGTTCCCGATTATAGGCAAAGCGATTGAATTAGTAAAAGGCCGAATCGAAGGGCTTAAAAATGCCTTTGGATTTATTTTTGATACAATAAAATCTATTGTAGGCGCTTTTACAACATTCTTTAAGGACGTATTCTATAATCCTGTAAATGCTGTTAAAACACTTATCGGCAGTTTGACCGATATTTTTTCCAATGTATTCAATGTATTAAAAGGGAAGATAGAATCATTCGTTGGTTTCTTTACGGATAAGTTTTCCGCTGTTAAAGATTTTTTTGGCGGTATCGGTTCGGCGATATCCGGTGTATTCGGCGGGGGCAAAAAGACAACAGTACCCGGCCATGCGGAAGGCGGCATATTCAGACAGCCCCATATAGCGCAAATTGCGGAGCGCGGGGCTGAGGCTGTAGTGCCGTTAAATAAAACGTCCCAGGGTTTTGAAATCTGGAAGCAGGCCGGAGAATTAGGCGGGTATTTAAAGAAGGCAAGCGAACAAACGTCAACTATAACCGCAGCGGCCCCGGCTATCAATGCGGCGGCTTCAATGAAGAGTCCCGAACCCTCCCCGGTCACGGCGGCCGCTGCTCAAAAATTATCATCGGGGGATACCGCAGTCAGAATAGAATTAAAAATGACAAATAATTTTAACAGCGGTACTCCCAACGCTGAAACGGTAAAACAAATATCCGAAGCCGGGCAGAAAGCGGGAAATGATATTGAGGCACAAGTAAGAGCGATTATTGCATCAATGAAACGGGAAGAACGGAGGTTATCTTATGGCGTCTAAAGAATATCTTGCGCCGCAGGGAACAGTGTGGGATCAGATAAGTTATAAATTTTATGGCGATGAAAGATTTATTAACTCCCTATTGGAAGCAAACCCTACCCTGCGCCGTATAGTGCGGTTTGAAAAACCGACTTTAGTAGTAATTCCGGACAGGCCGGAAATACCATCGGACTCCGCTACAAGGCTGCCGCCTTGGAAACAGGCAGGTTAATATGTTACCGAGACGCGCATGGCTGGAAGTACAAATTGACGGCGTTGATATATCCGAAGCCGTATCCAATAGCATACTTGAATTTACCTATGCCGATATAGCTTCCGGAGAGTCCGATTCTATAGATTTAACGGTACACGACCGAGACCAATTATTCATTGACGCATGGTATCCCATGCAAGCGGCTGATACCGGGGGTAAAACAGATTTTGATCAAATTTACAATGAGATGGCTCAAAAGTTACAGCAAGGAACGAGTACAGCGGAACTACAGCGCCTTATAGACCTGAGCGATTTAACACCCGCGCAGGGAAAAGAATTGCAACGTGTTACAAATTCCCAAACATGGCCGCAGTTTGTAGCAGAACATCCGCAATACAGGGGCTTGTCAGGCAAATTACAGCTAATAAAAGATATTAAGGGTACGGCAACAGCACAGTCCGGGGGCGGCGATGCGCTGACTTTTCGCGCTAAAATCCATGTTGAGAATTGGAATGAGGACGGTGATACCGATGAGTTGGATACCGGGAAATTCAAAATTGATTTTTGCGGTTTATCCGGCCCCCCTGACATATTCAGCATAAAAGCCGTTTCCATACCAATATCGTCAAGTTTGAAGCGCGAAGAAAAAACAAATAAATGGGAAGAGGCGACGCTTCAAAAAATAGCCCAATCAATCGCTGACAGTAACGGTGTCAAGTTAATGTATGAGGTAGAATCCAATATACAGCTTGACCGTGTGGACCAGCTTCAGCAGACAGATATGGCTTTCCTTTTGGAATTATGCACAAAATACGGCGTGTCATTAAAGGTAACGGACGGAACAATTGTTTTGTTCGAGGAAGAGGTCTATGAGAGAAATGATCCTATTGATACTTTCGATAAATCAGAAGTAGGCAGCCGCATAATCAGTTATTCTTTTGCACAGGATACTAACGATACTGTCAGCAAAGTTGAATTAAATTATAAAGACCCGAAATCGGGAATTGTGGCGCAGGGTCAATTTACACCGCCTAATCCCCCGGCGACAGGGCAGAAATTGGTATTGAATGAACGTCCCGGCGATTTAAGAGGTGATAATTTCAGAAAGGGTGTTGATAATTCTTCCGGCAGCGCAGGGGGGACTTTCGATACAGGCATGAAACCTTTTAATGACATAACCGCAGATTTTAACAAACCTCGAACGGATGTAACAGATAACGCTAATAGAATTTGCAAGGCGCGGTGCAGGGAAAAAAATAAAAAAGAGTGGACGTGTACGCTGACCATGATCGGTAACGTGAAAATGGTAGGCGGGGTTAATGTGGAAATAACAAATTGGGGCAAGTATTCGGGTAAGTATGCGGTAGATGTGGCCACACATAAACTGGGCGGCAAATATGAAACAACTATAAATTGCCACAGGGTATTAGGGTATTAGGGGGAATATATGGCAGATAGCAGATCATTACTTCATCAGGGGCAGGCAACAGAACGCAATGTGGACTCCGCCTCGGCGCGGGTAGGCTTTGACGATCTTGGCGGTACGGCATCCGGATTTATGCAAGTGCTATTCCCCGCAGCCGGGGGCTGGAACTTTTTTTATACCCCGAAAGAAGGCGACCAGGTAGTAACAAGCCGCCTGCCGAATGGCGCCGAAGAGGGGTATATATTGGGCAAGGTATACACCGCAAGTAAAATGCCCCAGGGCGGCGCACCCGATATTTTTTTGATGGTCAGCGATGACGGAAAAAATATCATAAAGTTTGACGCTGCGAAAGGCACACTGGAAATAATATCCGATCAGGGTACGTCGCTCAAGTGTAAAAGCCTTGATGTAGAAATCAGCGAAACTGCCAATATCAATACTAAAAATGCCAATATCAAGGCAAGCGAAAATGTCAGCATAGAGGCAAAAAAAGATATTAACATAAAAGCCGATCAGAATGTGAAGATCGAGGCGAAGGAGGCAATAGTAAAAACAAGCGGTAATACATCAATTGAAGCGGCTGAGGCAAAAATAAAAACTACCGGGGATACAACAGTAGAGACAACAGGAAACGCCACAGTTAAGGGCACAAACATTAACGTAGAAGCAACGGCTACCGCGACGGTAAAAGCTGGTGCGGTAATAATAACAGGAGGAACGTTGCAAGTTGCCGGGGCGGTAGCCCCTACCGGCTCCGGGCCGTTCTGCGCCCAGATGAAGTGTATGTTTACCGGCGTGGATCATGTCGGTAATACTGTGACGGGGACATAATGGCATTATCAGCAACAAAAATGAAAGAAGCTATAGTTGACGCTATGAAAGAAAAAAAACCCGATACGGCGGCGGCGGCTAATAAAGTATTCGGAGACGCTATATTGAAAAACATTGTTGATACGATAGATGTAACCTACGCATGGGCGGCAACCAACCCGGTATCCGGCGTTACCGATCCCATTCTCGTATTTACGGCAAAGGTATCAGGCAGCGGTACGCTTACGCCTTCAATGAGTTTCCCGGAAATGCTTATAAAATTATCAACTTTAATAAAAGATCTTACCATCGAGGCCCCAGATGGATTTGAGGTCGGGTTTCTTAAATTCAATCCCGTTGGGGTATTAGTAGCCGTTATGGCAATGGAAAATACTCATGAGCTTGCAATGACTAATTTATGTACTCAAATTGTCGCAAGCCTAAAACTAGCCTTTATAAATCCGACTCCAGTACCAGGCAGCCACGGTGTATTTACAGGAGCGACAGCGGGGATGGTGATAGCGTGATTATAGGATCATGGGGCGATCTTGTTTTTGAAGTCTCGGGCGAAAAGGCTAAAACGTTCAACGAGCTTACTGAAAAATCTTCCGGGAGATGGGCAGAGCATGAGACTATAAACACCGCCCCATTGTCGGAGTTTCTAGGCCCTGGGCTTGACGAATTAGAAATAGCAATAATTTTTACAACCATGCTGGGTGTGAACCCGCAGGAGAGTTACGAGGAATTAAGGGCGGCGGTACGGAAAGGGGAATACCATCCTCTTATTTTAGGCGGTTTTCCTTTAAGCGGCAATTTTTGGAGAATAGATGAAATTTCCGGGGCATCTACAGTATTCGGCCCGCGTGACGGAAGCGTTATGTGGATGGAGGTTAGTATAACCGCAAAGGAGTACAACTAATGGTAACAGTTGAAAGTTTGCCTGTAGGTGTTACGTTTGGCTTGACCGGCAATCTGGAAGTTATGCAAAACGTCCGCATCCTGCTGACTACCCGGCGCGGCACAGTTCCGATGGATCGGGATTTTGGAATTAGTCAAGAGTTTTTAGACAGCCCTGTTAATGTAACACGAGCCAAAGCGGAACAAGAAATTTTTCTACAGATGAAAAAGTACGAACCCAGGGCGATCCTCAGACAAATTAAATGGGATGCCAATGTTATAGACGGAAAAATCTGGCCAACAGTTAAAGTGGAGGTAAACCTTAATGGCGTTTAGTGATTTACAGTTTTCGGAAACTGACGCAAGAAAAATACAAGCCCGTATGCAAAGGGTGTATGAAGAAATACGCAGGGCAAACGGAAGCCCAGGGTACAGGCAGGCGGCCGCAAGCCCGGAAAGGCTTATACAATTAACGGAAGTATCGGCATTAACCCAGATAGCAACAGATATTGACAAAACAGGAAAAGGAAACCTGTTATTCTTTGCCGATGAAGAAACCATCGAGTACATTGGCAGTCTTTACGGCGACAGGGGCAAACGCCTACAAGCTTCATACGCGCTTACAACAATACGGTATACATTATCAACCCCGCTGACTGTTAGAAAAATTATTCCGAAAGGATACCGCACAACCCCTGACAATAAAGTATTTTTTGCGACAAAAAAAGCCATAGAAATTCCGGCCGGGGAATTGTACGGCGATGTAGAAGCGGAATGTATGACACCAGGCATGGAAGGGATGGGATTTGACGCTGGCGATATAAACAACATGGTAGACGTGCCGCCTTGGGTCGCGTCCGCAGTAAATATAACGCCTACCAGCGGCGGCGGGGATAAAGAGGATATAGAAGCGTACCGGGAAAGGCTGCAATTACTCCCCGAATCATTCTCCGTTGCCGGGCCGGATGGCGCTTATGAGTTTTGGGCGCGAACGGCAAACCCCGGGATTACAGATACAAGGGTATGGATGCCGGAACTTGACTTGGCGGCGTTTGCTCAGTTTCTTGCGCCCTGGGGAATAACAAACGCAAGCGGTTTTTATGATGCGTTATTCGATTATTTCAGGGAATCGGGAACAGGCCCCGGCAATGTTAATATAGCGGTCTTAATGAAGGACGGGGAGATGCCGTCCGAAGAAGTCAAAGAGCAGGTTCTTGAAACACTGTCAGACAGGCGGGTACGGCCGCTTACCGATTTTGTCCATGTGAAAGATCCGGAACCAGTTACATATAACATTAAGGCAGAATACTGGATTCGTACCGGGGACGCTACAATGGCGCAGTCAATAATTAACAGCGTTGATCTTGCGGTACAGCAGTTTATCGAATGGCAGAAAAGCATTTTAGGCCGGGACATTAACCCCTCATACCTTCATCAGTTGATCATGGAATGCGGGGTAAAATGGGCGGTTATTGAAGAACCGACCCCGACAATACTGGAATCCTGGCAGGTTGGCATATTAGGGGATAACCCTGTACAAGTAACCTTTGAGGGATTGGAGGACGAATAATGACAAGAATTGAATGGGAAAATTTGCCTAGGGCTAAAAAAAGCTGGAGTAATTGGTATAAAGCGAGAAAGTATTTTCCTATCTGTAAATTAGGGAAAAATGTAGTCTTACATCATTTATTCCCTTGCTGTGATAATTATGAAGAATGGAATGTAGATGAGTTAGTACCTATGTTCAGATGGTGTCATTGTGCAATGCATCATCAAGGAAAATCGAAATCAAAAGAGCATATCAAAAAAGTATCTGAATCACAAACAGGTAAGCTGGGTCATTTTCTAGGGCATACTCACACAGAAAAATCAAAACATAAAATGTCTGAAAATCGCAAAGGAAAGAACTTAGGCTGTTCTCCATGGAATAAGGGAATTAAGCGTACAGAAGAAGAAAAACAAAAAATATCTGAGGCGTTAATAGGTAAGCCAACTTGGAATAAGGGTATACCACATACCGAAGAAACAAGAAAAAAAATGTCTGAAGCCGCAAAAAGGCGTGAACGAGAAAAGAAAAATAAATTGAAGAGGGCTGGATAAATGGATTTGAGCGATATATCTATTATAAAACTTCTTCCTCCGAATCTTCAAAAAGACTCAAATGTTATAATGATGTGTTCAGCGTTTGACACGGAATTGCGCCGCATAATTAAAGATATACCCGGTATCGCCATAATCCCCAATCTTGTACGCAAACAAATAACGGATCACCTCTTGCTGGATTTATTGGCCTGGCAGTTTCATTGCGATTTCTATAGTACCGATTTTTCCATAGAGAAAAAACAGGAAATAATCCTTAGATCGCTGGACTGGCATACCCGGAAAGGAACGCCGTCAGTTGTTGAAGAAATTGTGTCAACCGTTTTTTCAAAGGCGATTGTCCGGGAATGGTTTGAATACGGAGGGCTGCCTTACAGGTTTAACATTGCGACAGAGGAGGTAATGCCCGATTCCGAAACAAGGAATAATTTAATCCGCGCAATCAATTCTGTAAAAAATACCCGTAGCTTTTTTGACAGGTTTTTACAATTAGTCCATCTGATTGATAAAGTCATAATGTACGAGCGGCACGAAATGGAAATGAGTACCAAAACGCTTGCAGATGATTTTTCAAGCTCCGGAAGATTGCGCCGGAACGGGCGTTTCAGGCGTGACGGTACTTTTGTTAATACGGAAGTAGAGGAATTTTTTCTTAACCGCAACGGAAAGCATAACCGGGACGGAAGCCTTGTACGCGGAAAAAATGAACAAAGGGTAACATCATCTGATATTATAACGCCGCCATTCCGGCGTAATACATGGGAGAGGGAACGGTTCTTTATCACTTTTGATTATGGAAAGTATGGGGAAAAACAGCTTGCCCAGGCTTTGAGGAATACGCTGCTCCAAAGGGACAGCGGTATTGTCCGTGACGGATACAGCGATAAGTCCGTAGAGGAAAGGTTTAATACTCTCAATTTCAATATGGCTATTGCGGAAAACGTAAAAACAGCCGAGCAATGCGATGTCGCCGTTAGTTTTAATTTTTCCGACACATTACATAAAAGGCGAAACAATACTATCCGCAGGGACGGGGCTACATACCGCAGCACAAACGGTATTGGCGAATCGCAACGGCTGGGCATGGCGGTTAATAATTTCTCAGAAAAGGTTTCCGCTTCTGAAACGATGAAAATATGGATTAAGAAACATCATTTTAGAAATACCGTATTTACTCGTGATGACGGAAAACTTCTGCGCGACAGTATGGTCCTCATTCCGTTGGAGTGATTGCAATAAATTAGTAGGAGGTATGGTTATGGAAGAAAAAGACGGATTGGCAAACTGTATGAAGCTTGTCGATGATATTGGCGAACAAAAGCCAATGCGGGGAATACTAAACTATAAAGTATTCAAAAACGGATTGCTTATTGAAGAGGTGAAAGGCGAAAACCTTATCCTTAACGGAGCGAGAAACCAGATGGCGCGGCTTGTTGCCGGAGATATTAACGGCAGACACATAACAAAGATTGCAGTGGGCGTGAACGGAACGCCGCCAATCGTTACCAATACCGCGATAAGCGGGGCTTATGTGAAAAACCTTGACGGTCATTCCTTTCCGGCGATGGGGCAGGTGCAATTTGACTGGAGCCTGGGAACGAATGAGGCGAACGGCATGGCGATTATCGAGTTCGGCCTTGTTACGAATGACGGAACACTTTTTTCAAGGCGTGTCCGCGAAGATGAAAACGGCAATCCGATTAACAAGCCGATCAACAAAGAGAGCGATATATCCATTATCGGGCAATGGATAATCATATTCTAATGGGGGGAAATTATGGCGATAGAAACATTTGAGGACAATTTTATAGAACTTAACGTACAACCTGAATGGGCTGAAAAGTTTCATGGGTTTGCATTGGGAAGCTGGGTACAGGGCGGCGCCAACGGGGTAGACAATGTCCCGATTAAGGAGCTGGCAAATAGTACTGCGTATCTAAAGAAACTTTATGAAGATGAAAAGGAAGAACGCTTCCGGAACAGGGTTGTCGGCAAAAAAGAGGAACTGCTATTCCAGCCGACACCGTTATGGCTGGCCGAAAGGCGTCTTTTGCCCCTGCAATACCAGATCATAAAGATTTCCCAATATCAAGATCTTTGCGATTTAATGTGGGTAGGCGCCGCCGCCAACGCGACCGCGCTTTTCTGGTATAAGTGCAATGAGAATGATACAGCCAGAGACGTCAACGGCGAATACATGCGGGTCGCCGCATGGCAGGGCATATTCTCTCGCGGCGCAGGGGTAAACCCCGTACTGCGGACGGATATGAATGTTCCAGACAGCCCGCCTTATGATGGAAATGTTGTAGGGGCGTTTCAGGATCAAGAATTGCTCACCCATTACCATGATATAAATATGGGATACGGCAATGCACTTGGATCATTTATCGGTAATATTGATGATATGATCTTTGTT
>Ga0268262_10002082_pt1 | contig 23609 bp, 24 predicted proteins | sample TergutNc150P3_FD_190354 | JGI IMG/M metagenome (GOLD analysis project Ga0268262, IMG submission 190354) | Nasutitermes corniger P3 segment gut microbial community from laboratory colony in Florida, USA - Nc150 P3 (SPAdes) (version 2) | ecosystem: Host-associated > Arthropoda: Insects >...
AACCGACCGAATCCGCCAGCTTTGACATGGATAAAGAGCAAGCCGTTAAAACCAGAATATTTTTGATGGAACAAGCCGAGAAAAATGGCTGGTTTATCGCAGGTATTCACGTTCCAAATCCGGGATGGGGAAAGGTTAAGAGCAATGGGAAGGGTGGGTTTGTGTTTACTCCGTAAAGAGCCTACTGCACATCAACCCGCACATATTTATCCGGCACGTTTAAATTCCACACGCCGCTTTTCCATTCGGCTTTTGGGTCAATGTCTCCTCCACAAATATATCAAAAATCTCTGGAATGCTGTCAAAATAATAACCTGTTTCCTTGTCGCTTAAGAGCTTATATGCGTTTGAATTGAAAAAAGTTTCCATAGCCAATTCAAGCGGAACGCTATATTGCTCCGCATATTTAGCAACTATAAAACCGCTAATGCTGTTTATTGTACCAGTAATCAACTCATCCGTTAATCGCAACTGAACAAACCTCCTTAAAACGCAAACTTTCAATACTTTTTTCTGTTTTGAATAAAACTTGATTATACAATTTTTCTGGTTCAAGCAATTTTATAGCCATCTCTTTTGCACTCAAAGACAGTGGTTCTCCATAAGTTCCTATAATAAGCTGATTCAACACAAGCCCAACAGTATCATTTGCAACTGGACCAATTATTATATCACAACTATTATCCAAAGCATTCTCCTTTGTAAAACCTCTATTAAATAGAACAAAATTCAGCCAATCCAAATCTGCTGTTTCAAATCGCACTGTTTTCAAATCGGTATTATTGCAGAACTCAAAAATACTCACATAGCCGATACTTGCCGAATATCTTTTTGCTTTTATTTGCGCAAATTTCCCTGCCTGTTTTTTAGAATTTGTTGTGTAAAAACCACTTCCAAAATCTTTTTTCAAAGCTCCTTTACTCAAATCAATACTAGAAACTATCACATTTGAACCGTGATACAACAAGCCAGACAATTCGCTATACAACATCTAAACTCCCACCCAGTTCAACTATATATTTTGCCAAATCGTCTATAACATAATCATTGTCGTAATAATGCAGGAGTTCATAATTATTTATTAGAAAAGAAATTATATTGTATTTTTTTATGATTTCAGCAAAAGCATCGCCAAAAAGCCCATATTTGCTTTGCATTGCTGTCAAAACAAAAGCTGTCCACGTAGCAATTACCTGATTTTTGCTCATAATTTTTACGCCAACTCCTCAACCAAATAATATTCTTATTTTGTCCATACAGAGTAATTTATAAAAACTCAGGCTCTTCAATAACCACTAACCCGCACATATTTATCCGGCACGTTTAAATTCCACACGCCGCTTTTCCATTCGGCTTTTGGGTCAATGCTTTTAATTTCCAATTTCAGAGAATCTGTTCCAAAAAAAGCCAACACGGTATTTTCAGCGTATTCAAGCGTTATATTTTGCAAAGCGTAACCTTCGCAAGCAAGGGAATTCACCCTTTGCCCAAAAAACAATGCTGCGAATTTGTGTATATCCACTCCGCCGTAAATCGGAACAAAAACACAATCGCCAATTCCTTCCATATATCTTTCATCCTGCGGCAAAACTATTTTCCACCCATCGTCTTTTTTCCAAAGAATGCTCGCCGCACCAAACCCAAAAGTCCCGCTCAACTCAAAACGATATCTCTCATTGGGAACTGCAAAAAGAACAGCGGATAATTTTTCCTTGGTATCTTGCTGTGAAACGGAAAGCGTTGTTTTTACCTTCGCGCTGTCGGGCAAAGCGCTCTGCTTACCCTCAGCAAAATAAGGTTTTGAAGCACAGGAGAACATCTGAACCTGAATTACCAGAGCTACCAGAATAATAAAAATTCTCAATTCTTAATCCTCGCCCTATACGCTTTTGCTCTCTCATCTAATTTCAACGCTTCGCATACCGCTGCCAAATGTTCCCAAAGTTCATTTACTTTCATTCCACCGGCTTCCAGTTTTTCAAAAATTTTCAGAGCCTCTTCGTATTTTCCGATTTTGTAAAGACCCCAGGCTTTGGAATCCAAATAAGAATATTCTTCTGGAGAATAAGTCAACGCTTTCTCCACAAGAGACAAACCTCTTTTCGCATCTATATTGCGGTCAATCAGAATATAGCCCAAATTGTTCATCGCGGTATGATTTTCCGTGTCCTGCGCCAAAAGCTGCTCAAGCCAAACTACGGCTACGGTTATGCTGTCCATAAGTTCATAGTTATGCGCTATTCTAAGAGCTATTTTGGATTTAAATTCCTTTGAAGGGTGCATATAATATATGGTTAACAGAACCTCATTTGCCTCGTTGTATTTTTTTAAAGAGGATAAAATCTCCGCTTGAAAATATCCGTATTCAGCGTATGCAATTCCATTTGCGCTAAACGCTTCTCCGAGCAAAGCAGCGGTCGCAGAATCGGAAGCACCAACTATATGATAAAGCAAAATTTGCTTTTCCAGCAAACGCGGCGGATAGTCAAGCTCAACGAGCAAAATATCGTAAACTCTTCTAAGCTCTGGAAGATTTTGCAAAAACTCCAGTAACTGCGCATATTCGTATAAAACTGCCATATTCCCGTTCATTCTGTCGGTAGCTTTTTTATAGTAATAAGCCGAGCTATCCAGATTTTGGTTTTCTTTGTAAAGCCTTGCCATAAAAAGAAAATCCTCTGGAGTGGCTTTGGGGTTCTGCACCGCCAGCTTCAACAGAGGAAAGGCTTCTTTTGTTTTATTCTGTTTCAATAAAATTTTTATAAGCTCGCTTAATAAAAAATGGCTTGTAGGTTCATAAGCCAAAGCCCTTTTGTAAAATAACTCAGCAAAAACAATTCTATCGTTTTCAATCATGTCAAGAGCGCGTAGATAAGATTCGTGGGCTACCGTTGCATTTGGAGAATCTGCCTTTAGCATGGTATCTATTTTCGCAAGTTCTTCAGCCATGTTAATTTTTGGCAATTCGTCCGCTTGTTTAATTGATGCAGATTCAATAGCGGGTCTAGGCGATTTTGCACAGGAGATTATGAGCATCTGAATTATAATTAGCAGGATTAATTTGCGCATATTTCTAAACCTTTATTATTCTGCTACCGTTAAATTTATCACCGTTCCTATTTCTAAGTATTCATCCTGTTTAGGATTTAATTCCAAAACGGTATTCGGCAATTTGTTTTCATGTGGAACAGTCGTTATTTTACCTACATTAAAACCCAGTGATTTTATAATTTCCATCGCTTTATCCAGCGACATTTCCCGTAAATTGGGCAATAAAACTTTTCCCTGGCTATTGCCGGAAGATATTACGATATCCACTCTTGAACCTATACGAACTTTTCTGCCGGCTTCAGGTTCTGTGCGAATAACTACGCCTCTTGGAATTTCTGCATGAGCACCTTCTATTTTGTAACCGAGTATAAGCTCAAGCCTTTGCAGTGATATTTCCGCCTGTCTCTGGCTTGCTCCCCGTAAATCCGGAATAATCACCTCTTGCCTACCTTTGGAGAGAGTCAAAAAAACAGTTCTATTTTCCTTTACCGTTCTGCCCGCTTCGGGTATCTGAATCATCACATTGTTGGCAGTAATTTCAAAGCTATATCTACCTTCCGTAGCCCATTTAAAATTCAAGTCTGCTTTTTTCAAAATTCCTTCTGCCGTTTCCGCTGGTAAATCCACAACATTGGGCACAGTCATGGTTTTTGCAAAACGACCAGATATAATAGGCATAACTAACCAATTTACCGCAATGGCAATTAAAAATAGCGCAAATACCCAAAAAACAATGGCATAAAGCATTGGGCGGCGATTCAAAAACTCAGGAATCAATTTCATTTCACAAAATGTAATGTAGAAAAAATTATATTTTATCATCCAGCATCTATGCACGATATCCTTGTTATTGGCGCAGGCATTGCCGGTTTAACCGTGGCTCTGAAAGCGGCGGAAAACGGCAAGAGTGTTTTGCTTTTGACAAAGGGCGCAAAGCCAGACGGTTCCACAAACTATGCGCAAGGCGGCATCGCTTCCGTCACCATGTCCGAAGATTCCTTTCAAAGCCACATAGCAGATACTTTGGAGGCAGGGGATGGCTTGTGCAAAAAAAAACAAGTTGAAATTTTAGCCAAAAATGCTCCAAAAGCCATAGAGCAACTGCTCAAATGGGGCGTTAATTTTACAACCGCCAAAGATGGCGCGCATTCTTTTGATTTGCATTTGGAAGGTGGTCACAGCTTTCGCCGAATTTTGCACGCAGCAGACTTAACTGGCAAGGAAATAATGCGTGCCTTGCTCGCGGAACTAAAGCATCGCTCACGCGGGATAGATTTTATTGAGCATAGCACCGTTTTGGATTTGATAATGCAAAAATCACGTTGCATCGGGGCAATTGTTGCAGGTAGGGACGTTGTTGGTAGGGGCAGACACGTAGGTCTGCCCCTACCAACGCCCCTATTTGCCAAAACCGTTGTGTTGGCAACAGGCGGTGCGGGGCAGCTTTGGTTGCATTCAACCAATCCGCCGGATGCCTGCGGTGAGGGTATTTCCATAGCGTATCGTGCTGGCGCGGCACTTCAGGATTTGGAATTCATGCAGTTCCATCCAACAAGTCTCTATGCTCCGCAACTCAAAAAAACTTTTTTAATATCCGAAGCTGTGCGCGGTTTTGGCGGTATTTTAAAAAATCACAAAGGCGAAGAGTTTATGAATGGCGTTCATCCACTGCGCTCGCTTGCTCCCAGAGATATTGTGGCGAGGGCAATTCTCAAGGAAATGCAAAGCACGGGCAAAGATTACATGTATTTGGATGTAACTCACCGCAAAGCAAAAGACATAAAAACTCATTTCCCTAATATTTACGCAAAATGCCTTGAATGTAATATCGACATCACCAAAGACTGGATTCCTGTTGTTCCCGCGGCGCATTATATGTGCGGCGGGGTGCTTGTGGATTCTTTTAGCAGAACAACCATAAAAGGTCTTTATGCCTGTGGCGAAGTAGCAGCAACTGGCGTTCACGGCGCAAACCGCCTAGCTTCAAATTCCCTCTTAGAAAGCGTAGTTTTCGCTTTGAGAGCTTGCGAAGATATTTGCGATAAAATGGAGAATGGAAAATGGAGAATGGAGAATAAAGAATATTCTCAATTAAACACAAAGGTTAGCCATCAAAAATACAAAAAGCAGGTTCAAACTATCATGTGGGAATATTGCGGAATTGTGCGCTCAATGGAAGGGTTGAAAATTGGGTTGGAAAAATTGAAGAAATATGATACAGTTGACGATTTTGAATTTCGCAATTTTCTGGAGAGTGCAGAACTTGTTATAAAAAGCGCTTTGAAACGAAGAGAGTCCAGAGGGTTGCAATGTTTAACGGATTATCCTAAAAAAAATCCAAAATTTTTAAAACATTATACCTTGGCAAGCAATTTGCCTGCCAAGTGAATATATTTATTTAAAGTCGTATCTGAAGTTCAATTCATAACGGTTCAAGTTGCCGCTGTCAACTTTTTTGCCAGCTTTATCATTTGCATAGTCTGTTGACAAGTTTAAGTATTCAAAGGTGAGTTTTGCCGCCGAAGTGAAATTATAGGCAATATTTCCAAATATAAACATATTGTCCTTGCGAGAACCGGGTATTATTTCACTTTTATCAAAGTCATTTTCGTTTACATCCCCATCTAGGTTTTCCATGCCAAGACCAGTTGCTACAGAGAAATTGGCGGGAAGTTTAAGCGCCAAGGCACCCCACCAACCCATCGACTTTATGCCGTCTTCCTGGACCTTTTTCGGATTGCTTGAGCTGGTATGATTCAAGCCCAAGCTTCCATCGCCGTAGCGAGTGAGATTTTGACCCTTGAAAAATTCTCCAGTTAGAGTTAAAATTTCTATTATAGGCAAGGACAAATCCACGCCAATTAAATTGGTGTTTGGTCCTTTTTCTTTACGATTTTCATTATCTGCATTTGCAGCTTCGTCTTTGGCAAAAAGACCACCAACGCCCACAGCTAAATTTGCCTTTTCGCCAGCCCAAGTTGCTGGAACTTTTAGCCCTAAACGGCCCTGTACGGCTGGGGATGAAGAAGCGACATTGTCATCGGCTCTCAAACGGTCGTGCGTAGCGGCAACAGCTACTTCAACTGGACCAACAGCTTCGGTTATGCGAATTTGCGGACGGCGATTACCGATGTTGCCGGCACCGTTAAGGCTGCTCGGATTTACGGCAGGCGGGTCAAGTGGAGTGACCACATCATCTGTTTGACCGAATAGAAGCGTTAAGCCTAAATTTTTGAAGCTTACCGAACCCCAAGATTGGCGAATGCGAAAACCTGAAGAACCGTTAAAATTATTGTAGCCGCTAGCACCAGCAAAATCTGCTTCAAATTTTCCTTTTAAATTCGGTTCGTTTTCTTTTGAAGGTCCTTCTAAATTCAAACCGAGTCTAGTGCGTGCTACACTCAATGAAGCTCTGCCCTGAGCATCTTTGTTGGCATTGGAGCCAGCCCATGCCGACCACAGCCCGTTTGTTATACCATCTTCATAAGCCGAATTCAATTCCAAACGGCCATACAAAGAAATTTTTGTCCCGCCAACGCTCACAACCGGAACATCTTCCGCCGCTGCGATTGAAGTACCTATCAACAAAGCGGCAATGGATAACTTTGCAAGCTCTGAAGTTTTTTGAATTTTTACCATAAAATCCTCTTGGTTGAGTTAAATCGCAAACAAAGTTAGAAACCGCTTATTAAACTCCCGTTAAAGGATTATTAAGAAAATGTTAAAAATTTTGCACGATTTCCCCATTGACATGGTTTTGTAAATTTTCTATATTATGACCTCCACCCATAAACCTTATCCCCAATGGTCAAAAACATTGAATGGAGATAAACAATGATTACACAGTATCATAAACTCGCACTCACAGCAGCCTTCGGGCTTGCCTTGGCTTTTACATTTTCTTGCTATGATGAGTACAAGCCCAACGACCGCATTGTCAAGAGAAAAGAAAAAATATCGGGGATTTCCCAGAAGGGTCCCTTTACTGCGGGTGCTACGGTCAAAGTTTATGAACTTAATAGGAAAATGGAGAGAACAGGCGAACCGTATGAGGGAACAACTGACGGCAATGGGAATTTTGTGATAGAGATAGAAAACGGAATACTCTCGCCATATATTAGCCTTGAGGTAAGCGGAAAATACGTTAACGAAGTGAGTGGCGGGCAATCAAACGGTGCAATAACGCTGAACGCCGTGGCGGATGTGTCGGAGAAAAGCAAAGTCAATATAAATGTGTTTACGCATTTGGAATATGACAAGGTTTTGAAGTTGGCGAGAAGTGGCGAGAAGTTTGAGGATGCAAAGAAGGAAGCTCAGAAAGAGGTGCTGAATGCCCTTGGCATGAGCGAAGCAGGCGTGAAGAGCAGCGAGGAGATGTCTCTTTTCGGCGGGAGCAAAGGCGATTCCCTGCTGCTAGTAGCTTCCGTTTTTCTGCAGGGAAACAGGTCAACGAGAGATGTTTCCAGTTTGCTTAACGCAATCGGCAGTGAAATAAAGGGTTACGGAGCTTTGAGCGAGGTAACCAAAGACGAAGTGATAAATGGCTTGGCGAATTTGGATATGGGCGAGGTGATTGGGAACATACAGAAATTGGCTCCATCCGTTAGAGTGCCAAATCTTGGAAATATTAATATTGAAGATATAGCGGCGAGAATAGATGTCTATAGTTCCGGAGCGAGCGGTACTTTCACGGATTCCCGTGACGGCAAGGTTTACAATTGGGTGAAGATAGGCAAGCAAACCTGGATGGCTGAAAATCTCAACTACGCGAGAGGCAGCAAATGTTACGAAAATAGGGAAACTATGTGCGATACTTACGGCAAGTTATACGATTGGGCAACTGCTATGCAGGCTTGCCCTAGCGGTTGGCATTTGCCAAGCGATGATGAATGGCAGACCCTTGTGAATTTCGCAGGCGGCAATGAGTCTGCTGGAAATGTACCCAATGGCTTTTCCGCTATGCCTGGCGGCTTAGGCAACCCTAATGGCAGTTTCCTCAATGTCGGCGATTATGGCTATTGGTGGAGTTCAAGCGAGGCTGATAATGGCTATGCTTACAACCGGAGTATGATTTACGGCGACAGGAGCGTTTATCAGATAAGCTACGATAAAAGTTTCTTGTTCAGTGTTCGTTGCTTGGAGGATTAATTTATGCGTTTAATCCCCTTAGCCCTGCTTTCGCTTGCAGCTTATGCAACGGCTGGAACTTTTTATTTTTTGCCACCAAACGACCCAGATTGGATAAAGAAAACCCCTCACCTTATCTGCATGGATAATGGCATTATCACCGCTATGGGGTTAGAGCCTACCGCATGTGGCTGGTATAAAGCGACTATTAATAATTCCGACGCGTGCGAGTATATAATCTGGCAAGGTACCCTCAAGAGTTTTGGAGATATTATAAACAACCCAACTGATAAAATAGGTCTTAATGGTTTGGATGAAGGTCCAGCGGATTGGGATGATTTGAACCTGCCGATACCTATCATATTCAACACTCTATTTAGTCAGTATGGCAACAACTTATACTTTGATGCAAAAAACGGCTGGAGCTCAACCATGCCGCTATACGACCCAACCCAAGCAAACCGTTGCAACTACACCATGGCGGGCATCATTTACGACACAGACCAATCTTTGCTCAGTTCTTTTAACGACGTAACTACTGGAAGCAGCCTTGGCATAAGAAAAGGCATAGTTAAGCCTACGCTTGTCAAAAATAGCAAGAACATCTCTAAAATGCAGTTTAACCAGAGCAAGAACGGCTGGTCTGAGGCTGACTTTAATCAGGCTTTTAACTGCACCGGCGGAAAAAACGCTATGGTTTGCTACGATATACCTTTCAAAAGGGATAGCAAGGCACTGTGGACTTTTGACAGCGATTATCTATGCAAAGATGGAACTGTTGATTTGGGAAAAACTGATGTTGCCACTAGATGTGCTAACAACCAGCAGCCTACTTACGGTTTTTTCCCGGATGTATTGAATGAAAAAAGAAATCCTAACACTTCCCTTGACCCGTCTTGCTCTTATGCTAATTGCCCTTCTTGTGCCAATACCGCTCAAGCGGAAAGCTGGGTGCCACTAAACAATTCAATAAGCAGAACCTGCTATGAATATAGCCTTAGCGGAACTAGCACTACTAAAGCTGGTTGCGGTACTACTCCTTTCGGTGAGGGTGATTTTAGTGATGGTAACACTCCAGCAGTATGGGACTGGGGTTCAAGTAGGCCATCTCTTCCAAATAAAAATAAATACTTCTGCTTTGAGACCCATGCAAACTTCACCTACGAAAAGGGTCAGGAGTTCTATTTCAGCGGAGACGATGACATCTGGGTGTTCATAAATAACAATTTGGTCATTGATTTGGGCGGTTCGCACTTGGCTGCCCCTGGCTATGTGGCTTTGGATTCCATAGGGAGGTCAGGCAGGTGGCAGGGTCCTTCGCAAGTTAGCAGCTTGTCGGGTCCGGATTATACCCCGTTGGTAGAAGGCAATGAATACCCGCTTGATATTTTCTTCTGCGACCGCAGAAGAACAATGAGCAATATCCGCATATCCACCAATATGTACATCTCTCAGCAGAACGCTCTTTTCGTGAAGGAAGGCAACGGCACAACCACGCCTGCCAGAGTGTGCATGACGCATGAAGGCGGGAACTGTGCCGCTTTTTTGGGTAGCGGGACGCAGGAATTATGCGGCTCTGCTGTTGCGCAGGATATTGAATACTACATAATTAACCGCAAAGGAGACGAGATGCGTTTCTTGGGGTCTTATGACCCGGATTGTATGATTTCTGCTAACCCAAGCGAGTTTGTATGCTATGGCGGCATAGTGGTCAATAGGGCAAATGGCACGGCTAGGGTGGACAAGGGTAAAATCGTAGGCTTGCCTGGCACTTGGTACTTGTATGCAAAAGTCACAGATGCCAAAGCCGCAACTATGAACCCCCCTCCTGCCGACGTGAAGATAGCCCAATTCTCAGCCGAGGTTAATATTAAAATGGTTTATGGTACTATTCGTAGAAGCAACGGTACCCTGATTACAAATATATGCAAAGGTCCACAAGCGGGACCAGTAGTCACTGGCGAGCTTAAACCCGTCTGCTTTTCCACTGGCAATAATATAGACCCCGAAGAGGTCGGTGGCTCTGTGTTCTCTCTGAACCCAGCCGGTCTCACCATCAATGGGAGTAAATTGAAGGTATATCTGGATTCCACTGGCAAGACTCCGGTGAACAGGTTAGACACCGTGTTCACAATACCAGGGCGTAACGCAACAACTGGTGCAATCGGAGCTCCTCCAATTCAGAATTCCGGCTCGGTGAACGGCGTGCTTGTTCTTTGGATAACCGGAGATTACAGACAGAATGAGCAAAATATTGAGTATAAAATCAATGTCAGGGGCAGGCCTGCCACTGAAGAAGTCACTTTGACATCCATAGTCCCAGAACTTCGATGGGTAAAAAGTGATGGTACTATAATACAGAATCAGAATAGATATGGCAGCAAATTCGATGCCAATGGGAACGTGGTGAGAGGATGGGATGGCAAACTTGAGCCTGCATGGATACGCGAGCCGATAAAGCTCAATATGCGGGCATTCAATCCAATCAACAACGCAACCTGCAAGACTTGCAATTTTATGCTATCTTACTCTGCGGAAGCAAAGAATGCATCGGGTCAAATCCTTGTCCAGAAAACCAGAAATCTTGTTGATGTTTCTGGCTTGGCAATAGTTAAGGGGGAAGCAAATATAGTGATTGCTGGCAAGGTAGGTTTGACGGACTACTCAGATCCATACTACGCTACAGTCACCATAAATGGCAGTAGCACCGTGCAGAGTGCTTCTTGGGACAGCCTTCAGTTCAGGGCACCTCCGGTTCCAATTCCAGATAACACAAAATTATACGATAGCAATGGCGATGGCATAGGCGACAGCCTAGTGATAACTTACAGCCGTGGCTTCAGTCGCGACAGCCTTCCCAACATGATAGAAGTCTTTTGGGACAAAGACACCACAATCCGTTATGGCACAGGCACAAGCGCCAATAACTATCAATATTGGCAGCAGTATCTTCGCCTTGATGCTATAAGCCCAAATCTAGAAGCACGTAATAGTTTAGCACCTGCAGCAATAAATGCCCTTAGAGATACCATAAAACTTGTTCTAGATTCTGCCGGGCGACAGCGTGCCCGTTTCAGCAGAAAAGTATTGACGCAAGGCGAAGGCAGTATATCCAGTTGGGCATCTTTTGCAGTGGAAAAAACCCCAGGGGGAGGAAAAGTACCCTATGACCTCAATTTTATGAACAACATAGATGAGAAGATACCCGCCATAGTTATAGCCGCCAATTATGTACCCGGCTCTGAGGTCGGTTGCGGCACAAACATCGTCATGACTTGCATGGACAGGCTCACCATTGAGTTTTCCGAGCCGGTGTTTGCGGATGCTAACGTAAGCTATGACGAGGCAAAGAATCCATTTGCCTATATGCTCCGTGACATAGGCGAAAAAGAATTCAAGATTCTCAGCCCCGCATCCCTGGCAAATGTCATGGTTATGAGATTCGGCTCGTCTTACAATTGGAGTCCCAGCGAAAATGGCGACTCCATAGTTTATCTCACATTTTCTCGCTGGCGTAACGCTGGCAGCAGTTCCGGCACTCCAATGCTGGGAGATTCGGTTAAATTCGCTGTAAAGGGTAAATATGGACTCGCGAAGAATCTCCTTGTGGATATCAATGGAAATCCGCCGAATCCAAACGAAATAGGCAGGCAGATAAAAAGAGGAGCCAAGACACCTCAGGATATATGCGAAGATGGTGGCGGAGTATGGGAAAACTCTCGGTGCAGCACAAAGATACTTGCGCAAACCGCAAGCGGTAGGAACATCTTGGTTAGCACAATGGGCAATGCCATCATATTGCAAAACCTCCCCCGTGGCGCAAAAGTAGGGGTTTACAATTTGCAAGGCAAGCGTATATACTCAGCCAATTCTGTAAATTCTCAAATTCTGAAAATTCCGGTTCAGACAAAGGGGATGTACATAATAAAAGCAGGCAACCAAACAATGCGCGTAGTTGTGAGGTAGCGTTTGAACCAGATTTCACAAATTTTAAGGAATTACAACATGAGTAAAACATCGTTTATCAGAATATCCATCGCAATAATAACCTCGGCACTGCTATTTGCCGCTATCCCCGCAGCCGCGCAGCCCGCACCAGACACGGAGGTATTCAGGTCTTTGCTAAAGACCATTAATTTTGAATACAACAGCGCAAAGCTCACGCCGTCTTCATACACGGCGTTGGACAGCATAGCCGCCTTGTTCATGCGCAACGCAAAACTGCGCTACGAAATTCAAGGGCATAGCGACTCCATCGGCTCCGCGAAATACAACGAACTGCTATCGGGTGCACGGGCGGAGACTGTGAAAAATTACATCATCTCCAAAGGCGTATCAAAAGCGAATATCATAGCAATTGGCTACGGCAGCGCAAAACCCACCGCTGGCAATGAAACGGAAAAGGGGCGTGCAGCGAACAGGCGCGTGGAAATACTGCTCATTGAATCACAGGAAAAATATGAATTGCTGAAAGAGAACGAAGCAAAGCAGCAAGAGGACATCAAAAATGCGGGCATCGCAGTGATGGAGGTTGAGGTCTCTGAACCTATACCTGAACCGGAAATCACACCCGCTTGCGAATGCGAAAAACATGCAGAGCCAGAACCCAAACAGGAAGAACCAGTTTTCACTCCACAGCAAAAAACGAAAAGCAAAATAATCTTCGGAGTTGGAGGATTCTTCTCCAACGACTTTGGCGGCGGGTTCAATATACCTGAAATTAATATCGGCAAAGTAAAGATACCGGAGACAGATGTTAAAACGCCGTGGATAGGCGGCGGTATCAAAGGGTTCTTGGACGTCATTTACGCCGAAATTGGCATTGGCTTGGCTTATGGCGGCGGAACAATGGAAATGGCTACGACCGAAATTGGCTGGTCTTTCATGGCTCTCAACCTCAGCTTGCTCGGTAAATACCCGATTGAACTGACCGACAACATATCCCTGTTCCCGGCTGCCGGCATAGACTACCATAAGGTTCTCTCCATGAAGGTCGGGGAAAAGGACATCGCTGATGCCGGCGACAATGATGCGTTGTGGTTCAAGCTCGGTGTCGGCATGGACATTGCCTTAAGCGATGCGATATTAATTCGCCCAATGCTGCTTTACGGCATAAGGCAAGCAAATAAGTGGGAGAGCAAAGAAGGTTCAGCTTTGCTCGGTCACGGTCTTACTTTTAGCATAGGCATAGGTTTCAAATTATAACGGAGAAAATATGACAAAATTAACAAAATATATTGCAATCACAGCACTGCTCTTTATGGGTTGCGGCAACAGCGATACCAATAGCGGTATAAGCGATTTTAATCCAAATATAACTTATGGCTCATTAACCGATTCAAGAGACGGCAAGGATTATCGTACGGTGGAAATAGGCAATAGATGGTGGATGGCTGAGAATCTCAAATATGCAAGCCACGAATCTGGTGCCAGTTGGTGCTATGGGAACAATGCTTCCTATTGCGCGACTTATGGCAGGCTGTATGATAGGGATGCTGCCGTGAGTGCTTGTCCATCCGGTTGGCATTTGCCAACCGATGCGGACTGGAAAGATTTGGTTTTTGCTGCCGATGGCGGTCAAGTTGCCGCTGGAAAACTCAAATCGCAAAAAGGCTGGAATAATAATGGCAACGGCACGGATGAGCATGGTTTTTCGGCGTTGCCGGGTGGCTATGGCCGTAGCGACTATCGCACTTTCATCGGCGTTGGCTATAACGGTCTCTGGTGGAGTGCCACGGAATTAGATGCTTGGCTCATTGGTTCTGGCAATGGCTTGGAGAAAAGCACCTTCGGTTCGCAAGCAGGTTTGTCTGTTCGCTGCGTGCGGGATTGAAAAGCAACAGGTGGCATGAGTTTAGTACCCTTTTGCCTTTCTGTTTTTAACATTTTCTTCTTCATTAACATCATAATTTATTTTAAGCTTAGCATTGCGCCCATTTGCATCGCTGAATATGGATAAAAATCGGTTATACCAATAAGTTGGCTTTGATTGAATTTGGAAAGTTGTTCCATTATATACAATTAAACCGTTGTCAGTATAATGTATTTTGTAATCTCCATTTGTAGTTTTAACAAATTTTATCGTAGCTCCTGGAAAATCTGGCTCAAAAGCGACCTTTAGCCAATCTCCTCCTGCCTCTTTGCATATTCCAGCTGTTCCATCTGTGATAAGCACATAACTCCTCGTTTTTTTAACTGTTGTTTGAACTCCTTCTCCTCCCTTATTCACTTTCGTAGCTGTTGTTGAAGCTTTCAGTTCAACGTCTCTATCTATATAATATCTAAAGGAATTATTGTTCATTTGCAAACCAGAACTTTCAATATCTGTTCTTAAGCGTGTTGTTACAACCTCCGTTGAAGAACATGAGACGAATGAAAGAGCAAGCAAAGTTAGAGCTGCTTTTACAATGAAAATTTTGGCTTTATCCATAATAGTAATAAAACTCCATTTTGAGTGAATTATTGTATAAAATATATAAAAATATATAATTTTTTGAAAAAAAAATAACTTTTTCGTGAGAATTTTCTCTTTTAATTTATCCACCTCGCCAATTTTGTCTTGGTATTTAACTAGCATTTCTTATAGGAATATAGACTATAGCACCTTCAGTTCGCAAGCGGGTTTGTCTGTTCGCTAAACTTATGAGATGCCAATTTCGCGGTAGTTTTATTGCCAATTTCGCGGAATTTCTATTGCCAATTTCGCGGGTTTTGTATATTAGATGCTTATGGAAGTTACTCGATTCCAAGAAAAAAATATTAAGCTCGCCTTAGAGCTTAGACGTATTGTTATTTTATCCGGTGCAAGGCAAACAGGGAAAACCACCTTAGTACGGCAAATGGCGGGTAAAAATATGGACTACCGCACTTTGGATGATGTTGATTTTTTGACAATTGCGAAGGAAGACCCAAAAGGATTTGTGAAAAACAGTTTAGCCAAGACAATGGCTATAGATGAAATTCAAAAAGCCCCAAAACTCATTCCAGAAATAAAAATGCTAGTGGACAAAAATAACAGGAATGGACAATTTTTATTGACGGGTTCGGCAAATAATTTTATGCAACAGATACGGGGCTTATGGCTTCAATTTTAGGCTGGAACATAAGGGAAGTTTTACTTAACCACGACCGTTCTGGAAAGTTGATTGAAACTTTTATTTTTCAGGAAATTGCCGCGTATGTGGATTTAGAAGGAGCTTCTCTTTACCAGTACCGAGATAGAGAAAATAGGGAAATAGATTTTATTGTTGAAAGAGAAGATGGCACATTGCTTGGCATTGAAGTGAAGGCTGGGCATAACGTTTCAAAAGAAGATTTTAAGCATTTGGAATGGTTTTCAAAGAATATATTGAAAGGTAAAAATAGTTTTATAGGAATTGTCCTATATTCTGGGGATAAAACCATTCATTTTAGCGAAAATATGCTTGCTGTACCTATTGCAGCCTTGTGGATGTGATATGCTCACCCCTTCCCAAGCCCTTAAACTTTTCAACCTGCCTTTCCAGGAATTGGCAACTCTGGCGAATGATTTCAAAGAGGAACTTCACGGCAAAAATGTTTACTGGGTTTGCAATAGGCAGATAAATTATACAAATGTGTGCCGCCTGCATTGCAGCTTTTGCGCATTTTCAAAAATAAAGAAAGATAGCCCTTCTGCCTACAATATGAATCTGGAAGAAATTTCAGCAAAGGCAAAAGAAGCCGTAAATTTAGGAGCACGTGAATTGCACATAGTAGGTGGCTTGCACCCCGACAATCCTTTTTCTTATTACACAGATATGCTGAAAACGCTCAGAAAAAATTTCCCCAAAGTAAACTTAAAATGCTTTACCGCTGTGGAAATATGCCACTTTGCAAAGCAGGAAAACAGAAGCATTGAAAGCATTTTGGCGGAGTTAAAAGAAGCGGGCTTAGACACAATGCCGGGCGGCGGCGCGGAGATTTTAGTGCCGGAGATAAGGGAGCAGATTTGCGGGCAAAAAGAAAGCGGTGCGGAATGGCTCTCCGTTCACAGGGCAGCACACAAACTCGGCATCCCAACAAATGCGACTATGCTCTTTGGGCACATAGAAAAGGTGGAGCATAGAATTGCGCATTTGGAAATGCTACGCAATTTGCAAAGCGAAACCAACGGCTTTTTAGCTTTTTTGCCACTCGTGTTTTTGCCACAGAACAATGCCCTCGGCAGGCAGGTGAAAAACAGAACTAGCGAAGAGGATATTTTAAGAACCATAGCCATTTCAAGACTTTTTTTAAACAATATTCCCCACATAAAAGCCTACTGGGTGCAACTCGGCATAGAAACCGCTCTAAAAGCCCTGCATTGCGGAGCCTCAGACTTAGATGGTACGGTGATGGAGGAGAAAATTTCACGCTCGGCAGGGGCAGATAGCCCAAGCGAGATAACAGCAAATCACCTGCAAGAACTCATCAAAAAACAGAATCTAATTCCGGTGGAAAGGGATGCGTATTATCAGCCTTTCACAGTTTTAACCGCTTTGTGAAGCCTTTCGAATAATTCCTCTATTTTGTTCAAAGGCACGGAGGAAAAAGCTATGCGGATAAGCCCGGAAAGCATTATAACCCCAAGCCCGTTTTTAAGGCATTCCTTCCGAATGGCTTCGGGTTCCGCGCCATTTATTTTAACGCACATAAAATAGCCGCTGTTGAATGGCATGGCAACGAAAGATTCTTCGTATTCCTTATGGGCAGCCAAAATCTCTTTTATTTTTCCATAGCGAGCTTTCAAAGTGTTGTATTTCACCTGCTTTTCGCTTTCGTAATTTTCGCTGCCATAAACGCTGAAGAGAATTTCCTGCGATGGGCTTGCCGAGTTTGATATTGTTGCGCGCACGGTGCCTGCGGCTTTGTCTTCCAGAGCTTTGAGCTGAATGTCGCTTGCATCCTTGAAGGCAAAGGTTATAAAGCCAACTCTAAAACCCCAGACATAATCCTCTTTTGTTGGACCATCCATTTTCACAGCGAGCAAGTTTTGGTGAGCGTTTGCCAAAAGCCCGAACAGGGATTCCTCGTATATACCATTTTCATAGACCAAGCCAAAATAAGCATCGTCCAGAAGGGCAACGACATCGCTGCCCTTTTCCGCGCAGGATATCAGCAGTTCGCAAATTTCCTTTGCTTCGCTATCCGTCACCGTGTAACCAGTGGGATTGTTGGGGAAATTCAAAAGCACTATTTTTTTGCCGATGCCGGTGTCTAGAGCTTTGGCAAGGGAGGCTACATCGAATTTTCCGTTCACGAATGTATTGAAGGTTTTGATGTTTGCGCCGTAGCTTTCGCAGAAAATCAAATCGTAATTGTCCCAATATAAATCCGGTATAATCACCGTGTCTCCGGGGTTTACGAACAAGCTCGCCGAAATGGAAAGTGCATGAGTGAGCGCTGCTGTCACCACAGGCTCACTGAACTTGATGCCTGAGAGATTTTTGTTCTTTTGCAACAGTTTTTCGCCCCATTTTTTGCGCAGTTGTGCTTTGCCAAAGCTCGGCTGGTATAAAAAAGAAGCCTGAACAACTTTTTCGGGCATTGCAAAGGCTTTTTGAACTGTTGGGAGTGCAAGTGGCGTCCCATCTTCTTCAAAAGCTGTCCCTATTGTGGCGTTTATCTCCATGCCTCTAGCTTCGGCGCTTTGACCGAGTATCCCTTTATGCGGGAAATAGATTTTGCGCCCGCGCTCGGAGAGAACGCGATAGGCAACACATTTATCCAGTCCCAAATTTGAATTAAGGACACTTGCTAACTCTGAGATGTCATTTTTCATTGCGGGCAAAATATAGAAATATCGAGCTAAAATTTTTACTATATTCGTAATCAAAATAATAGTCTGGAGAATATATGCTGGAAGATGATGTGAAAAAATTTAAAGAGCAATTGGTTCTTAAACACGAAAACGCAGAAAGCCTAGAGCTTCAGTGGGAGGCTAAGGCTTATTTGGACTGTATAAATATGCTAAACGAACTTCTTAAAGAAAACGGGCTATTGAAGTAAAAGCCTGACCCACAAGCTCTGGCTCAATTATATTTTTGTATATTTTATCGGCAAAAGAGGTACCACATGTTAACAAAAATTGACCATATAGCAATAGCTGTCCCTTCCATAGAAGAAGCTCGCGGTTATTATGAAAATGTGCTAGGCTTAAAGCTAGACCACATAGAAGAGGTTGCCGAGCAAAAGGTTAAAACGGCTTTTTTTGATATTGGCGGCGTGTGGATTGAGCTTTTGGAACCCACCACTCCAGATTCTACGGTCGCAAAATTCATTGCCAACAACAAAGGCAAAGGCGGTTTGCACCACATAGCCTACAGGAGCGATGATGTGGGCGCAGAACTAACCGCAGCCGAGTCTAAGGGCATGGCTCTGTTAGACAAAACACCGCGCAAAGGTGCAGGCAACATGAACATCGGCTTTTTGCATCCAAAATCCACCGGCGGTGCTTTAACCGAATTCTGCTCTCCAGCTTGAGGTTTATATGTCAATTAGAACAGAACTTTTAGAAGAATTACACAATAGACGCAGAGATTCCAAACTCGGCGGTGGTGCAGATAAAATTGAAAAACGTCATGCAAAAGGGCAGCTCAGTGCCCGTGAAAGGGTAGAAGCTCTGTTTGACAGAAACTCTTTTCAGGAATGCGGTTTACATGTTGACCAGGCAAAACCTACTAATAAAAGGCTCCCCGGCGATGGCGTGATTACAGGCATCGGCAATGTGGATGGACGTCCCGTTTCGGTGTTCAGCCAAGACTTTACGGTTAGCGGCGGTTCCCTTTCCCAAATGCATGCGCAAAAAATTTGCGACCTTCAAGAGCAGGCTTGTGAACTAGGTTTTCCCATAGTTGGGATAAACGATTCCGGTGGAGCGAGAATTCAAGAAGGGATATGGGGCTTGAGCGGTTATGGGCATGTATTTTATCGCAATGTTCAAGCCTCAGGGCTTGTCCCTCAAATTTCCATCATAGCCGGTCCCTGCGCGGGTGGCGCGGCGTATAGCCCTGCATTGACGGATTTTTTAATTCAAACCCGCAAAAATGCGGAAATGTTTATATGCGGTCCAAGCGTTATCAAGGCTGCCACGGGGCAAGAAGCTCCAGTTGAGCAGTTTGGAACTGCCGAAGCTCATGCAAGCGTGAGTGGAAACATTCATTTTGTTGCCGAAGACGACAAAGATGCAATAGCCATAACAAAAAAATTGCTCAGTTTCTTGCCGTTGAACAATATGCAGAATCCTCCGCATAATTTGCCAAAAGAAATAGGGGAAGTCTTAGATAACAGCCTTAATGAACTGGTTCCTGCGGACCCCAAAGCGGGCTTTGATGTGCATAAAGTTATAGAAGCAATAACAGACAAAGGTGAGTGGCTGGAGGTTCAACGCGATTTTGCTAAAAATATAGTTGTTGGCTTTGCCCGCATAGATGGCATGATAGCAGGCATAATAGCAAATCAACCCGCTGTTAAGGCAGGTTGTTTAGATATAGACAGCTCCGACAAGGGCGCAAGATTTATCCGTTTTTGCAATGCTTTTAATATTCCGGTTGTGAACTTGGTAGATGTTCCGGGCTTTATGCCCGGTCTCGCTCAGGAAAGAGGCGGCATAATAAGGCACGGTGCAAAAATGCTCTTTGCTTATGCAGCTTGCACTGTTCCAAAAATTACCGTTATTATGCGCAAAGCTTATGGCGGTTCTTACCTTGCCATGTGCTCCAAAGATATGGGAGCGGATTTTGTTTACGCCTGGCCCTGTGCAGAAATTGCGGTTATGGGCGCAGAGGGCGCAATTCCCGTTGTGTATAAAAAAGAAATAGATGCTGCTATGGCAGAAGGCGGAGAAGCTGCCGCAAAAGCAAAAAAAGCAGAACTCATCGAAAAATATCACCATAAATTCGCAAGCCCCTGGCAGGCTGCCGAAACCAACATGATAACGGATGTTATAGAACCTTCCGAAACAAGATACCGCGTAGCTTTGGCTTTGCGTTTTTCACTAACCAAACGCGCTACGCGCCCACCCAAAAAACACGGACTTATACCACTATGAACCCAGACTCTCTTTATTCCGAACCACAGCCAATGCCTATGCCTACAGTTAAACCTATTGGGCTTTCCGCAGTTTTAGATGTAAAAAATGATGAAGGCAAGGTTATAGGCCATTACCAATGGGCTTTTCATAAAGACGGAAAAGCGGATTCCCTTGTTGTTGTTAAGATTGCGAAAAGCAGCGAAGGCAATGAACAAATTCTCTATAAAACTTATGCCGAATCCGCCATAGCTAAAAAGGTTACGGAAGAAGCTGCTGGCGCAGCCGGAGTTAAAGAAAATATGGCTACCGTTAGAATCGGCGAAACATACAGAGCGCACGATGGCACGGTTTCAAACTATGGGATTAGCGATTTGCTCACATTCCAAAGTTTTGGCTTTGTGCTTGTGCTCGTTGTTTTGGCGGGCTTGTGGGCTTTGGTCGGCTTTGTGAGCTACATCATAAAAATACTTGGTTTGGGGAAACCAACTGCTGTAGGGGCGGATTTAAAACCCGCTTCTGCAGCAGTAACAAAAACAATTCATCCCGGCATGAGAGATGAACAATTTGTTGCCGTCATAAGCGCGGCGGCGGCTCATGCCCTTGGCGGCAAGCCTGTTAGCGTTGTAAAATTCAGACCTCTAAACACAATGGATTGGACTTGGGCTGTTCAAGGCAGAGTTTCGCTCCACACACACAAGGTTTAACCAGAAGGAATAGTTATGAAAACACTCCGCATCACATTAGAAGGCAAAACTTACGATGTTGCCGTTGAAGTTCTCGGCGAAAATGCTGCATCTGCGCCTGCACCGCAACCGCAATCAGTTGCGCCTGTTGCACCCATCTCTGCTCCAACACCAGTTGCATCTGCACCAGCCCCCGCTGCCGCAGGTGCCGTGCTCAGCCCAATGGCGGGTCAGGTTATGAAAATAAAGGTAGCCGTTGGCGCAACGGTTAGCGCAAATCAGGAAGTTGTGGTTTTGGAAGCCATGAAGATGGAAACTCCTATATATGCTCCTGCCGCCGGTACCGTTCAGGCGATAAGCGTAAAGGAAGGCGATGCTGTTGCGGAAGGGCAGACATTGCTAACAATAGGCTAAAATAAGAGGATAAAATGCAAGAAACAATCATAACTATGATATCAAATATGGGCTTTAGCTCAATAACTAGCTCAATGCTCATAATGTGGTTGGTGGCGAGTGTGCTACTGTACCTCGGCATTAGAAAGCAGTTTGAGCCGTTATTGCTTGTGCCAATAGCCTTTGGCTCTCTTTTGACAAATTTGCCAACCCGTCTCTTTTACGATGGCGGCTGGAACATTCAGGGAATGTTTGTTCCATTTGAGGGTCTTTACTATTACATCAGCCAAGGTATTCAGCTTGAACTTTTCCCGCCTATTATATTCTTAGGCGTGGGTGCATTGACCGATTTTGGTCCTTTGATTGCTAACCCACGTACTTTGCTTTTGGGTGGAGCGGCGCAGCTCGGCGTTTTATTCACGGCTTTCGTTGCCGTTGTAACTGGGGTTTTTACACTTGGCGAAGCTGCAAGCATTGGCATCATAGGCGGTGCGGATGGTCCAACTTCCATATTCCTCTCCAACAAACTGGCAAAACATCTGCTAGGTCCAATCGCGGTTGCAGCTTACACTTATATGGCTCTTGTGCCTTTGATTCAACCGCCTATTATGAGATTGTTGACCACCAATAAAGAACGTAAAATAAGGATGAAATCCCTGCGTCCTGTTAACCGCTTGGAAAAAATTATATTTGCCATAATTGTCATGGTGTTCTGCATTATAGTTGTCCCTGATGTTTCCGCTCTTATCGCTATGCTTATGCTCGGCAACTTGCTCAGGGAGTGCGGCGTTGTGGAAAGATTGGTAAAGGCATCTCAAAACGAAATTATAAATGTAGTCACCATTTTCTTGGGAACAAGCGTAGGCATGACCATGCAGGCGGATTTATTCCTGCGCCCAACTACTATTATGATTATAGCACTTGGCGTTGTGGCTTTTGGCGTTAGCACGGCAGGCGGCGTACTGTTTGCCAAGCTCATGAATGTTCTTTCTCCAAACAATCCGGTTAACCCTTTGATAGGCTCGGCAGGAGTTAGTGCGGTTCCAATGGCAGCTCGCGTTAGCCAAACTGTTGGCGCAAAGTACGACCCTCAGAACTTCCTTTTAATGCACGCGATGGGACCGAACGTCGCAGGTGTTATAGGCACGGCTGTCGCTGCGGGGTATTTTATCAGTAAATTGGGGTAAGTCTAGGAAAAATGTAAAAAACGGAGCTTTCTTGCGAAACAAGGCGGTGAGTTGGGTCAGCGGGGAATAAAACACGCTGCCCATCCCCTATCCACTGGACCAGAGTTCTTGCTTTTCGCTGTTAAATTTTGATAATCCCAAAACAGGAGTTCGCCACTCTTGGTATCCCACAAGCTCCATTCGCTTTCCCAGTCAAAAGTTTTTCTATCCTTTATATTCACCTCAATAAAAGACGCAAAAACCAAATAGCGAACCTTGTAGCGTTGCCCCAATTTTCTCAAAAAACCTCTCAGCTCTTTGTTCTCATTCAGAGGGATTTCTCTCAAATTTGCAAAAGCCTTCCAAAATTCCACGGAATCCTTTGCTGGCACGCGAGAACCGGGGAAAAGCAAAACACGCTCGTTACTGGGAAACCACGTCCTCAGAATAGAATCCTCTCTCGCCGCAAAATCAAATTCAACCGCGCTTTCGCTAAAGCTGTGGCAATAGTCGCATTTTTCGGGTGAGTTAGCAATAACATTCAAAGATGGCAAAACGCCTATCAACTCACCGGAATCCAAAACCAAATTTTCGTTTTTCCATTCCCTATAAGAATTATTCTTTTTTATATCAAAACTAACCGCTTGCCCACTGCGGCAATCACCGCAAGGAGGAGCCTCTCTACCCATTCCCCCCGATGAACCTTGCCCCCCGCAAGCTAGGAGAATAATGGGAATGGGAATAAGGTAGAGCTTTTGCATTTTGGTAAGATAGAAATAAGGTCACTTCAAAAATTTACAAATCTCGCATTTTTCCAAGTTATGCCCTCTTGCAGGACAAAACTCACGCCCGTAGTAAATAATTTGCAAATGCCTGCGTTGCCACTCGTTTTTTGGGAAAGCAGCTTTCAAATCTTTTTCCGTTTGCAAAACGGAACTGCCATCGCTTAACCCCCATCTGCAAGCCAGCCTGTGTATATGCGTGTCAACTGGAAAAGCAGGAACTCCAAAAACCTGAGACATAACAACGCTCGCCGTCTTATGCCCAACGCCCGGCAAAGCCTCCAACTCCTCAAAAGAATTCGGCACTTTGCCGCCGTGCTTTTCAACTATTATCTTTGAGAGTTCTTTTAGAAACCTGCTTTTGTTCTTAGCTAAC
>Ga0268262_10002083_pt1 | contig 23608 bp, 12 predicted proteins | sample TergutNc150P3_FD_190354 | JGI IMG/M metagenome (GOLD analysis project Ga0268262, IMG submission 190354) | Nasutitermes corniger P3 segment gut microbial community from laboratory colony in Florida, USA - Nc150 P3 (SPAdes) (version 2) | ecosystem: Host-associated > Arthropoda: Insects >...
TGGTTAAAAACAGCAGGGTCGCGATGGCTGAGGCGTACCCCATCTCAAAGCGAATCGAGCCGTAATCAACCAGATGATTTACCACGGTATGCACCGCGTAGTCCGTACTGGGGAATCCCGCCAGGGCTATGGTGACATCGGCGACGCCGAAAGACTGGGTAATCGCCATGACCGCGCCGAACATCAACATTCCCTTCATATTGGGCAGGGTAATGTACCACAGTTCCTGCCAGCGGTTGGTTATACCGTCCACCAGTCCCGCTTCGTACAGCGTTACGTCAACAGTGCTCAGTCCCGCTATAAAAGCCAAAAACCCCGTTCCCAAACTCATCCATAAAATGACGATTAACATAACCGGCATCATGTACTTGGGATCGGTCAGCCAGAGTTTGGGCTCGGACAGAATCCCCAGGTTCATCAAAAGCCCGTTAATGTAACCGTAAGCGTCGCCGGAGAAAATAATCGCCCAGATCATGTACACCGCGCCGGAAATTGAGGGCGCGTAAAAGATCAGCGTTACCAGGGCGCGGATATAGCGGGGCAGTTCATTGATAAACCACGCGAACAGGAAAGAAAAAATATAGCCGATGGGGCCGGTTATCGCCGCCATGATAAAGGTATTTTTCATCGCCTTGAGGAATACGTCATCGCCCAGCAAAAGATTGATATAATTGCGCAGGCCGATAAACTTGGGCGGCTCAAGAATATTAAAATAGGTAAAACTGTAAAATACCGAAACCACCAGCGGGGCGATAAAGAACAGGGCAAAAACGACAGCGTAGGGAGCAAGGAACAGGTAGCATACGCGGCTGTTTATTATCTCTTTTACCAGACGCGAGAACGCCGCTTTCTTTTTTGCCGTATACCGCGCTAAACTCATACCATTACTCCAAACCAAATTCTTTGCGTTTTTTCAGCAATTCGTCATTTATCGTTATGCTGTAATCCAGCAGAGTTTCCCGCGTATCTTCGCCTTCGTTCAGTATGCGGCGCACCGCGTTGGTTATATGGCGGCTCACATAATAACCGCCCGGCACTTCCGGCGTCCCTACCGTCCATGAACGCTGTTCCCGCAGCACGGCCATCTGCTCCGATCCCCAGGAAAGCCGGGTGAACGCGTCATAATTCGCCGTGGGATACCGCGCCGACGCGCCCATGACGCTTTCAAGCTCGCGGCCAAAACGGAGCTGGGTATCGGCGCTGACCCACCACTTCAAAAATTCCCAGGCAAGGGCGGGATTCTTCGCGTTGGAAAAAATCATCGAGGCGAGAGTCCCCGTCGGCACTGAGCGATCAACGCTGCCGTCCGCTTTACGCAGTCCGGGCATACGGGCAAATCCCCACAGGCCGCGCAGTTCCGGCGCGAAAACTTCCAGCGTGTTAAAGTTGGTGTAATCGGCAAAAGCAAGGGGCATCTCGCCGGTACGGAAACGGTTTAAAAAATTAAACACTATCGGCGTTTTATAATGGGTAAAAAATTTCGTGTAGACATCAAAGGCCTCAATGGCGGTCTCGCCGGCCAGCATGGTGCGGGAGCCGTCCTCGTTGTACAGGGTGCCTTTGCGCTGGTACAAATGCGCCAAAAAATTGGAAAAGTCGATATTGATCTGTTCGGTCGTCGCCACCGAAGGGATTCCCACGTTCATATTGTTTTTCTGAATAATGGGCAAAATGCTGATCAGTTCGTCCCAGGTTTCGGGAACTTCAATATTCAGTTCCGCGAAAATATCCTTGCGGTAAAACATGACGTGGAAGTACTGGGTTTCAGGAAGGCCGTATACGCCGCCCGCGTAGCGGAACGGCACAAGGACGCTGGGGGAAAATTCCCGCGTCAGTTCCTCATAACCCGGTAATCTCGAAACGTCAATCGCGGCGTGGCGGACGGCGTAATTCACCGGATCAACCTGCGGCACGGTCAGCGCTGCGTCCGGCCCCGTACCGGCGACCACCGCCGGCATCACCGCGTCGGGAGCTACCAGTCTAACATTTACTTTAATTCCCGTTTGAGGGGTAAAAGTATCGTCAATCATCCCTTTCAGGATCGTGCTTTGATCGCGCCCGGCAAGCATCCACACCTCAACAACATTGACACTCTTGCGGTATACGTCGCCGAGGTTGTTGTAATCCACGAAAAATGAAACCAGAAAGGACCGTATCTCGTGGGAAGCGGCGACAAAAAAGTTTTCTTTTATCGGGGGCAGTTTCGCGTTGGCGGCGCTGACTATAATGTAATCAACATCAAGCTGGGACTGGGCAAGAGCCAAAAGGCTGTCGCCCAGGGCGCTGATATTGAATTTAAAGTTAACCATAGTGCGGGGAATCTTATCGGGCCGTTTGACAAACATTTCCAGTTGGCGTGCCATCGTCAACGCCGCCGCCGCCTGGGCGCCGCGCTCGCCGGAATAGGCGGTTAAATCATCAACCAGTTTATACAGAATTTTGCTTTCCAGCGCCATTGCCGTGATAATTTCAGGATACACCACGTCAACGCGGTAATCGCGGTAAATATCCGGCTCCGTGCCGGTCAGCACCAGTATCTTGCGGTAAATTCCGTTCAGGCGGAATATGCTTTCTTCCATGACGCTTAACATTTCGCCCATGCCGCCCATAGCCGCCTGCAGCCGCAGGCTGTGCCGGCCCCGTTCCAGGGGAAACAGCATATCTCCATAATTGTCGCGAAATGTCGCCAATTTCCATTTATTGCTGTAGGTAAACGGCACGGCGGCAAGTTCCGCGCAGGGTATTTGTCCGTCCAGCATCACCATACGGTTTGATACAAGACCGCGGTTGTAATTCTGACGGCCCTTGACGGTAAACCGGTACATGCCGTTTTCAGGCACAAAGAATTCCCATTCTATCCACTGTCCGGCGACACGCCAGCTCTGCCCGCCAATCATGTTAAGTTTTATTTTTGCCACGCTGGGCGGCTCTGTCGCGCCGGAAGAACGGTCATAGATAGCGTATAACGACGGATCGGAACGGCACTGGGCGTGTTCACCCTGTATCTTGAACATAAAACCGTCAATTGTATTGCGATATTTGCCGGTATCAATATCTCGCGCGTACTGCCGGTAATCCTGATCCGGAACAGGGGCTTTCAGGCACAGCGACCGGAGCGCCGCCGGTTCATTTATGCCCTCAAGCCGGATAGTATTATTTCCCGCGGCCAGATAAAACACGTAAGGTTCGGTAGTGTAGCCCAGCGAGTCGCGGAGAAAGGCGGTTTCCCAGCGGGGTTTTTCCACCTGCGCGGGACGAATCTCGTTATCCTGATTATCACGCCGCACTTCACCGGCATCCCCCCAGACCCGTTGAAGCATCAGCCGGTCGGCGCCGAGAAAGGGAGTTTCACCGTTTATTTTAAAAGAACGCTCAATAGCGATACCCCGTGACGGAAGGGGATAATATTCAATAGACACATTGTACAGGCCGGCTTTTTCAACATGAACCGCGTACTCGATAAAACTTTCTTCTTCAGTCCGCAGAACCCGCTTTACCCCGGCAAAATTATCAAGTGAAGAAACGCCGCCGGCGTTTGTCCAGGAAAAAATGTCCAGAGAAATATCTTCGGCGGCGGGCGGAATATCCGCGTAACGCTCGCGGTAACGGGTATAGGTATTGGTTCTGCCTACGGAAGTCCCGCTTAAATCCGTCCCCCGGTATTTTTCGGAAAAATCTTTCGCCCCCGTTCCGCTCAGGGCGAAATACACGATCACCAGAACGACAAGCGCTATGGTAATTATTACCGGACTCTTTATTGACGAACGGAGTTTTTTAATTATCGCTCTGCCGACGCCGGTATTCATAGGACCCTTTTATTTAACCGCTCCAATCATCGCCTTGATACAGGCTTCGCCTTCCGCTGAATTCGGCTGACCGTTACTGCGGTTAAAGAGGCCGAATCTTTCCCCATCGCCGCTGAAAAGACCGTTATCCCAGTAGATGGGAACCAGACCGTTTTCTTTGGCTTTGCCGAACACCCATGAAAGATAATCAAGCCGGTTTTGCCGCGCCTTGTCTTCCTGCGCCTTGTCCGCGTACAACTGCCGCACCGCGCCCGTTTCGCCGATGATTACCGGGATGTTATTGTCGATATACTTTGACTTAAAGGGGGCAAAATCATTGGCCACCCTGTTTTTATCCGACGCCGAACCCCATTCCATGCGCGTACCGGCAATCGCGAATTCATAAGGATCATAGTAATGAAAGGTAACAATCTGCCGGTCGGAAGCGCTGTCAGGCGGCAGCCAAAAATAATTCGCCAGCGTGTGTTGGGGCTTGGTACAGTAGCCGGGGATCACCACATAACGAACCGCGTTATTGGCGCCGGTTCCCCGCGTGATCTGGACAAAAAACCGGTTCCAGTCATTCAAAATGTCGGTTTGCGCGCCCTGTACGCTCCCATTGCCCCAGTTGCCGTTATGAATCTCGTTCATTGATTCAAAGATCAGCCAGTCGCCGTAATTTTTGAAATAAATCGCTATCTGTTTCCATACCCGGATAAATTTAAAAGTTATTTCGTCATAGCCTTCCGCGCTCGCGCGGGCCTTGTTAATTGAAAGCCAGCCGTTGTCTTTACCGCCGCTTTCGGTTGAACCGTCGTGGTGCAGGTTGATAATCACCTTGAGACCGGCTTTGCGCGCCATACTAACCACTTCGGCGACACGTTCCAGATATTTTTCATTGATATGATAATCCGGCGCGGGACCGATGTAGCCCATCCAGGTAATGGGGACGCGGACCAGATCAAAACCGGCTTTTTTAACCCCGTTAAGCAAATCCTGGTTTATTGGGGGATTGCCCCAGCCTGTCTCGTTTGCCCGCCCGTTGTTGTAGGCGTCCAGCGTGTTCCCGATATTCCAGCCGATCCGGAGTTTTTCATCCCTGAAATAATTGAAGGCTGTTTTTTCACTCATCGGCTCCAGAGCGTAATTATTTTCGGTATCGGGGATGGCGGGAACATAGGAAAGGTCTACCCCTCCCTTCTTCTGCGCGACAGGCGACGAAGGGCAGGATACCGCAAGCAGGACAGGCAACAACAGACACAGCAGAAACTTCTTCATCGGCAGCCTTCCCCAAAAGTTTTTGAAACCTCACACAAAAGAGTTCTTTTACCACTCCTCTGTGTGAGGTGAGTACACGTGTTTTATTCTAGTTCTTGGTAAAAACAAACTCACTAAAAGTAATGGTAAACGCTTTTAGTTTACCGGAACCTTTTGCACCTTTACTTCCCGCGCCTTCCGTTTCCATTCCCATTAAATTCGCGTCAAGTTTCGCGCTGGTCGAGCCTTTGGTTGTGGTAAACGTTATTTCCGCGGAGAATGGTACGCCTGCTTTAAGCTGTGATCCGGGAACAATTACCTGCGGGCAAAGTTCAGTATGATAAGCTGCTGCCCCAGTATGATCTACCAGATAAATCCTCATGGGAGCTTCCATGTCGCGGCTTGCGGTACAGGTGAATTTTAATGTATAGGTTTCCCCTTTACTGATCTTGTTTCCATTCATTAAACGGGGATCGGCAAAATAGACCATATAGCCGTTCGCGTATTCAAAATTGTCAACAACATTCCATACAACATCGGTTAATGTGCCGCCAACCGGCTTTGCTACCTTCGCCTCAGCCGCCGCCGCGTCTTTTGCCGCTTTTTCATTGGCTTTCTTTTCGGCGGCACTCAGCTCGGGAACACCACCGGTATACAGTTTGAAATCATACAATTTAAATTCAAACGGTCCGGGACTGCCGTTGCGGGTGGTCTGGAATTCTACAAACTGCGCCAACTGCGTATTAACCGCCGCCCCTATCGCTTTTCCCCAAGAAGGCTGCATCAGGAACCCTACCGGCACAACAACCGTTATAGGCTGACCTTTTACCGTGGGAAAACGGTACTCATAATACGCGTAATCCTTTACGTCTGATGTGGTGATTTTTACCGCGTAGTCATCGCCATCACCTATAATTTTGAATGAAAAGCCGGTACACGTTTTGAGTTTTTCCAGCGTCGCGTCATCGGGGGTTAGTTTAACATTGACAAAACCATACTCGTACTTGTTGGTTATGGCGCCGGCAAAACTGTAGCCGGTTACACCCTTCGACACCGCTTCTTCTTTCATGGTAATGGTAGACGAGCCTCCATTATCTTCATCGCCGTTGACCGTCCAGGTCCATTTAAGCGTTTTTGAGTCAAAAACGGTGGTTTTTGCCCACGCGAATGAACCAACCAGCGCCATAAGCGCCCCGCAGAGAATCAAAGACGTCATTTGTGATTTCCTCATAATTACTCCTCCAAATTAAAATATTGGCTTTATTATAAGGCGCTTCCGGCCTCCGGTCAAGGGGTTTTTGTCTTGGCCTTTGGCCTTACATTTCCAGCACAACCGCGTTGTCCGCCTTTAACACCGAGGCGGGAATATAATTATCCGCCATTTCAACGCCGTTGACCGTTAGTTTCCGGCAGCCGCTTTCGCGCCCCTGGGGGTTTTGTACCTGTATCCGCAGTTTTTTGCCGCGGAAGGTCTTTTCCATGGTGAAACTCTTCCATGAGGCGGGAATCGCCGGAGACAGGCGCAGACCGTGAATATCGGGGCGCAGGCCCAGAATTCCTTCCACACAGCCGACCATGACGGTGCTGGCGGTGCCGGTCAGCCAATGTACATGGCTGCGGCCCTCAAAGGGGCTGTCCACGCTTTCGGTAAATTGGGAATACACATAGGGTTCCTGCAGGCGCGTTTGAACGATGGGGTTCTGCGCGGCGGGGCAGCTTTCCAGATAGTATTCAAAGGCCCGCCCTCCCCGGCCCAGCAGGGCTTCCGCCAAAATCAGCCAACCCTGGGTCTGTAAAAAGATTCCGCCGTTTTCTTTGGTGGAGGGGTTGAACAACAGCGCCAATGCCCCTTCAAAGGCGTGGCGGCGGTACGAGGGGGCCATGAGCCGCGCCCCGTATTTGGTATTAAGCTGCCGGTATACCAGATCCATGACCGCCTTGCCCTGTTCCTGCGGGGCAAAGCCGGAAATTACCGCCCAGCTTTGCGGGTTGAGCCAGAGGCTGGCTTCCGGATCGCCCGGCTTGCCCACTACTTCATCACGCTCGGTAATTCCCCGCACAAAGCGGTCGGTATCCCAGCAGCGTTCCTCGATAATCGCGCCGAATTTTTTCTTCAGTTCATTCATGCGCTTTTCCGTGGCGGCGTCGCCCTTATGCCGCGCGCAGCGGATCATAATTTCAAACGCGTAATACAACTGGAACGCGACAAATACCGATACGCCGTTGGCGCCCAGGCGCAGGCAGTCGTTCCAGTCGGCGTGCAGTCCGGCGGGCAGGCCGTGTATGCCCAGATGATTCAGCGAAAAATCAATCGCCTTGTCCAAATGTTTATAAAGGGTATCTTTGCCGGAGTCAGCGTAGGGGATTTCCTCATCAAGCAGGGCGATATTGCCGGTTTCGGTTATATATTTCCATACCGTGGGGAACAGCCACAGCGCGTCGTCGGCGCGGTAGGAAGGATGTCCCGTTTCCTTGCGGTAGGAAGCGTCTTCCGGCTTGTCTTCATGGCCGGGGTTGTGACTGTACTTTACCAGCGGCAGCGCGCCGCCGTGGTTTACCTGGGCGGAGATCATGAACTTCAGTTTTTCCAGCGCCATTTCCGGGTCAAGGTGGATGATGCCCTGAATGTCCTGCACCGTGTCGCGGTAGCCGTAGCCGTTGCGCTGGCCGCAGTAGACCAGCGAGGCAGCCCGCGACCAGTTAAAGGTAATGAAGCACTGGTAGGCGTTCCAGGTGTTGACCATGTGGTTGAAATTTTCATCGGGGGTTTCCACTTTCAGGTTCGCCAATTTGCCGTGCCAGTAGGTTTTCAGATCGTTAATTTCCTGATCGGGCAGGGCGCTTTTCTCGTAACGGGTTATCAGCGCCTGCGCCTCCGCTTCCCGCTTCTGCCCCAGCAGGAATACCAGCGAAACGCTTTCGCCGGGTTTAAGGGTCAGGGCCGAATGCAATGCGCCGCAGGGGTTCAGGTTGTAATTGAGGGTTCCGTCCAGACGGCCCTTTTCCACGGAAACGGGATTCCCGTAATCACGGTAGCCGCCCAAAAACGCCGCGCGATCGCCGCAGTAACTGGTAACCGGAACCCCGACCAGTCCGAAAAAGCGCGTGTCTACGCGGCTTTCGTTGACGGCGTTCAGGCAGTTTTCGTTAATCGTCTGCAATATAAATTGATCCTTGAAATAGGTGCGGGTGATAAACTGGGTGTATTGCAGATTCACCTGATCCTGTTCATAAAAACTTTCGCAGGTAAATTCGGCAAAGCCGAAAACGGATACTTTCCGCGCCGCCGCGCCGGTATTGGTAAGCTTAAGCCGCCATACTTCGTGATCCGCGCCCATCGGCACATAGTAACTCGCCTCGGAACGTATGTCCTTATAGTCCGCTTCCATGACGGTATAGCCCGTGCCGTGACGGCATACCGAATGGTACTGATCCAAATCTTTGCCGACCGGCTGCCAGGAGGCCGACCAGTAATCGCCGGATTCGTCATCGCGCAGGTAGATATAACGGCCGGGACGATCCTGTTCATTGAACCGGTACCGTATCAGCCGCCCCGCCGCGCCACTTTTCACAAAACTGTAGCCGCCCGCGTTATTGGAAATGATTGCCCCATAAGCCGGCGAACCCAGATAATTTGCCCAGGGAGCGGGCGTATCAGGCCGGGTAATAATATACTCCCGCGCCGGCGCGTCAAAATGACCATACTGCATAACTTTCCTCCTGTCCGTTATTATACATCAGAGTTACTTGTTTGGCTTTAATTGGATTATAATTTTCCCTGGGTTTCTTTGTAGAGGGCAAGGTATTTTTTCGCCGATTTTTCCCAGGAAAAATCCTGCTGCATCGCCCTCTGACGCATGGCCTTGATCTGTTCGGGATGATTGTACCAGGCCCAGACAGCCCAGCCGACGGTATTGTAAATCGCCTGGGGCGTTAAATCATCAAACATAAAGCCCGTGCCGGTTCCCGTTTCTTCGTTATAATTTTCCACCGTGTCGGCAAGGCCGCCGGTTCTCCGTACAATGGGAAGGGTTCCGTAGACCAAGGAGTACATCTGGTTAAGGCCGCATGGCTCATAACGGCTGGGCATCAGGAAGAAATCCGAACCAGCCTCGACAAGGTGGCTTAACTCCTCGCTGTAGCCGATGTACGCCTTAAAGTTGGGAAGCCGCGACGACAGGTTCGCTATTTCATGCTCACACCATGACTCGCCGGTGCCGATTATCACCATCTGCAATTTCATGTCGCTGCATATTGACCAGGCGGATCCGTAACTGGGGCCGAACAGTTCCCCTACTCCCTTCTGTTCGGTAAGCCGCGTCACCATGCCGACGATGGGCACGCTGTTGTCCTCCGCGAGCCCAAAGTACCGCTGCAGGGCCTTCTTTGCCGCCGTTTTTCCTTCCATGTCACCGATCGTATAACGCTGGGGAATCAGGGTATCCTTTTGGGGATTCCAGACACCCGTATCAATGCCGTTCAGAATGCCTGAATAATCGGCGGAACGGTAGCGCAGCACTCCGTCAAGCCGGAAACCGTGCGCCTGAATTTTGGTTTCTTCGGCGTAGTTAGGCGAAACGGTGTTCAGTTTGTCCGCGCTGTACAGGCCGGCCTTCAGAAGATTGAGCATATTCCAGTCTTCAAAGCCCGCGTTGTAAAATACGTCCCAGCCCAGGCCGATATAGTCAAAATTACCCTTGCTGTAAATGCCCTGATAACCCAGATTATGGACGGTCAGCACCGAAACGGCTTTTTCAAAACCGCCCGCGCTGTTGGGAACCCGTTCGGCGTATTTTAGATACACCGGCGCGAGGGCGCTGGGCCAGTCGTGGGCATGAACTATATCAGGAAACCAGCCAACTTTGCGGCAGAGCTGAAAGACGGCGCGGCAAAAAAAGGTAAAGCGCCGGGGATTGTCAAGGAAGTCAGGCTCAAAGGCCGTTCCGTAAATACCGTCCCTGCCGAAATAAATTTCATGATCAATAAAATAAACGGTCACGGGATTTTTTTTGGTTGTCCCCGGCATGGGTGCGGTATAAACCGCGCCCCATTCCTCAATGCCGCCCAGAGGAACCCCCAAAGCGCCGGAAAGCTGTTTCAGGCTGCCGCGATCTATCGAATAATAACGGGGAATAACAATTTTAACCTCGTGCCCCAGCTTCGCCAAACTGATTGAAAGGGCGGATACCATATCGGCAAGACCGCCAGTCTTGGCGAAAGGAACCGCCTCGCTGGAAATCATCAATATTTTCACGCTAGAACTTCTCCGCCATTATCAGGCCGTTTTTTTTCAGAATCTCAAAGCCTCTCTCATGATCTTCCAGTTTGAATATCACCACCGCCTTGTCATGGCTGCCTTCCAGCGACGCGTACAGGTACTCAATGTTTATTCCCGACGCGCGGAAAATTTCCATAAGGGCGGCAAGGCTGCCCGGCTTGTCGTCAATTTCCACCGCGGCGACATTGGTCTGCCGGGTAGTAAAGCCCGCGGCGGTCAGCACGTTAATCGCCTCATCGGTTTTATCGGCAATAAGCCGGAGTATGCCAAAGTCGGCAGTGTCGGCGATACTGATTGCCCGCAGGTTTATGCCCGCTTTCGCCAGCGTCTGGGTAACTTCGCACAGGCGGCCCGTAGTGTTTTCCAGAAAAACCGATATTTGTTTTATTCCCATTTTATAACCTCCGGTTATCAATAACCCGTTTTGCCTTGCCGATAGACCGTTCAATGGTTTTCGGCTCCACCAGTTTTACCTTCAGGGAAACCTGAAGTTTCGACTTCATGACGCTTTCGATGCGGCCGCGCAGCCCCTCCAGTTTCTTTACCTCATCGCTGAAAAATTCTTTCTTTACCTCAACCTGCAGTTCCATTTCATCCAGATGATCCTTGCCGCGGTTAACCACGATAAGGTACTGCGGTTCAGTCCCTTCAATCTCAATAAGCGCCTGTTCAATCTGACTCGGGAAGACGTTGACTCCCCGGATAATCAGCATATCATCGGTACGGCCCAAAAGCCGGTGTATGCGTACCGTGGTACGTCCGCAGGTACACGGCTCGTGCATAAAGTAGGTGATGTCCCTGGTACGGTAACGGAGCAGCGGAGTTCCTTCTCTGGTAATGGTAGAAAAAACCAGTTCCCCTCTCTGGCCATCGGGAAGGGGAAGGCCGGTAGCGGGATCAATGATCTCAGGATAGAACAAATCCTCGTTGACATGCAGGCCGCTTTGCGCCTCACACTCAAAAGCGACGCCGGGGCCGATAATTTCCGTAAGTCCGTAGATGTCATAAGCCTTCATCCCGTAACGGGCTTCTATTTCCTGGCGCATGCCTTCGCTCCAGGGTTCCGCCCCAAAACAGCCCTTGCTCAGGGGCAGTTTGCGCAGGTCAACTCCCGCCTCCGCCGCTTCTTCCGCCACGTACAGGGCATAGGAGGGCGTGCAGGTAAGCAGGGTACTGCCAAAATCTTCCATAACCATAAGCTGCCGGGCGGTGTTTCCGCTGGACATGGGCAGCACCTGCGCCCCGATATTAAGCGCTCCGAAGTGCACTCCCGCGCCGCCGGTAAAAAGCCCGTAGCCGTAGCAGTTTTGCACAATATCATCTTTGGTACAGCCTGCCGCCGCCAGGGTACGGGACATGGCCTCCGCCCAGATGCCGACATCCTTATGGGTGTACTCGTTGACCACCGGCTTGCCGGTAGTGCCGGAACTCATGTGAACTTCAACAACCCTGTCGGCGGGACAGGCCCGCATACCGTGGGGATAATTATCCCGCAGGTCATCTTTGGTGGTAAAGGGGAGTTTTTGTATATCATCCAGGGAATGTATATCTTTGGGATGTATCCCTGTCTTATTCATTTTTTCCCGGTAAAAGGGAACGCGGGCGTACAAGCCCTCAACCAAATTCTTCAGGTTGGCCAGTTGGAGTTTCCTCCGTGTCTGAACATCCATACATTCATTTTCAATATTAAAAATCATATCCTCTCCTAAAACCAATTAATTCTCATACCGACCGTCATCCTGAATATGGTATCCGCCTTGACATCGGAAGAAGCAAACCACAATTCCGGTTCCACATACAGGGCGTAATTTCTGAAGTACTTCCAGGTAGGATAGAAGTACTGCATATTGACATTGGCTATATCCCACTGCGCCACTACCGCGCCCATGTACAGGGGACTCCGCCAGTCATCCATGGTAAAGTAGGAAAAATTCGCCCCCAGCGCGAAGTTCATTGAGTAAAAAGCCCAGTCAAGCCCGAACAACCAGGCAAAGGGCAGATAGAAAATATTCGCCAATAACTTTACGCCGTATACAGAGCCGACATAGCGCCCGCCAATAGAGTATGAAGTGTTGACTCCATCCACCGGCGCGACGCCGAATTGAGCCTGTAGGCGCACATTATCACTAAAGAAGCTTACGCCCAATCCTACGTCACAGTAAGTGGCGCCAAAGCCTTTAACGTCAAAATACATGCCGCGTATCGCGGTCGGAACCGAGTAGAAGAATTTATCGCCCGGACGCAGGCTGATATCCACATTGGCAAGTTCATAATTGTCACTGGCGGTTCCATAAACCTCAATATTGTCACGGTGGACGCTGTCCTCCGGCGGGGAAATGGTTTCCACCTTCGGGAGCTCGGTATCAACGTATACCATCAAACGGCGCACCGCTTCTTCACCGTTGGCAAATTCCGCCTTTACCAAAATCGGCTGCGGCCCGCGGGGAAGCTCGCTGGTCTCCAGGCGGACTTTCCATTTTTCACCGCTGCCTTTGGTCGACTTGAAAGTACGTCCGTTATCGTGGCTTACCGTAATACGTTTTACCTTATTCTCCGCTTTTTGCTTCGACAACTCGGCGCGGGTAAGGGGAGGCTCATCTTCGGCGGGGCCGGGAACGGCAATCCAGGCATGGCCTGAAAGCCAGGGCCGTCCCGTTATGGCGTCGCCGTCTCCGTGGCTTTCCACCTGGAGCACCGGGCCGAAATAAGAATAGAACACGGTATGATCCGGGCTTGAGATTTTTTTGTTGGTTTCGGAATTGTAGAATGCCGATATTTTGTAGGCCCCTTCCTCGACCAGCATTTCTTCGGGAACTTCATAGCGGAATATCCCATAACGCTCCACCGGCACCATGGCCAATGGCTGATCATTCATCATCAACTGGACTTCCTGCGGCTGGAACGCTCCGGTAACAATCCCGACAACATACAGGGGGCCTGAGTGAACTTCGCCGGGCAGAGGGTTATAAATGGCGATTTCCGCGGCCTTGTCATCAGCGTCATAAATAAACTTCCGCGAAACAAGAGTCTCGTTACCCGCGAGATCCGTCGCGACAATCCGCACTACGTACTCGCCCTGGGGAAGACCGGCAAGGTTAATAGTATTAAAAAGAACCAGTTTGGGCTGCGCGTTAATGGTCTGCCGCTGGCGGGGGTTTGCCGCGTTGATGATTTGGTAGGTCAGGCTTTTCATCGCCAGATTGTCAGTCACCCGGCCCACCAAATGCATTTCGGTTCCCACATGCTGACCGTCCACCGGAGCGCTGATAAAAAGCGCCGGCGAGGTATTATCTATATTGATCATGGCGTTGGAATAGGAAGAAACGCCGTATTTGTCAATGGTATGTATCAGCGCCGAATAGATGCCGTCGGTATAATCGGCGGTATTGAGCGCCAGTTCCCAATTACCATCAGCGGCCAGCTTCACCTTCTGGTAGGTGCTGCCATTGTCCATTGAGAAGAAAACATCCTCAATATCGTTGGCGTCGCTGGAAAACCCTTTTACCATAATCGCTTTGCGGTTGTAACGCGTTATGGGCGGAGACAATACTTCCGTCTTGGGCGGAGCGGTGCTGACCTTAATTACGCGCGAAGTTGTTTCACTGCGCACTCCGTAAATATCGGCGGCGTATATCTCAATGGTGTATTCACCGTCGGTAACAATTGAAAAGTCAATCGGAATACTGAAGTTCTGTTCGGTCAGCACTTCCTGGAAGGGCACATTGCGGTTGGTGGCGAAAACAACGGCAGCCCTGCGGGCGTCCTCACCCGCCGGGGTCTTTGAGATTGATTCCAGTTTGGGGCCCATAAGCCGCCAGTAAACGCCATGAATGCCGACATCGTCATAAGCCAGGCCGGAAATGTCAAAGTGGCTGGTAATGGTTTCCTCGTCGGTGGGAGAATTGACAATAAGAATGGGAAGGGGCGGATTCGGCTCAATGGTATATTCCGGAATAATATCGGCGGAAATACCGGAAGCGTCGGTGACGCGGAAAACAAGCTGGCCGCCCTTTGCTTTACCCAAAGTGTTAAAATCACAGAAATAATTGAACCATGTTTTTCCCACGCGCGAGACAAAGGGAATATCGGTAAAATTTTTCTGGTCAAGGGAATAGGCAACGCTGCGAATTGGCGTTACATGCTCAATTACGCCCGTAACGGTTTTATTGCCCCAAACCAGGGAACGCTCGCCTACCGGAGAAATGATTTTAATTTCCGGCCGCGACACGGCCCAGTTAAAGGGATGATATATCGGATAGTGTTCCGCGCCGAATTGAATAGTCCTCAATTCCATGTGCACCGGTCCCTGGGGCCGTTCGGGCGGTATGTCGATCCTCGCGTTGAATCCGCCCTGCAAATCCACGCGCAAGGGCTGCCAGCCATCCTGGGGATTAAGACGGTACTCAATCTGCATACCCGCCTGACTGGCGATACTTCCCTTCAGGGTAAAAGCGTCGCCGGACAGCCAACTGTATTTTTCGGGCTGGGTAACGGTGATTCTCGTTTCATCTTTTTGCGAGGACTGTAGTTTCAGATAACGCACAACTGTCGTCGCCCCTCTAACGGAAGCGGCGTCAACAGGTGTCAGTTTGATAATATCGGCCTTTTTTCCGGGAGGCATCATGTGGGGATCAATACGGAAAGAAGGCTGCGCCTCCACTTCTCCAAAACCTTCAATCTGTATCGAAAGCGGATCGGCGCCCGGCGCGATATGGCCGTATATCGCCGTATCCGGCGGCATACCGTTTTTCAGCATCGCTTTCAGCATATTATCCGTCGGGTAGTCAATTACCAGAACGGGAACTTTTATTTTACGGCGGTCTTCCAGCTTGCAGACAACACTTTTAAAATTGCCGGCCTTGTCCACCGCGGTAACCTTGAGAACCGCGGGCTTGGGCTTACCGGATTCCTCCTTACCGGTTTGCAGCGCGACATACCAATAGGGGTCGCCGGGGCGCGTTTCAATATCTTCTTTGACAGCGCCCCATTCATAGTACAATTTGGAAAGGCCGGTTTTTTCATAAGCGCGGCCGGAAAGGAAGAACGTGCCAAAAACATCCTCACCCGGCGCCGGGCTGTACACCTCAAGTTCAGGCCCGCTGTTGGTTACGAAAAACAAATACGGTTTAAGCGTAGCCACGCCGGTCATATCCACCGTCCGGAAGTAGTAAACCACCGGGCCGTCCGGTATTTTTTTGGTGTCTATCGGCAAGGAAAATTCCTGGGCGGTATCGCCCTTTTTCTTTCCGGCCAACAAGATAAATTTTTCGCCGTCTACGCTGTACTCTATGGTTTTTATGCCGTTTGGATCGTCCGCCGTCCCCTTGAGGGTAACGGATTTGGTGATAATATCGCCAACATTATGGGAACTGAGATCTATATCCGGCGGGGCTCTGTCAAGAATAAAATCAACTTTCCCTACCGGGCCGGCGACCTCTTTGGAATCATACGCCTGGACATACAGGGTATGTCTGCCGTCGGGGATAGATGAAAAATCAATCGGCTGGTTCCAGTACTCCGTACCGGTGACATCGGTATAATCGCTGTCATCCAGACGCACCACCACCCGCGTTACGCCATAACGGCCCACGGCGACGCCCAGCAGGTTGATATTCTGCCGGACTACCGCGTTGCTCTCCGGGTACACCACCCGCGCGGTGGGAAGGCCCGCGTTAGGATCGATATTCACATTAAAGGCGCCCGATATCGCCTCGTTTCCCGCGCGGTCACGGGCGTATACAATATAGTTATACAGGCCCTTTTTGCGGGCGGTAACATCAAAATCGTTCTGCCATATCTCACCGCCTTCCGCGGTCACCGTCTCGATGCCTTTTCGTCCTCCGGCCCACAGCGCCGGTACGCACAAGGCAAACAAGATACAGGAAACAAACAAGCGGCAGCCTCGTTGGCGGAAGCGGATGGTATTCAGAATTGTTTTCACGGCAAATTTCATTATCTCTCCTCCTCCTTAGAACAGGCTGATCCGCATGCCAAAAGCAATGGTAAATTTGGTACGCCACGCCTGACTGGTTGTTACATCCGACGGGGCAAACCAAATGCCTGGTTCCGTATACAGCGAGAAAGTCTTAAAATACTTCCATTTGGGGAAGAAGAAAGCCATATCCGCTTTTATTATTTCCCATTGGCCAAGAAGTTCACCCATCCATAGGGGAATTTCACCATCCTCCATCATAAAATAGGAGAAATGGGCGCCTACGGCAACGCTGGTGGTGTAAAACTCCCAGTCAGGACCAAACCATTCGCCCAGATTTTTGGTATAGACATTGGCGATTACCTTCCCGCCAAAAGCCCATCCGGAATACCGGGTGCCGGGAGTCGCCTGGGCGACATTGCCCTGAACTTTGACATTGTCGTCAAAGAAGGTCAGGCCCAGACCGGTCATGTATTTCAGACCGCCCAGGACACTCCCGTCAAAGTACAGACCCTGAATAAAACCCGGTACCGCGTAAAAGAGCTTGTCACCGGGACGCAGGCTGACTTCCACCGTGTCCATATCATAGTCATCAGTGGCGGAACCATAGGTAAATATCGCGTCACGATGGGAACTGTTTTCCGGGGGTCCCATGACATGGACTACCGGCGGACGGGTATCTACGGTCAGAATGATACGGCGGACGGCGACACTGTCATCGTCAAAAGTCGCTTTAACAACGATGGGCAGGGGGCCGGGCGTCAAGGTGCCGGTTTCCAGACGGAATTTCCAATGTTCCCCATTGCCCTTTGTCGAATTAAAACTGCGTCCGTTATCAAGACTCACCTCTATTCTGCGCGCCTGGGGACCGGCTTTCCGGGCTTCACGGGCCGCTTTTTCGGCTTCACGGGCGGCTTTCGCGGCGGCTTTTTCAGCGGCTTTGAGGGCCTTTTCATCCATGGGAGGAGCGTCGGCGGCGGGAGCGGCAGGCGCGACAGGAGCGGCGGCGGCGGCCGCGGCGGCTTCCGCGGCTTCTTCCTCGGTGAGCTCCGGCTCGGGAAGGATATAGAAAGCCCTGCCGGAAATATACGGACGGCGCGTTATGACATCGCCGTCATGGTGGCTGTCTATCAGTAAAACCGGTCCGGACTTCTCTATCTTGACCGAATTATCGAATGACACAATCTGCTCGCCGTTGGGAGTTCTGAAGGACGCGGAAAAAACAACCGGATCATCCATTGAAACGGCTTCTTCCGGCAGTTCATAAGAGAATATCCCATAACGGTTCACCTCAATGTCGGCATGGAATTTCTTGTTCAGCGCGAGCGCGACAGTTTCGGGAATGACCGCGCCGGTGATTTTACCGCTGACCACCAGCGGCCCGGTGTGGGTTATGCCGGGCAGCGGGTTGAGCAGGGCCACTTCGGACGCGGCCCGCGCCTTGAGCAGGCTAACATTGCGAATAACGGATGTTTCATTTCCCGACTGGTCGGTAAGGGTGATTTTGAGGCTGTAGTCCCCGTCGGGGAAAGCGGCAACGTCCAGTAATTGCTGGATGACCAATTGATCGGTCGGCAATCCGAACGCCTTTTGCACATTGGGATTCTCGATATTGACAAACTGAACCGCGATGCTCTTGAGTCCTATACTGTCATACAACTGTCCGGTTATGGGAAGATTCATGCCTATCTTGTCGCCGTTGCGGGGGGAACCCAGGTCAATTTCCGGCGGTGTATTGTCAATATTGATAATGCCGTTGGTAAACGAAGATACTCCGTACTTGTCAATGGTACGCACCAGCATGGAATACACCCCGTCCGCGTAGGCCTTGGTATTAATGGTGATATTCCAGGGAGAAGGATTTGTCTGACTGCTGACAAAACTCGCCCGCTGGTAGCTGATCCCGTTGTCCATTGATATCAGAACTTTCTCTATGCCGTTACGGTCAAAAGTAGTGCCGCGAACGATGATATTGCTCTTGTTCCAGATATCCATCGGGGGCCCCGTAACCACGGTAACCGGCGGGACAGTGCTGACTTTGAATACCCGTCGAATCGTTTCGCAGGCAGTGCCGTAAATATCCTCAGCGAAGATTTCAAGGATGTTTTCACCATCGGTCAAATCACCCAGGCTGACAGGAATTAAAAAGTTTTGTTCCGTCTCAAACCGGTTAAATTCAGTATTGCGGTTGCGGGCAAGGGTTTCCGCGACCGTGTCCCAGGGATTCCGGGGAGAAAGCACGCGCCAGTATACCAGGGCAATGCCGTCATCATCAAAGGTAAGCCCCGATATATTAAAATCACCGGTTACAATCTCGTCCTCAAGCGGGGAGTTGAGAATTATGGTGGGAAAGTCGGTGCTGTTGTCAAAAAGTATCTCGGGGCTTGCCTGTACCTTGTTACCGGCCCTATCAATCGCCCGTATGATCAATTTTTGCTTATGGTTCTGCATGAACGAATAATCAAAACGGCCGTTAAACATGGCCTGGTTATACTTTGCCGAGAACTCCATCTTCTCAAATGAAAGACCGTTGTCTATTGAGCAGCTAACTTCCTTTAAGGGGACAAAATAGTTAACGATACCGGTGGTGGTAACCTCGCCGTGAATGGCGCCGTAACTCTCCGCCGGAACCAGGAAATCAATAGTCGGCAGGGTGATAAATTTATTTACCGGCAGATACCGGGGAAGATCGGCCTTGCCCTCCCTGACGGTGCGGAATTCCATAGGCACCGGGCCTTCCGGTAAATCTTCAAGGTTGATAGGCGCGGTAAAGTCCCCTCTCGCGTTGACGTTGACCGGTTTCCAGGTGTCGTCCCAGCGGAGGCGGTACTCCAGCGTTTGACCGGCGCTATAACCGTCAATAGAACCGCGAACGGTTACCGTATCGCCGAACCACGAGTAATCTTCGGGAGCGGTAATAGATATGGGCGATTCTTCCATTTCAAAACCCGGGGGACGCGGAGCTTTGTTAATACGCACGGTGAAAACCTGGCCGGTAACATCGCTTTCATCCATTGCCCAGATTCGCATGGTAGTTCTCCCTTCGGGGATAAGCTCCGGCGGAATACGAAAACTCGGCTGCGCCATAACGTATTCTATCTGGCCTTCAATGATGATGGCGTAGGGGAAGAAACCCGGAAGGATATGACCATAAATCGACTGATCCTGTTCCACGTTTATCCTGCCCCCGCTGGGAAGAGGATAATCAATGGTCAGGAACGGAGTCTTGTATTTACGGGTATCCTGGAAACGCTGGGTAATGGTAGTGACATTGCCACTCTTGTCAACCGCGGTAATACGGAAGGGAATGGATCGGTTGTTTGCCATTGAAATGGGGAATGTCACCGCCCAGAAAGGATCGCCGGGGTACAGGGGAATATCTGTTTTTTCACCGGCCCATTCGTAGTAGAATTTGGTAAGGCCTACCCCGCTGTATACCCGTCCGGTAACCTGGGTTTTGCCGTAGGTATCTTCTTTTAATTTCGGTGAGATAATCTCGATTTTAGGCGGAATATTATTCACAAAGAACAGGAAGGGCCTGGTTACTGAACTGCCGGTTTTATTGATTGCCCGCAAGTAATACACCACCGCGCCGTCTTCCAGTTTTTTGCTCTGGATGGGAAATTTAAAATACACGTTGTCATCGCCCCGTTTTTTAGTGACGCTCAAACGGGAAAAACGCTCGCCATCGGCGCTGATAGACAGAGAAGCGACTTCGTTGGCATCGTATACACTGCCTTTTATGATAACATTACCGGCGATCAGATCGCCGATTTCACGCTCGATTAAACTTATTTCTGGCGGCACCAGGTCCAGTATAAAATTTATTTTAGCTTCCGGCCCCATAATATCCTGGGAATCTATCGCCTTGACACGGATGGTATGTTTCCCTTCTGTCAGATCCATCGCCGGTATACGGTAACTCCAGTATTCGCTGCCTTCAATCTCCAGATAATCCTCATCATCAATCTTCAGGAGAATCTGTTTGATGCCGTAACGCGCGGAGGCGACGCCGACAATACTAACATCTTCACGCACAACCTGGCCATGCTCAGGATACACAACCCGCGCCTCAGGAAGGCCCGCCATCGGATCAACTTTGATATTGAAGGGGCCGCCTACCCCCACATTGCCCGCGGCGTCTTTGGCGTTGACAATAATATTATAGGTTCCCTTTTTTCTGCCGGTAACATCGAATTCTTTCTGCCATATATCAATCCCGTCCGCGGTTTCGGTGACGATCTCTCCGCTGCCCCCCGCGTACACGGCTACGGGCATAAAGACTGCCAAAACAAGCGTCATAAACAGCAAGGCGCGATGCCGACAATGGGATCGGTCAAAAACGGTTTTAAAAACTTTGCGCATCGTTTGCTCCTTGCCATATAAATGAACTTCGCAACCATGCCATTTGTGTTTCCCATGAAACGGTATTATAGGGAGTTCCCGACGGATGGGCGGGAATCCACTCGATAGTATTGGCTATAAGAGTCTGGACTTTGGGGTCTTTCAGCCATTTCTCGGTATCGGCAAGTTTTTTCCGCTGACGATCACTGCCAAACATTTTTGCCCACAGTATGTCCGCCTGCAGCCCATAACGGTTCCAGCCTTCCGGCTCCGGAAAACGGGTAGCGTCCAAAAGACCCGCCCGCTGCGGAGGCAAAGCCCGCGCCTGGCTGAGTGGAGCGTAAATCGAGGCGGCTCCGCTGCGAAACAACAGCGGCCAAACCTGTATCCATGAGTAGGAAAAGGCCCCGTTCTGGAAAGGATAATCCCGCGCCAGCGCGGACGCCCTATCCGCCCATTGCTCATTTTCTGTTACAAAAACGCCGGGCTTTTCCTGCAGAAGCTGGCAGAGCCAGGCCTGTATCGCGCCTTTATCAGCGCCGGCCAATAAAATACTGCCGCGGTCATTCCCGTTATCCAGAAAAGATCGTCCCGGTTCCGGGTCCTGATGTTTGCGGAATATCATCCAGGGATCAAGCGCCAAAACCTGCCAGTCCTGGTATTTACGTTCCCGTGACAAGTCACGATAGAGCGTTACCGGCGTGCCGCCGACATATTCCCCTTCCGGCCCATTGCGGCTGATTAAGAAACCAAAGCGTCCCTGGGGAAAAGGATCATCACCCTGACGGGAAACAACTTCGGCGCGCGGGAAGGGAGGAGTTTTTTCTTTTATTATTCGATTCCACGCGGCGGAATAATTTTCATCAACATACCACAGCAGTTTGGGACGGGTAAGAAAAACCGCCAAAAAGACAATTACACCCGCTCCCAGAATGATCACGCCGCCACGGAAAACACGCTTAAAATCGCGCCTGGTTAGACTTCTTGAGGCAATGTTTTTTTTCCCGAGCCTTCCCATACGCTTCACCCATTTCACCAATTTTAATAAATAAGATTATAAATAAGACTATAATAATAGAATAGTACATTTTGATAAAAAAGCAAGTGTTTTTCACAAGAATGACACTTCCCGTGATAATGTTAAATAGTGTATCATCCATATTACGCCCTTATGAAAACACGGCAATTTGTCTATCGTTGTTCCTCCTGCGGCCATGAAGAGCCCAAATGGCTGGGCCGCTGCCCCGAATGCGGGGAATGGAACACTTTGATTGAAACTTCGGCGGCTTTCAACAGTAAAGGAACCGGCAACCGCCGGGAAAATAAGGGAAAAGGGCCTGGTTTACCCCAATCCTGGCCCCTTGCCTCGGTGGAAAGCAGGGACGGCGGGCGGATTTCATCGGGTATTGCCGAATTGGACCGGGTATTGGGCGGCGGAATCATGAAACGGAGCGCCATACTGGTGGGCGGCGAGCCGGGTATCGGCAAATCCACCCTGCTCCTGCAAACGGCGGCGGCGGCGGCGATCAAAGGCCGCGTATTGTACATTTCCGGCGAAGAATCCGCCGGACAAATCAAACTGCGGGCGGACAGGCTGGGCCTGGCTGGGACTGATACGGGCAAAAGTAACCTTGAGCGGATTGAAATAATCTGTACCGGCAATCTGGAAGAAATTGAGATGACCCTGAACGCCGTCAAACCTTCGCTGATTATGGTCGATTCAGCCCAAACCCTCTTTTCAGCCGACGCCGGTTCGATCCCCGGCACGGTCAGCCAGATGAAATTCTGTTCGTTTGAGTTGATTGCCTGGGTCAAGGAGCATGACGCCGCCCTGTTTCTCGTGGCGCATATCACCAAAGAGGGAATTATCGCCGGCCCGAAAATGCTGGAACATTTGGTGGATACGGTGCTGTATTTTGAGCAAAACGACAAAACAGCCGGATTATCCGGCGGTCAGGACTGCCGTTTCCTGCGGGCGTCGAAAAACCGCTTCGGTTCGGTAGATGAAATCGGCATTTTTACGATGGGAGAGAAGGGACTGGTGCCGGTTGAGGATACCGGAACGCTCTTTTTGGTCAGGCGTGAGGGGGAATTTCCCGCCGGAGTCGCCACCGCCGCGGTACTGGAAGGCACCAGAACGATACTTGTGGAGATTCAGGCGCTGACCATCCCCGCCAAAGGGGCGGTCAGCCGGGTTTTTTCCGATAAAATCGATTCCGGCAGGGTTTCCCGCGTGGCGGCGGCTCTGGAAAAGCACCTGGGCTTACGGCTTTCCGATCAGGATTTATATGTCAATGTGGCGGGGGGAATCCGCATCACCGAGGTAGGGGTGGAACTTGCCCTTGCCTGCGCCCTGTATTCGGCGCGGACCGGCCTTGCCCTGCCCTCCGGCCTTGCCATAGCGGGGGAACTTTCCCTGACCGGCGAACTGCGTCCGGTCAGCCGCCTTGCCGGGCGGATAAAAACAGCCGGAAACCTGGGCTTTACGGTCTTTCTCTGCCCTTCCCCGGAAAGCCCGCCCGAGGCTCAAGGGCAAATCGCGGCGCTTAAACCCGCCCGTGACATAAAATCAGCCATTAAATTGATTTATGGGTAACCGTCACCGATTCGCGTATTTTTTTCAGAAACCACTTGACAATTTCTATCGTACTGTCATAAAATGAATATGGTTATAGGTACTTGTTTGTATAGTGTTGAAGAAAGCCCGTCATATAGAAATCGGGCGCTGGTTTCAGGTTTAGGGATTGTATCGCTGTCTTTTCCCCTTCTCGTTCTCCCTTACAGCCATAGCATCTTATTTTCTCCGGTTGATTTTAACAGGGGGAATTTGAGTCGTCTGCTTTCGCAGGCGTGAATATTGGACCGCTGGTCCGCAAAATCCCGGTGTAGTCCGGGAAAGGATTTTTTTCAATGGCCAAGAAACTGTATGTAGGAAATCTCTCCTACAACACCACCGAGGACAGCCTGCGGAATTTTTTCGCCGGTTTTGGTACTGTTGTTTCCGCAAAGATC
>Ga0268262_10002084_pt1 | contig 23608 bp, 23 predicted proteins | sample TergutNc150P3_FD_190354 | JGI IMG/M metagenome (GOLD analysis project Ga0268262, IMG submission 190354) | Nasutitermes corniger P3 segment gut microbial community from laboratory colony in Florida, USA - Nc150 P3 (SPAdes) (version 2) | ecosystem: Host-associated > Arthropoda: Insects >...
CGTGAGGTTCATGCCGACGAGCCAGTCCGCGAATTGCCGGGCGAATCCCTGGTCGCGGTAGGGTTTATATTCAGCTAACGGTTTGGCTTTTTCAATGCCTTTTTTTATAACTTCCGGCGTGAGCGCTTCCGAAACCCAAAAACGTTTCGCGCCGGAATAATTATTAAAACCGACAAAATCGAGTATCTCGGCGCCGATGAGCTCGCCTTCGCGTTCCGCGTCGGTGGCGAGCAAAAACGGATCGTTTTTACGCCGCGCGAAGCAGCTTTTAATGACGGAAAGTTGGGCTTTCGTTTTTTCAACCGCTTTGAATTTGACATGTTCTGGAATAATGGGTAAAGAATCCAAGTCCCATTTCTTCAGGGAAGGATCGTAATCTTCCGGGGAATAATTTTCCAGAAGGTGTCCGAGGGCGTTGACAATGCAATGTTCGCCGTTTTCGTAATAATTGTCCTTGCGCGTAACGCCAAGCGCGTCCGCGAAGGCCTTCGCGACTGAAGGTTTTTCGGTGAGAATAAGCATAATGACTCCTTAAAATAATTTGAACTGGTTTTGAACGGAAGAATTTTCCGCAAGTTTGCTGAGCGCGGGATAATTAATTTTTCCGCGCTGTTCGAGTATGTAAGAGAGGCGGACATAAAACCCGTCGTCATGTGCGAAGGCGCCCGCGGAGTGTTTGTTGAGCCAGCCGGCGGCGCGTTTGAGTTTGTCAACGCGGGAGGCGCGGACGCGGAACAAAACGTTAACATTTTTCGAGAGTCCCGGAAGCGCGACGCCACCGCCGTCTACTTGTACGCGGATAACGCAGGCCTCGCGGTATGTGATGTAGGTGTAGTATAAAAAAACAACGGAGCCGGGAGCGTAATAAATGAGCGTGTGTTTTTCCAGCTGATCGTAAGTTTTATAAGCGAGATTGCCGTCGGAATAGAGGGTGTAGAAAGAATTATAATCAGGGATGGTAACGCAAAGATGGTTCTTCATTTTTTACTCCAACGCCGAATTCCTTATCAAGGGCTTTCATCATGTTTTTCCGTTTTTCAATTTCCGAAGGGATGAACGGATCAAATTTTTTATAAATATCATCGGATTTTTGCAAATATTCGTTTTGTTTGTCCGGAGGCAAGTGCCGCAATTTTTTAAAAAGGGCTATGTCCCCGGAAGACGAGCCTTTAGGGAGCGAGCAGAGCGGGCATTTGTCGAGTTCCCCGTCATGGACGGCGCCGCAGACGGGGCATTTAATTTCAACCGGCGGAGGCGGTTTAGCCGGTTGCCGGGATATTTTATATTTTTCAAGCATGTTCTCGGCAAAAAAGAGATTGAAGAACAAACCGTCGAAATTGTAAGGTTCCCGCATTTCGACTTGTTTGTAGAGCCATGCCAAATAACTTTTGTCCAGGTAATTCAAGGACATAAAAGCGGCGGCTTTGGGATAAAAGTCAACTTTAAGCAAGAGGGAGCGGTCAAGGGCCAAAATGGCTTGTTTTACGTCATCAGGCGATAAATTAACTACCGCCGCTGTTGAGTCCTCTGTAGGGGCTTTCTCGCTTGAATTGGGCCGTTTTGCGGTAGTAGTAGTATTAATATAATTATTAAGATCAATATGATTGGCAGAATTTTCCATACCTTTGGAAAAATTTTCCATACCCCCCGACGTATTTTTCCTACCTATGGAAAAATTTTCCATACCCTCTTTTTTCTCACCCCCCGACGTATTTTTCCTACCTATGGAAAAATTTTCCATACCCTCTTTTTCTTCACCTTTAGGCAAAAATTCAGTATTAAGATAGTAATTGCAGAATTTAAGGTTTCTTTCAAAAATATCAACTTTCTTGATATACCCTTTTTTTACGAGTGATTCAAAAACGGTAGTAACCGTTCTCCTGGATATTAGCAAGGAATCGGCTATGTACTTTCCCGAGCCTCTGTAGGCGTCATTAACAGGATCTTCCTGGCAATACCCGAAAATTATGGCGTAAGTCATAAGTTCGTTCCCTTCCAGCTTCAGCTTGTTTACCATCCATCCTTGGACGGTAAAAAAATTGTGGTCTTTCATTAAAAAATTCCCCCCTCCCAAATTAAAGAGTTACATGTAACGGTATACATGTATCCAAATACGCTTCTACTAATGGTAATAAGAGGAAATAAAAGAATAAAAAAAAGACCGTCCCCGGGGGCGTCCGGAAACGGTCTTTAAAAAAAGAGATTGGAAATATTACAACGGGTTAGAATTAATAAATTTTATGGATGGTGACTGATCCGGCCGTCCGGGATGGAGACCCGTTTGACCTTGTGGAATTGCGGTTATTTCCCCCGCTTGAGCCGTCCTTCCCGGAAGTCGCTAATAACGTCAGTGTGATTTTCGTAAAGCTGGGGTCTGACGTATTCCATGTTGACCTGTATGTCCCCGGTCCGGACCCGGCGTATGAGGATGAGTAAGTGATTGGTGCGGTATTTACTGTATCTCCAGTCCCGTCAGGCTTAATTGTTCCCGACCAGGAAATAAAGGGAAGCGAAGGGGAATTGGCTCCATTTCCGGCAACATTTAACGTGTTGAGCCAATCATTCTCATGTCCTGAAGGATAAGATATTGCGGCGGCGTCGCCCCCTTTTCCGCTGTCTCCGGAAAAAGTGAAACTCGTACATACGGTAATGATTTTATGGGCAGATTGTTCCGTAACAAGTACAAATGAATAAGTATTCTCGTGAGCATAAGTAGTGGATATGTATAAGTAAGGTATGGAACCGTCAGGAATAGATAAATCGGAGGATGAATAAGAAGCGGCATTGGCCCCTCCTGATTGCCAGGAATTTGAAAATATGAACGCTTCCGCGTTTATCCCGCTCCCGCCGGCAACGCCGCCATTAAAACCCCCGCCCGCGCCGCCGATTGAGGAGGGGACGGAATAGTAGTCACCCGGTCCGTCAGAACTTGATTCAAACATGGAGCCGGAAAATCCGCCCGCGGCGCCAGGACCGAAAGAGCCGCCCGCGCCCCCGGCGCCGCCGGGAGTAAGGAAAGAGGAACCTGAGCCCCCTCCGCCGCCGCCCGCGACAAGAAGATATTTCGCGTCAGGGGAATAAAGGAAAGAACCAGATCCTCCGCCTCCGCCCCCTCCGCCGTACATTCCGCCGTAAATGTTGGTGCCGGAAGGACACGAAACAGTAACGGTATCGATAAAGGCAGATGAAGCGTGGTAAATAGGATCATAAATATGTGAAAAAGAAAATGTGTAAGTATAATAATTCTTTTTGGTGACAATGTTAAACACGCCGGAAGTGGAGACGGACGAAGCATCCTTGCCGCCGGAGCCGGTGAAGGCCGTAAAAGTGGTTGGAGAATTGAGCGTTAAAATTTCCATAATTTTTCCCCCATTGCCACCGTTGGATTTTCCGTAATAAGTGGTTCCGCCGCCGCCGCCCGCGCCTTTCAGTTCCACGACGTAAACGCCCGGATTGAGGGTAAAAGTTTCGGGGGGGGGATCGGATGAGCCGTTAATGGATTTGGAAACCGGTTTTTGCGCGGTAAGTTGGGAATAATCATTATTATAAGTAAGGGTGAATTTATTAAGATGAGGGAAATCATCGGCGATGACGGTTTTGAACAGGTACATGGGGGGGTTGGTATTGTTCAAATAGATCATTTTCCAAAGGGCGCGTTTGGAACCGTTATACCATCCCCTGCGGCTGGAATTATAAGACGGGACGGTGACGGAGAATTCGTAAATGAATTCCCCGTCGAGGTAAAAAACGTAAAGAAACAAAACGCAGGAGGAATTGGGGGAGGGCGCCTGTACGGTCAGGTTGCCGTTGACGGTGCATCTTTTGCCGTTAACGTCGAAGGAAGATCCGGAGCGGATGACGGGAACATTATTATCAAAAGGATTAAACAGTTCGGCGTTAAAGAAGCCGAAGAAGGAATTCACGTCAAAAACAGCGGAGCCGTCGGTAAACTGGAGGATCAGGTTGTCTTTTTGGGCATATTCTATTTTGGTGTCAATATCGACGTTGACGGTGAAGGAAACGGCGAACCGGCCGGAGTCAAGGAAATAACCGCCGTTGGAGGAAGAAAGGGGGACAAGGAACGTTAAAAGGTTATTTTCCTTATCGGTTAAAATATTATTATGGTCGGAACAGGAGGCGACGGAACCTGCGAGGTTATAGACGTTAACGTTGGTGATATGGTGTTTGGAGGCGTTTAACGGAAGGCCTTTAATCGCAAGGTAAGGGACTGGTTTGCTGGGGATGTTTTTAACGTCAATAAAACCGTTGCCGTTAACGAAAGAAATTTTAACTTTGTCATCGGGGGTGACGGTATAACGGTTATCGACGTCCACTATAATGTCAAATGAAACGTAAAAGGCGCCCGTTTCAATAAAATTTTGATTTATCGAATTATTGCGCAGAGGAATTTTCGCGGTAATTTTACCGTTGACGGATGACAGGACGGTTAGGGTGCAGTCGCCGACGGCGACGGTACCGGCCTGGGTAAGGACGGAAGCGCCTTTAAAACTGTTAACGGAGGCCGAAGGGGGAAGGTTGGAAACGGTCAGGTAACGGGGTTCTTCGGTTATGACGGACTTGGAAGGAATATTTTTAACGTCGGCCTGACCGCGCCCTTGAACGAAATAAACGAGAAATTTGTCGGAAGAATCGACGACGTATTTGGTGACGGCGTCAACGTGGATGATGAAAGAGACGTAAAAGGCGCCCGTTTCCAGAAAATCATTATTGTCATTGTAGACCAAAGGAAGATAAGCGGTACAAGAATCATTTTCCCTGTAAATAAATATGCCGGAATTACCAAATTTGGCGACGGAGGAGGAGGAATTGGAGACGGAAGCCGAAAAAAAGTTAGGTGCAAGCGTGTTTGCCGGCAAGTTGACGAATTTCAGGTAATGGCCCGTTTTTTCAAGATCGTCACGCTGCGTTTCGTTTAATTCATTATCGGTGATTTGGGGAATGATTGAAGAATCGGAATTGAGGTCGTTAACGTCCGCCAGTCCGCGTCCGTAAATGAAATAAACGAGAAATTTGTCTGAAGAATCGAGGACGTATTTGGTGACCGCGTCAACGTGGATGACGAAAGAGACGTAAAAGGCGCCCGTTTCAATAAAATCATTATTGTCATTGTAAACCAAAGGAAGATAAACGGTGCAGGAATCATTTTCCCTGTAAATGGAAATGGCGGAATTATTAAGCTTGGCGATGGGAGAGGAGGAATTTGCGACGGACAATGAAAAAAAGTTGGGGGCCTGCGTGTTTTCCGGCATATTTACAAGTTTCAGGTAATGGCCCGTTTTTTCCAACCTGTCCTTATCAGTTTCGGAAAGCTCTATGCCGGAAATCGGATTAGGGGAAAAATCGTCGGAGTACGTTTTCACGTATTTTTTCAAGTCAATTTCGGCTGAGCCGTTGGTGAACTGGAGGGTAAGGCCGTCGGAACGGGAAAAAACGATTTGAACGTCAATATCGACGTTGATCTCGAATGAGACCAAAAATTTTCCGGAGTCCTGGAAAAAAGAACCGTCGGACACGCTGGACAAGGGGATTAAAAAAGAGGAGGAGTCCGCGTCTTTAAAGACGGAGACGAGTTTATAGTCGCGGCATACGGCCACCGGGGCGGCGGAGTTATAAACGCTGACTTTGGAGACATGATGACCCGCGGCGTTTGTCGGAAGACCTTTAACGGTAAGGTAGGGGGCGGGGCTGTCAGGAATGTTTTGAACGTCCAAATATCCGTTACCGTTGATAAAGGTGACTTTGACTTTGTCGTCAGGTGAAAGGGTATAACGCGTTTCTACGTCGATGTTGACGTCAAGCGACACGTAAAAAACGCCAGTCTCGGAAAAAATTTGATTGAGGGAAATGTATTGCAAGGGGATTTTCGCGGACGCCCTGTTGTCGGAGACCGACAGGGCGATTTGGGAAAAGTCAACGCAGCCGGCGACGGGCCCGGTCTGATTGTGGACGAACACGTCGGAAAAATTATAAATGGAGACGGAAGACGGGAGGTTATAAACGGTCAGGAACGGTCGGTTCGCGGCGTTAGCGGGGGATGAAGGAAGATTGTTAACGTCGGCCTGACCGCGCCCGTCAGTGAATTGGACGACGAAAAGGTCCGACGGTTCGACGATAAATTTGGTGAGCGCGTCAACATGTACGGAGAAGGAGGAATAAAAGAAACCGGTTTCCAAAAATTCGGCGCCGTCATTGCCGGTAAGGGGGAGATAAACGGTGCAGGAATCGGTTTCCCTGTAGATCAGGGCGGTTTTATTTTTGTCGAGCCTGCCGACGACGGACGAGGAATTCATGACGGAAGCGGAATAAACGTTGGTGGTTTGGACGTGCAGTGGAAGGTTGATAAGTTTCAGGTAACGTTCGTTTTTTTCCAATTCCTTGCGTTCGTCTTCCGTAATCACCCTGCCGCCGGTCTCCGGCGGGTTATTCCGGGAATTGTCGATCCTGATCATGTCGCAAGAGGATAAAAAAAACGAAGTCAAAAGAACCATGCAAAGGAACAAATTTTGATTTTTTCTTTTCATAAAATATCTCCTAATTTATTTTTATGGAAAGCATTACGATTATGCTTTCGAAATGGAACCCTGTTTCGAGTGACAGTCCGAGAAAGCCGAAAAAACGCCTTACTCCGACGCGGAAATCGTAGTAAAAAGGATCGACGGGAACGTCGTTATATTCCAATAAAAGATCATTGCGAAGATAACCGAAATCGTGCGAGTAAACGAAATACAAATCCGTATAAGGATCAAAAACGTCAAAATGATAAGAGGCGCGGACGCCGAAACTCCTGAGGTTGGGGTTAGGGGTTTTAAAAAATAATCCGACCGCGAAAGGAAGGGGAAAGGGAGGGAAATATTCAAGGCGCAATTCCATGGGGATTACTTCGGGTTTGAAATCTTCGAATAAAAACGGGGCGGCGGCCAAGTCAAAAAAAACGGAATTTTTATCCGCGATCTCGGAGTGCCTCCAAACATTGATCAAATCCAATGAAGACAGGAATGGGGCGGACAGGAGGAAGGAGAGAAAAACGCCGGACAATAAAATATTTTTCATTTTTCAACCGTGACGAGCGCGATGTTTTTTACGCCGTCGTTAGTGACGGTCTGCATTAAGGTTTCGCCTTCGGACAGCGCCAAAATTTCAATTCCGGCGCCGGTATGGGAAACGGAAACGACCTCCGGGTCAAAGAGGGCGTTAATGAGGAAGTTGGCCTGTTTTTGATCGGATGAAATCACGGAATATTGGAGCCGCGCCACCTGTCCGGGTTTTAAGGACAGTTCCAAATTATCGAAGACGGCCTTTCCGTCTTTCGGGAAATTGACGACGCATGCGGCGGTGATGGAATTTTTGTCCGTGAAGAAACACGAGAGGCTGGAATTCCTCGCCCTTGAGAATGAAGGCAGGATTAAAAGGAAAATGAATAAAGAGTTAAAAATCAAAGACAGAACGAAGATAAAAGATTTAAAGTTAAATTTCATAAGTTTACTCCAGTTTGTATTTTTGTGAGGCCGGATACGGGGTGATGGGCGGCAGGTAAAGGGTCTTGTTAAGCATGATGTTTACGGGCGTGCCGTTATCGACGGTCAACGTCGGCTGTATGTTCATGGCGCGGCCGACGACGTTGCCGCCGACCTGGTTGACGAAGGCGGAATTGGATTCGACGATGTTGGACGCGGCCGCGTCAGACGCGAACTTTGCGGACGTTTCGGCCATCTTGGCGTTAGCGACGGAAAAGAGGGTGATGATGCCGGCGGCCTTTAAATATTCGAACCAATTCTCGTGATAGACGGCGGACTGTCCGCTCATGCCCTCCCTGTCAACGCCGTTGGAGCCGCCGAGATCAATCTGGAAACCGTCAGGGCGGATCATGGTGTCCCAAACTATCTGTACCCTGCGCTGGGCGTAGGAAATGGAACTGTTGTATCTCGCGAGGAGCAGGGTGCCCTGGGGGATGAGGACGTTCCGGCCGGTTTTGGAGTCGAAAATGTTTTGCGTAACGCGGGCCATGACTTCGCCGGGCAGGTCGGTGTTGACGGCGGTTTCAAGGACGCCGGGGATGACCGTGCCGGCCCAGATGGAATTTTCGCCTATATAAAAACCGGAACCCGCGTCGGCGGCGCCGGAAGGATCGTAGAAAGGCGCGTTATCCCGCGCGCCGTTCTGGGCGGCGTTATTCGAAACGCGGCTTGCGGCCGCGGGCTGGGAGTATTGTCCCTGTTGGGAAAAAAGGCGGCCTTCGACGACCGGGGTGAGGGGGGATTTAAAATGCGTGGGCGGCGGACCGTTTTGGGCCGGTCCTTGGGAGGCCTGCTGGGATTGCGGCGCGGGGGGCTGCTGACGTGACTCCGGAGGGGGCTGGCGTACCGGATCGGCGGGACGCGGGTTTAAAGAGGCCTGCGGGAGCAGGGGTTCCTTTTCGGGCTCTTCCTTATCCGAGGTTTGAGGCTGTTGCGGTTTGTTTTCGGCAGCGGAGTCCCTCCTGTTGTTAATGGCGCGGTTTTGAAGGGAATCGAGGAAATCGGAAGAAGAGGAATTGGACGCGTAAAGGCTGTTTTCAGAAACGGTTTTTTTATTATTTTGTTTGAAGGCGTTGATGAGGAGCCCGCCGCAGACGAACACGGAGAAAAAGACGCAGATGAGGATTAAGATTCTCCTGCGGTTTATGACGGCCGGTTTGCCCCCGCCGAGGCCCGTGGCCTCCTCCGGGGACAGTTCGAATTTTTCCTCCTCTTCCGGCGGGGGGGGATCGGTCAAATTAATTTTATCGCCCATAATCAGCCTCTTTTTTTAACGACGGTAATTTCCTTCCGTCCGATTTTTATGGTCATGTTTTCAATAAGTTTGTCTATGATAATGACGTTTCCCGTAACGCGGTAATTCAAAACGTCCTTCCTATTTTCGAAAACGGAAGGAAGCTCCCTTTGAAGGACGCTGTCCGGAAAGGTGACGTAAGTTTTGGAGCCGTCGTCGAACACCAGTTTCGGAAGCCAGACCGGCTTGGAAAAAGCCTGAAAGGTCACGCGGTAATTGAATGACAGATAACGCGGGTCGATTCCGGAGGCGGGGTTTTCCTTTTGTCCCGGAACGTCATCGGATTTTACCGGGGAAGAATAATTTTGGGGAAGGGCCGGATGGTAACGCCAGCGGACGAGCGGCATATATACGACTTTGAAGCTGCGGAGGATGATGTGGTAGACTCGCCTGTCGGTGTTGATGATCAGGGAGGCTTCCTGGCCGGAATCCGCGGGTTTGACGTAGACGTGCTGAACGGAGGAGCCGTTCTCGAGGCTTACGGCGGCGCCGATGATCCAGCGTTCGCTGTCGGACACGAAGGGGACGTCCAAGGCGCGTTCGCCGGGTTCGAGGCGGATGTCGCACACCCTTAAGGGCATGGCGTAAACCTCATAGACCCAGTCGGGGTTGTAATCGTAAACGACGGCGGCGTGTGAATAATCGGAAGGCCTTATGATGCCGGCGTTATTTGAATTTTTTACCGCGTCATAGCCGGATGGCGCGGGGGCGCCCTTGGCTTCTTTTTCCGGAACGAACACAGGGCGTTCGACGACGACGACTTCAGGCGCCGGGGGCGCGGCCTCGGGCTCCTGATTTTTTTTTGGTTTTCCCGCTTTGCCTGAAGTTAAGGACGCCGACGGCCGGTCCGAAACGGCCTTGTCGAAATCGACGGAGGCGCAGGAAAAGAGAATAAGGTTAATAAGGATGATTAATGTTTTTTTCATAACTCTGTCATTTCAAAATTTTCGATATAGATACCCAACGGGTTTCTTTTAATTGTCGCGTCGGTGGGGCTTTTAAGGTGAACCGTGACGACGGCGCGGAATTTTGTTTTTTTCGGATTGGAAGAAGAAGGCTCGATTACGGTTTCTGACCAGTTGACCTGGTAGGAACGGCCCGTAACGTGAAGGACGCTTTCAATTTCCACCGTGCGCCGGATTTTTCCGACGAGTTCGAAGGGGGAATCGGCGAGAAGCATGTTGCGCATAACGGGGGTGTAGTTGGCGTCCGACATCTGGAAACAGTCGTCGATGTTGTTGTAAACGACGTAATAATCGGTAGAGACGGATCTGATTTTGGTGACGAAGGCGCGGACGTCGAAAAGGATGGACGCTTCCGGTACCTGCAGGGGCCCGTTCTGCCGGACTTCGCCAAGGTACTGGGATTCCCCCGAGGGCATGACGTTGACGAGGACGGGGACGGTATTCTGCCGTCTGATTGCGGTGAAAAACAGGATGAGCGCAACCGCGAATAAAAGGACGTGCACGGCGGTGAGTCTGCGCAAAAGTTTTGACTCCCCCGTTACGTGCAACAAAATGTCGCCGTATGCCTTGTCCTGGCCTTTTTGAAAGGGGTTGGGGGCGTCAATGGGTTTATGGACGGTATTTTTATGTGTCGCTGGCATTATTTATATTTAAACAGTTGAAGCCCCTGAAGACGCGGGCGGCGCGGCAGGAGGAGGAGAAAGTGAAGCTCCGAGGGAACCTCCCATAAAATCCCTTCCCCTTTGTTCCCCTTCATCAACAGCCTGATTGATGACGCTTCCAATTGTGTTGCCGGATGAACCTCCGCCGGATGAACCTCCGCCAAGACTTCGCGTCAGACCTAAAGCCCCATTAACAACGGCGCCTCCGGCGTCTTTAGCAAGGGAACCGGTGAAAGCGAGGGCGGCACTACCCGCGTCACCCCCATTTTCAATGACAGATGAAGCTGTGGCTCCGGCCGTAACAATTGATTTAGTGGTGCCAACGACGGCTTTTTGAGCGACTCCGGCGACTCCCGCGGCGGCGGCGACCGCGCCTCCTGCGGCGGATATGGCGCCCGACGCGCTGAGGGACGGGGAACCCGTGACGAGGGACTGAGCGATGCCGGGTGCGCTTTTGCAGATGTAGAGGAAGAGGAGGCAGGTGAAAATAATGAAGGCGAATTGGTCGGGGGAACCCCTGAAACCCTGAGCCATGAGCGCGTGGAGAATGCTGATAAAACCGTAGAGGAGCAGGTAAATGGAGAGGGTGCAGAGAATAAGTTTCAAAAAGAAACCGACGACGGCTTTAATATAACCTTCGGTGATAAATTTACTGCCCTCCCAGATGGACGCGGGGAGCAAAATGATGCCGACTGAGGAGACGAGCATAAATTCGATCATGCACATCAAGTATTCAAGCAGCGCGAAAACCCCGGTAAAGATAATGAAAAAGCCGCAGAGCAAACCTTTAATGAGGACGGCGAAATCAGGAAATCCCATACTGTTCTTAGGGGCGTTGTCGGCGGCGTTGAACGCGTCGGAAGAAACCAGAAGCATGACCTCGATGGCGGCGGCCGGAACGACGCAAGTGTATGTGACTTTTCCTTTTGTTTTGCCTTCTTTTCCGATACTAACTTCTTTACTTGTTTTCATTTTGGAGAATATCGACTGAAGGTCTTTCGTTTCCGTATAATAGTCCGCGGTAAGGGGATGGTAAGTGGTGCCGCTGGCGGAAATGTCGGAGACGATTTTTTCCATTTTCATGACTTTGCCGTGGAAGTAGGCTTCAACGTCAGGGCCGACGCTCCCGTAGGCGATGTCGAAGGAAACCTTAGTAATCCAGCTTATAACGCGCGGATAAGCGAAAGCGATGATGAGGAAAAAGACGGTCGCCTTCATAATTTTGATTAAATTATCTTTCAAGCCGGCGCCCGTCAGGGCGTAATTCAACCCGGCGGACAGGAGGGCTATGAGCAACACGACCCTGGCGACGGCGTAAGAGACGTCGATGAAATAGGATTCAAGGGATACAAGTTTGTCCAGGACAAAAAAGAAAGAGGCGTTTAAAGCGTTGCCGAAATTGGTCCAGTTTTCAGCCATATAAAATCCTTAGGAAATTAAAACGATTCAAACCCGTCAGTCCGCCAGTTGGCCAACGGGGGATCGGTTTTGGGGGCTTTGTCGAGGGCTTCTTTAACAGCTTTTTCCTCCATTTCCATGGCCTGGTTCATGGCCATGTCGTTGAGGGCTTTGTTGGTTTCCAAGAGGGATTCGAGGGTCATCATAAGAAGTTCTTTTGAGCCCAATTGATTTTCTTTACTCTTTAAATGGTCCTCCGCCAATTTTTTCTGGCGATCCCTGTTTTTTTCCATGTTTTTCATATAAGTGCCGTTTTGTATTTGCACTCTTGTAAGGTTGCGTTTGGTGATCTCATTCGCTTTGGCGCGGAACGGCTGGACGTAGGCGTAATTGGCCGGCGTGAGACCGAGGCCGAGCCACATTTCTTTGCGCTGCTCCTCGGTGAATTCCTTGTTCCAGTAATCGATATGGGTGTCCTTGAGGCCTTCGGCGATGCCGTAAACGTCGGTGAGCTTGTAATCCTTTTTGCCGATCTTGACGCTCATGTTGTCCCAAGTTTCCATGGCCTGCCTTTCGAGATAGAGCTGCATGTTGTACCAGTCCATGAAGTCGTCCCAGCTTTTGATATCCTCGATGCTTTTCAAGTTTTGCACGGCCATGTCAATTTGCTTGCCGGTGTTTTCAACCATATAACGGAAATGCTCTATTTCCTGAAAGCCCTGATCAACCATTTGCGCGTAATAAATAATATTCTCTGCATGTGTTGCCGCCATTAAACTCTCCAACACAGCATCAAAAACAAGCGCTTGACTGTGGATTAATAATGGGAAAGTAATTAGAACAAGTAAAAAAAACAAAAATCTTTTCATAAAATCCTCCTAAAATATTTATGATTTTCTATATATGGATATAAAAAAAGCCGTCCAGAAGGACGGCTTTAAAGATTTAAAATAAGGTATAATTAAAAACCAGTCTTTTGATAACTTTCATACTTTACTAATTTATTATCTGTAAAATAAAAATAAGCAAAAATTTTATAATCATATGTATTCATATATCCACCCAACGGTGAATGAGCATAAATAAATTCATAAGTTTCACCATTTTCATTAATACCCGATCTTTTTGCTTCAGGCCAAATAGTTTTAAAATCATCAATACTCATCCCAATAACAGTTTTTTCAATTCTGTCTGGATGTGCTTCTTCAAGAGTTTTTGCAGGACCATAAGTAGTACTTGAACTAGCACAAGAATTAAATAAGAAAACCGTTGCGAGCAAGAGAGACAAGAAAATAAGATTTGATTTTTTCATAAATTTCCTCCTAAAGATAATTATATAAATAAAAATTAAAACTGTCTAATAGCACGTACTCGGTATTTTGTGTCAAAGAAAGATGTAAGATCCTTTTCCGCGCCATCAGAAAAATCTACACCAAAAATTTTCCACCAACCATTAACATATGAAGACCAATATTTTTCATTCTTAAAGTTACCTAGTCCCTTTAAATATAAATTGTTATACATATATAAAAGTTCATCAAGAGAAGGCAAATACCAATCATTAAAGCCGTTTATATTCAAATCGTTACAGATCCATGGGGCAGTATTAATTCCACCGCCCTTTTGTTCAAATGCTTTCATATATTTATTAGTATTTTCTTTTCCATCACCTACTTTACGACTGCCAACAATTTCATTGTAACTGTAAAAAGGAAGTAATGCCGATTTTTCAGTATTCGCCGGAGCGGCTTCCAAATAACGCCATCCGTTCCTAGTGTTGCCTTTATCATAAAAAATAATTCCACCCGCCGGACCCGTATCGCCGATTTTGTAGGAAGCAGAGGGCGCGGCAGTGGTTCTTGCGGATGATGACATTCTATCCGATTGATTGAAGGTTAATGTTAAGTCGGGCTTAATTGATAAATTTTCTTTAATATAATAGTTGCCATCAGCGGTAAGTAACATTATGCTATATTTCTTTGTTGAATCAGTTGAAGGCAAGGTTAATTTTTTAGAAGCTTTGTTATCAATATTTTCAGTAAGAGTTAAAAAATTACTTTGGTCGCCAGTAGGATAAATTCCAATTTTATTAATGGCAGAACCGGTATTGTTTACAATGGTCATGGTAGGAGTCCCGGAAGAGGGGGTAGAACTGCCGGAAGCAAGCAACGCCCGAACCCGATCATTTTTAGTGATGTCCGCCGGATAAGACGCGGCAACCGTGGCGGTTTCCACGTTTATGGCTTTTAATGTAAGGCGGTATGAATCGCCGATATTTATGAGCGTTCCCGTTACAATGGCGCCCGCTCCAAGCATTTTGCCTATGGTTTTGGCGGATTCGTCGCTGACTTCGCCGGACAGTTGGAATCCCTGTTCCTGACGTATTTTATCAAGGTTGGCGCGATCCACGACTATAAGTTTTCCGTTGTTCACGAGAATGGACTCCAGATAAGTCAACACATAATCAGAAAATTGGGATGTGGGCGACTGCACGTTAATAAGAGCAATTTTGGTTCCTTTGTCAAGGCGTTCCTCAATTTTACCGGCGGCCTGTTTTATAACATCGTCTAAAGAAGGAGCTTTAGAAGCCGAAGAAGGGCTGGCGGCGCATCCGATTAACGCTGACAATAATATAAAAGATAACAAACCAGATTTAATTGTTTTGGCGTCTAGAGACAATTCTTGCATAATTTTCCCCTAAGGGGGATTGTCTCATAAAAACGGGAAAAAGGGAAGCTCCTACCGTGGTATAATAGATTCGACCAAAAACCAATATTAATGTATACTGTTAAAATCAATAAAACAGGAGTAGAAAATGGAATATAAATGTCCGTCTTGCAATAATTCAAAGTACATTACGGAAACCATAAAGATAGAATACACAAAAGAGGTTGTAAACGTAAAAAAATGTACAAATTGCGGTAAAGTTTTAGACGCTGATATAGAGCGTCCAAAAGGAATGGTACTGAAACATAAACATGGAGCCGGAGAAATAAGATTTTCCGAGAACGAAAGACGTAAATTTGCAACTCTCGTTCTTTCCATGCTGGATACCCAGATAAAGTTACTTGGGGCAATAGCGACCAAAGCAGATGAAGAAGACATAAAAAAAATTATTGAAGATCAAAAAAACGAGAAAATGATATATAAGTACCTTCTTGGCGAAGACGATGACAGCCGTCCGCCTGATTTTGAAAATTAATGCCTCGGATCATAGTGAAGCAGATCGTTTTTAGGTTTATAGATAAAAAGATAATCTATAATTTTCCCGTCTGCATACAACTTTTTGACAGAGAGAAATAATTTATGTTCTATTATTCCTTTGAATACTCCTAACGGACCAATTCCATTCGGACAAACTTCGAGGTATTTCTCGAACAACTTTTTTACTGAAACCTCTTTTCCCTCGTGAAAACCCATTTCTTCAAGAATTGGGTTTACAAATAATAAAATGTCAGACATAAGCACCTCCATGTAATAAAATATAAATAAAATTAAACATTGTTTAATTAATGTTTAAAACTTTGCAATTGGGTTTGTTCAAGGCGCTGTTCCTGTTTGGGCGCGAAGAAAATTCGAAGGTTGATAATTCCTTTATAAGTACGTGGATCGTCAGGTTCTTTTTCTGCTTTAAGTACGCGGTATCCATTTTCATCAAGAATATCTATCACTTTTTTTAGCGGTGATATTTCATTGTTTGCAATTGCGTCATTATTATTTGACATAATTTAATCCCTATAATATTTATTTTTTTTCCTTGGACAAAGGAAACGAAACTTTTAAATCGAAACTTAATTTGTTGTTTTCAAGATAAAAGCGAGGGTTAATGTCAGACGTATAACCGGCGTCATTAATCGTTTTTTCGATGTTTTTTATTTCCTTTAATAAAGATTCGGAATTCTTCAGGTAGGACAATTCCTCATATCCGTTTATGTTCATGGCATTCTCCTTTTTATAAAGACGTTTGTAGGCGGTTTTAACCGGGATGTCGCCGTCGCGTAGGGCGTTGACGAGTTTCGCATCGCCGTTTTTAAGCACGGTACGCGCCTGATAGACGGTGGAGACGCTGACGCCGAATTTCCGCGCGACGGCATCGGCGGCGCGTCCGTGGCCGTCATTTTTTTTCCGTTCGGGGAGCGAGGCGACCGCGTCCATGAAGGCGGAATTTACCAAGTCATTTATCCGGCGGCCTTTTCAGGTTCGCGGTCCCGTTCTTTAAGCAGTTTTTTATAAGCGGTTTTAATCGGAATCTTGCCGTCGCGCAATGACTCAATAAGTTCCGGAGTGCCGTGTTTAAGGACGGTACGCGCCTGATAAACTGTGGAGACGGAAATGTTAAACTTGTTTGCGACGGCGGCGGCGGCCCTTCCCGATCCGTCATTTTTCTTCCTTTCCGGAAGGGTGGAGACGGCTTCCAGTATTTTGGAAATTTTAGATTCTTCAATATTTTCCACGGGGGGCGGTTTTTTCATTTCCTCCGTTATCTGCAATTCAACTTCGCGTTTTTGGATCGGGGTTTGGCGCGGTACCGGCGAGGGATCAACCGGGGCGTATCCGTCAAGGAGCGGTTTGTAATTGATGTTTTTGGCGGCGAGTATTTCGGCGCATAACGCGCTTCCGGGTTCGTATTTGGACGCGAGCGCGTCGAGGAGAGAGTGATCGGGGGAGCCGATGAGGGCGAGGGTGATCCTTCCAAGCCCGAGTTGGAAAAGCCTCCGGCCGAGGGTGCTGGTGTAGAAATAATCCCTTTTCATGGTAGCGGATGCTATGAGGGAAATTTCAGAATCGGTAAGCCCGAATTGCCGGTAAACGCCCATCATACCCGGAGTGAGCGCTGCGGGATCAGCGAGATATATTTTAGTGAGACACTGTTGGATTATGGTCGTTTTCAAGGGGGAGTTCGCGACATCCGCCACGTCCTGGGTCGCGAAGACGACGTAAACGTTTTTTTTGCGGAGTACCTTGAGCCATTCGGTGATTTTGTCCGCAAAGATTTTATTTTTCAAAAACAGCCATGCTTCGTCAAGGATAAGCAGGGTGAGGCGGCCGTCGAATTTTTTTTCAACATAATTAAAAAGGTAAAAAAGAGCCGGAACCACGCAATTTTCACCGCGGTTCATAAGGGCTTCCATTTCTAAGGCGAGGAAACGGGTGTCAAGCGAAATGTCAGAATTTTCCGCGTCGAAAATTTTGCCGTATTTGCCGCCGATCGTATAATCGGCCAACATGTCTTTAATGACTGGCCTTTTTGTTTCCGGGTCCTGATAATTCACGTATTGCAAAAAACTGGTAATAGTCCTGCGGACGGGGGGAATGTCCTTTAAAGAATTAAGGCTCTCTATGATGGCTGCCCTCATGGGGGGCGGAACGTTTTCATTATTCACCGTTATGCAGGTTTCGATAAAGTCAGTGGCGTCCATCATATCCCTGTCGGTTTCAAGGTGGCGTAACGGCTGGAAATTGACGCCGTCCGCGTTTTCCGCGGCGGGTTCGTAAAACAAGCCTCCGCAAGCGAGGCAAGGCTGTCTGCAACTGCGGCCTTTATCGAAGACGATAACCTGGGAACCGGGATATTTAAAAAATTGCAATTCCATGAGGTTAAGAGCCGTTGATTTGCCGCTTCCGGTCGGCCCCCAGAGGGCGGAGTGTCCCACGTCGCCGACGTTAAATGAAAAATAAAAAGGAGTGCCCTCCAAAGTAGGGCAAATAAGGTGCGGGGTGTCAACGCCGGTGACGGCCAACGCGTGGCCGTTGGAACGGACGCCGGTCCAGACTGACGAGAGGGGAACGACGTGCGCCATGTTGTTTGTCATAACCGGAAGGGCGCGGTAATTGGCGTATATTTGTCCGGGAAGCATGGATTTAAAAGCCTCGAAAGCGTTTATTTTTTCATCTTTGCAGGTAAAACCTTTACTGTTAATCAATGTTTTAACGAGGTCGGCTTTTATTTTCGCTTTTTTGAGGGACGTATCCCAAACCATCACGCATGTGGTGAGGTACCCGAGTGCGGCGACGTCGTTTTCAATGTCGACGTTCGCCTGTATGGAGTCGTTTTCCTTGACGCTGGCTCCGTGGTTGACCGCTTTTGCGGCTTCTCCGGAAGTTTGTTCAGCGAAAGTTTGAAGGAGGGATTTTCTGCTTCCCCTGTGGAATTTTTCTTTTTTTCTCGCCTCTTTGACGCCTTCTTCCTTGTCGAGGCAGATATAGCGAGTAACCCAGCGGTACTCAAAAAGGGCGCGGTTAAGGCCGTCAAGGATGGCGGGATAAGTTTCATCGGGGAAGTCGTTGACTCCGACAATGGGAATATAAAAGTCGCCGAGTTTCATCGGAATGTCGTTATGAAGTTCGCTGTCCGGAAGAATGCGGTCAAGGAAAATTTGGGTGTGGGGATAATTAATTTCATGGCGTTTGAAGGAAATCGTGGAGTGAAGGAACGCGACGGTTTCATCATTGTCAAGAGGTTCAAGGAGAAGGTTGTTTGAGAGAAGGCTGGCGACAGAGTCGGATTCGTTAACGAAGAATTCGACGTTTTGTTTGACGGTCATGTTGTCTTCACCCTGTCCGCCGCTGCTGATGAACATGTTGGCAAGTTTTTTAACGCCTTCCGAAGGGGGACGCCAGATGAAGGTGAGGTAGTAACTGGAGTCAAAATGCCTTCCTTCCGAATTGAAGGATACGTCGCGTTCACGGTCGATGAGGAAAGGGGCGAGGGAGTCAAAGCGGGAACGCGGATAATCCTGGAGCATGAAACGCTGGGCTTCCAACTGGAACGCCCAGCCGGAACCCAAACGTATAGCGAAGTCGTTGACGCGAACGGCGAGGGCGTTAATTTCCAGAGCGCCGGAAGAGTCGATGTCCGGAGCGCGGTACGCGAAAGTGCGCTGGAGGATGCCGTTCTTGTGAATGACGACGCCTTCATGGAATTTGGTGATGAAATTCCAGGGGAGATGCTGATAAAAGAAGTCGAAGCTCTGACTCAAGGTATTAACCTGTCCTTCTGCATGACGTTATCAAGCAGCATGTCTATCAGCCACGGGTCCTGTTTTGTAAAATGGCGCATAACGAAGTAAAGGATAACTATGGGGACGATGAGAAAATAAAGCCGGAAACCGTAAATGAAGACTAAAACGAAGATGAAAATGATGAACATTCCGGCCTGTGGGATTCCGGCGATCATTTCGCGCTGTAAGAGTGACCTGTGGACGGGTTGTTTGAATTCGCTCATGTCAACCATAATAAAATCCTTTTATTTAATAGCAAGGATTAAAGGGACAGTTGCTGCAGCGGCACCAACGATAAGAATACCTATTGCGATTGCGATAATATTCCTTTTCATTTTTTCATTGTCCTTGTTAAACGCGTATGCAATACCGCATCCGGCAAGACAACAAACCAAAATAACTGTTACAATAGGACCAGTAAAAACACCCTGAACTTCATCAGCCGCAGTTTTAAGACCATCGGGAACTATACCGGCAAAAAGAGGCATAGCCGCAGCAAGCAATAAAAACAGAAACATAATTTTCATTTGTGAATTTTTCATAAAAACTCCTTATGTCTTCATGACATTAATTTTTAAAAGACGGGATTAGTCACTGTCATACCGACGTTCCGTCCCGTTCCGGATTTTAAGGCTCTGGACACCGCTGAAAGTTAAAAAAAACTACATTTGTTTTCCCTCCCTTATTTCGCGGACGGTGAGAGCTTCCGTCACGCATTTATTTTTGAGATGAACGATGAGGTGTATGCTATCCGAGAGATCGGGGATTTGTCCTTTTATGACCTCGCGTAACAGTCCCTCGATGCGCGGTATTGTGGAAGCGGCGCTGTCCGCGTGAATCGTGGTAATTCCCGGATGTCCGGTTATCCAAGCTTTAAGCATTTCGTTAGCGACCTCTCCATAGCGGATCTCGCCGAAAATAATCCTTCTCGGAGTCCAGCGCATGGCGGTTTGGATGGCGGCGACGGCCTGATCGGGGCGTATGTAAAGCTGGGTTTTCCACGGGCTGGGACATTGCAATTCAAAAGTGTCTTCAACGATGTATAAACGGTCTTGGGGCGCAAGCTCGTACATTTTATCCAGACAGGCGTTCGTAAAAGTCGTCTTGCCGCTTCCCGTCGATCCGGAAATGACGATATTTGAATAATTCTCAATATGTGAAATAATTTTATCGCGTAATTCCCCGGTGATTCTTCCTTCCGCAAGGTAATCATTAAAAGTATGAACTTTATCCGCCGGTCTTCTGAATGTGAGCTCAGGGGCGGCAAGCCACGGGTCAAGTATTGCAGTGGTACGGATATTGTATTTGGGAATAATGCTTTCAAGCGTAGGCCTCACCCATTTGTCTATAGGGACGTTTACGACGCTTGAAAGGCTGTAAATAATCCTAAGACGTTCCGGAACGGAAAGAATGACGCCTGAGTCATAATCGCCTTTATCAAAGTCCCTTACACGGACGTTTCCCTGACTGTAGACAAAAATGTCCGTAATGGTTTTAGTCTCAAAGAACGGAATAAGTTTTACCAGATCGCAGAGGAGGTTTTCCATCCTGCGCTCTTGAAGTATGATTTCGTCTTCGTATTTACCCATCTTTTTTTTCCGAATAATATTTGTGCAACAGGCGTTCAAAAAGAGGCGGATCATTTTTTAAAGAGGCTTGTAAAGAGTTGAAGAATTTTTCGTGCCTGTGCATAGCCGATTGGTAAGCCGCGTCAACAAGCTGGGGATCGATTTCCGGATGGTAGACGAGCATGCTGATGTGGAAACGGACCATGTATTTGAAAACGATGTCGATCATGTCGCGTAATTCCGTTATTTGCTCCCCGATTTTTTTCATTCCATGGAGTTTGAGGGTTTCATCGGTGTAGTCGGAATAAATATAATTTCCGATGGCCTGCCTGACAAGCTCGTTCTCGCTTTCGATGTTTTTATCGCGTTGGAAGGAACGCATGTCGGATTCCAGTTTGCCGGTGAGCCTGACGAGTATCTTCTTGCCGTCAAGGCGTTGTTTGCAGTTGTTTTTCATAAAAAATTATTTTAAAAAATTATCTTCATCGGAATAATAATCTTTACCCGACGGCGCGGAGGATGGGGCTTCATCCGGTTCGTCATAGAGGTCTCCGACGACTTCCCACATCGAGGCAATCTCGTCATCGGTCATGTCAACGGAGCGGTAAGATTCGCCGTGATCGGTTATGAACCGCCTGTTAATTTTTTTAATAGTGGAGGCGGCAAGTTTGAGGGCTTCCTCGCGCGTCGTGAACGCCGGGGGAAATATGCGTTCTTTAAAAACAGGGTCTTCGTAGTATACGTTTTTTTTACCCATATACGGCGGCAGGCCCTGGCATAGGAGAATGAGCTGATCAAGGGGCATTTTCATCACCTCATCGGCGTTGATAAGGTTGCGTTCCTGATCCTGCGCCGAAATATTTTTATTTGAATAGCCGACCTGGGCTTTCCCTCCGGAGTATGAAATATTCGTGCGGCTGATGGATTCCTTTCCGCATATTTTTGAAACAAGTTCCGCCGTTTCAGTTTCCCCGGTACCGGGAGCGTATATAATCGTGTTACGCGCATGGGCGAGGAAGGAATGGTCTTTAGTATAAATTTTATTTAGCTGGTTTAATGATTGGAAGATTAAGAAATAATGGATTCCGAACCCGTTGTGTATGCCCATATTCATTTCAAGCTCGTCCATACGGCCAAGTTTGTCAAATTCGTCAAGGATAAATAGTATAGGCACTTTGAATTTTCTCGCGTTAGCATCGGTTTCCCCTCCCGTGAATTTTCTAGAGAATAGAGTGATGAACAACCTTAATAAAGCGGCGATACGCGCAACGTCGTTGTATTGTATTGTAAGGTAAAGGGAAATGGGAACATTGGTTTCCTGGAATTCATCGATATAGAATTCGGAATTCCATGTGTTACGCGCGATTTTAGGATCGGCAAACACGGCAAGCGCGTTATTGACGGTGGAGAGCATGGAGCCTCCCTCGTCTTTAGGCCTGTTACGTTGCGCCATAGCGCCTTCGACTATGGCCTGATGAATCAAATCGTCGCCGTGGTCGGAATTAATCATAAGATCGTAAATATAATTTTTATTGTCCGGATCGGTGGGATCGCTTTGCGACAGGAATTTGCGGCAACCGGGAAGACTTTTGTCTTTCCAGTCGGAAAAACGGCAATGTAGGATAACGGCGGTAAGAAAATCTTTCGCGCCAACCTGAAAATGTTCGGAAGTGGCGTTACCTCCGCCCGAGGCCGGAGTAGTCAAAATATCCGCTTGAAGGTTTGCGTCGCTGAAAGCGTCTTCGCCGGGACGGATTTCCATAAGCGGGTTAAAATGATGTCCTTTGTCGCCGGTGGGGTCCCACCGGTAAACCTTGCCGAATTTTTTTCTGAATCCCGAGGTGTATTTGAAACTTTCACCTTTGAAGTCAAGCACGATGACGCTTCCGGCGTAGGACAGGAGCGTGGTCATGACGCTTGATACGCCTTTGCCGCTTCTTGTGGGGGCTGAAAGAAGAGTGTTGTAAATGCCCGACTGAATAATCTTTTGAGCAGGTTTTTTGAGATGTAGAATAACACTGTCTTTTTTATGGTCGTATTGGGAATATACATCGGCGTTCGCAAGCTGCCCTAAGACCATGCCGCCCTTCGTCTGAAGGAGACCCGCTTTTTTAAGATCATTTTTATTTCCCCACCGCGCGGTGCCAAAAATGTTTTGAGAGATAAATTTCATAAGGACGAATTCTATGAGGAAATAAAAGACGATGGCCGAGATTGAAGTCCATCCAATCACCTTATAAGCGCGGGAAAGAAGATAATGTATCTCAGTGCGTTTTATGTATATAAGCGTCCAGTAAAAAATAAGGAGGGGGCTATAAAGGGGAAAAACAAATTTATCGCCGAAGTGAACCACATAGAAGGGCTGACCGACCCATCCGGGATCATAATCGACGAAATAACAGAAGCGCTGCGTCCCTGCCCATATTCCGATGAAGATGGCGGCAAAGGTGACTACTTTCATTAAAAAATTGAACGCCTGTTCGTCTTTTACGTCGCGGGGTTTTTCGCGGAGGAATTCATTATTTGTTTTACCCATTTAGATTATTCCTTCATGTTTATTGTAAATACGGAAATTCTTAATATATTTTTCGATTTGTTTTAATTCAGTTTTTAAAATATTCAATTCATCTTCATTGTTTCTGTAGTTGATAAATTTGTTTATGGTTTCGTCATCATAGACGGTATCAACATTTATGGATTTTATTATTTTTTCAGTTTCAATGTTATCGTTTTCAATGGCGGCGATTATTTTTCTTAAATAATCCAGCCTTCGAATATTTTCACGGTATATTTTTTTACTGGAATATTTAAAACGGTCAAACGCGAAGTAAATGAGGCCGATTAAGCAAAGTGAAAGAATAATAACGTCAATAAGTTTCATTGGATAAAAAGTTTATAAATCTTTATATGATCCGAAATATGTAAGACAAATTGAGCTGAGGGCAAAAAACATGGCTATTAATAAAAATAAAGTTGTAAAAAATATGGATAAAATCATAGAGTGCCTTTAATATAATAAAGCCGCTTATCTTTTTCTTGAACAGTTGTCCTTGTTGAAAGTAACTTTGTTGGCGTTAGATAAATATTTATTAATATTATTTTCGAAATTAACTAAAATATCATCGCAGTCAAAATTCTTTATAACCTCATCATTTTTGATGATATTTTCCATTTGATCCAATCCC